>ENA-OROH01001811-OROH01001811.1-human-gut-metagenome-genome-assembly--contig:-NODE-1811-length-18414-cov-6.385152_pt1 | contig 18414 bp, 24 predicted proteins | sample MGYA00242125_ERZ509042 | MGnify/ENA primary metagenome ERZ509042 (study PRJEB26280, sample SAMEA2338738) | human gut metagenome | biome: human gut; feature: human-associated habitat; material: faeces... | reverse complement strand
TGATTTTCCGGTCCGTCGTGAGGACCTCCAGCCCGGCGGCGGAGAGCCGGCGCTGGCGGATGTAGTCGCCCACCGTCATACCGCAAAGCATGGCAAAGCCCTTCTGAAAGTAAAAGGGAGACAGGGCCGCCTGCTGTGCAATCTCCCGGATGGTCAGCTCCTCCCGGAGATGTTCTTCGATATACTGGATTGCCTGATGAATGCTTGTTACCCAATTCATAGGTCACACCGTCCTTCTGAAACCAGCATACCGGAAATCTGTGCCCTCTGCCCGATTTTCCGTGCTCATATTTGTCCGGTGGCTTTTAAGAATCGCGGAGGTCAAATATTTATACTTTTTTCCGCGTCATAAAAATACCGACAAGTGCCGCGAGCAGCACAATGGGAGCCAGCCTGACAAACAGCCATTCAAATGCATGAAAAACCGTGCCGACAACGGCGGTTTCTGGGTCACGAAAGTCCCAACCCAAGTAAGGACTATTGACTACGACCAAGGCCGCTGAAATGACCACGATAACCGCGCATAATGCGATTAACGACCAATGAAGGAACGCTCTTCGCATTGCCGCTCTTCGTGCAAACTGTAAATTGATAATCTCCAGTTTTTCGGAGAGCACCTTGACTGTATCCGCATCTGCCTCTGCCACGTTCTCTCCTAACAGCGTGCTCACAGGTGTCTCCAGGGCTTCCGACAGGGCGATGAGCAGATCCGAATCTGGGACGGACAGTCCCTGCTCCCATTTGGAGACCGTTTGCCGCACCACATTCAGTTTTACGGCAAGCTCCTGTTGGGAAAGCCCTTTTGATTTCCGGATTGTTTTTATATTTTCGCTTAACATGAGGGATAACTCCTTTCACTCAGGTGTTACCGCCATTGTAGGGAGAATGGCCCGTTGCCGCAAGCAACGCAGATTAACACGGCCTATTTCAGTAATTCCTTCCGTAAATCGTCCAGATACAGCTTCTGCTGTCGCTTTAGATAGCCGGGGACAAAGGGATGCATCCACCAGCGCTTGGCATTGACGGTCTCCGTGCAGGTCAGCTGGGTGCCGCCCTCGACCGCTTTGAAAATTCCTTCCCAGGAGCCGGACATGTTGCCGTTCTCCATGGTAAAGGCCCAGAAGTGGGGCGACTCACAGGCTGTGACGGTAAATTTCGTGGCATAGCCGCTTTTGGTGTGCTCCACAAAGTGAGTTTCATCCAAAACTTCCACCCGGGCCAAATCACTGCGCCAAGCTGTATGGGTAAGATCGGTCACGGTCTGCCATATCCGTTCCAGCGGGTAGGGGAACTGGACGGTTACCTTAGAGGTCGCCATGGGATCACCCCTTCTTTGGCTTCTTGTTGAGTTTCAGGCTGATGTCCCAATGGTCCGCCATCTCCTGAAGCAGTCCCATAGCGGCGAGGGCTCGCTCCTTGACAGGTTGCTCGGCCAGTTCCGGCTGGTTTTCCAGAGCGGCCATCACGGAGCGCAGATCCTCCAGGGGCAGGAGATACACCGCCGTGTTGAAAAAGGTCTTGCGGCGTCCATCGTTGTAATGGGCCAGAAGTTCCTCTAACATCACTCGTTTTTCCTCCAACTGGGTAAGGTAAGCCTCCAGACCCAGTCCTTGGGCCAGAGTAATATCCTTCTGCCGGTTCCGGTGGGGGACAAAGGAATCTCCCTCGTCGAAGCCCTCGTAGTGGGGGCAGGGGTACTCCGGGCACTGCCAGCAAAACGAAACGCCGCCGTGCTCCAGAGAACAGCGGGCTATCGTGCAGCTCTGGTTGCCTGCTCCGCCGCCGCAGCCGGGGCAGTAGCCGCCCAGATGCATGGAGCACAGGGCACAGTTGAGACCACACAGGGAGAAGCGGGTTTCTGTACGGGTAAAGCCCTTCATGGTATTTCCTCCATATCAGCATGATTGGTGATGTCCCGCAACATTAGATATTCTGTGCCTTTTTCTTCTAAAATTCGAAATTCTGCTCGCTCGTACAGATGCAGAGCTGGATTCTCTTTCTGAACAGAGAGGGATGTCCGAAGCACCCCATTCTCCTGTAGCAAAAGCAAAAGGGTATTCAGCAGTTGGGTCCCGATGCCCAGCCCGCGGTATTCAGGTAGCAACGAGATAGCCAGGAATGGCGTATTGTTGTCGATGTGACCGTAGTCCCCCATGATACGGCTCCATGCCGCACCCACCACTTTTTCCTCTGTCTCGGCTACCAGACAGTGGTCACCAGGCTGTGTGCCGAAGCCTGTAACATAGACCTGTAGCTCCGGCAGATCTACCACTGACCGGGGCGGCGGCTCAGCGCCCTCCGGGAGATAGATTGCTTGGTAGAGAAATTCCCGCAGAAGGCCGTACTCCTCCGGGCGTATTTTGCGAATAACCGTGTCAATCCGTTTCATAACAGTACCCTCCTGATTGGGTGCCGAATGACGGTTTTTAGCCGCTCCGGTTTGCACCGCCGCACATCGCTTAAATAGATTTCGTGGTGGAACCGACTTGCCCCAAAATCTGCCTCGTAACCCTGGGCCTTGGCGTATTCCTTCATGGCGATCACCGTGGCGGGCTCGTCGTCGTAGGGGCCGATGTGCATGCACTGGACGCACAGCCCTTCCTCCCAAGGAAAGAACTCTACCTTGGAGAAGTCCTGCTGTTTCTTTTCTGTGGCCTCTCGGATGGCCCAGTCAAAGACCTCTTTTGTCACAAACTCCGGCAGGCGGATGAGGGAGATCCACTGGAAATCTTTCTTACGGGTATAGTCCACCCCATGAACGCCCTCCTGCCACCACAAGCCTTCCAGAGGCGGCACCACATAGTCAAAGTAGCCTTCCAGCTGGTGTTTGCCCAGCTTGCTCATTTTAATGGTGAAAGCCACGGCGTAGAGCATCCCCAGAGCCTGCTTGTAGGTTCCGTTCTCATCATTGGGATCACCATGGCCCCGTACAGCCAGAAAATTCATGGCAGGTACGGTGACGATGCCCGGCGTTTTGGGCGGCAGATAGAATTCCTTATACTCTTTCTTGTAGTCAAAAGCCATGGTCATTTCCTCCGCGTCTTTTGGGGGTTACTTTTTAGTGCCTCGCAGGTTATACGGGTCAGCTCTGTCATAAGCTCCCGGTTCTCTACATCTTCCACCAGAAAGGAGTCCTTGGCACCCTCGTAGGGCGGAGCCTTGGGCAGATCAGGGAAGGCCGCTTCACCTTGCGGGGTGACCTTTATAAAAAACTGGTCGTCGCAGATGACGGCAAAGAACACATCGTCGCAGTAGAGGCCATATTCGCCAAACATCTTCCGGCTGCGGATAGCGCCAGCCTCCCGCAGCTGCTCAGCCACGTAGTCTACGAAGTTCGGATGAGACGCCATGTCAATCCCTCCTGTAACGATTGGCCAGAGTTTTGCTCAAATCCCCAAGCTGTTCCCGTAATTCCTGTGGTTCCAGCAGCTCCGCTTTATCCCCAAAGGTCAAAACCCAGCTGAGCACACTGTCCGCATCGGGAAAGCCTCCGGTAAAACGCAGTTTGCCGTCCGGCTCCACGGTAAATCGGTCCGCGCCGTACTCCTCCACCAGCCGCCAGCGGCAGGTGGAGTCAAAAAGAACAGTGACCTGATATTTTATCGGAAAGACCTGTTCCGGCTCCAGGTTGGGCAGCGGTGCGCAGCGAGGGACAAAGGGCTCGCCGGTGGAGAGCTCCGTCATGCGGTTAAGTTTAAAAAGGCGGTAATCCTTTCGCATCCGGCACCAGCCCCACACGTACCAGGTGGACCAGTGAAATACCAGGTAGCAGGGCTCCACGGTGCGCACCGATTCCCCTTTGGGAGAGAAGTAGGTAAAACAGATGGTGCGGTGCTGCTCGATGGCTCCCTGGATGAGCTCAATTTTCGGCGGCAGGCTGGTTTTGTACCAGGAAGAGAGGTCAATGAGCATGTGGGCGCCGCCGGGTACCAGCCCGCCTGTCCCGGCGGACAGCTTCTCCATCAACTGGGTATAGCGTCGGGTGCCGCTGACGCTGTCAAGGCTGCGCAGTCCCGCCAGGATGGCCTGCATCTCCGGATCGGTGAGCACGGTGCGGTCCACCCGGTAGCCCTCCATGATGGAGATACCGCCGCCCGCTCCTTGAGCGGTAGAGATGGGAATGCCCGCCCGGCACAGAGACTCAATGTCCCGCTGGATGGTCCGGCGAGATACCTCGAACTGCTCCGCCAGTTCCGGGGCGGTGACCTTCTCTCTTTGAAGCAGGATGGACAAAATGCCGATGAGCCGCTCCATCTTCATGGGAGCCACCGCCTTTCTGATTTCTGCCTGTATTATAGCACAGGAACCGGACAACAGTCTGTCATGTTTCTTTACCTTGTTCTTTTCATCACTCTTGGGTACAATAAGGGCAACGGAGGAAATGGTTATGGGACAGGTTGTGTTATATCTCGCCATCAGTGTGGATGGATATCTTGCGGACGAACAGGGCGGCGTAGATTGGCTGTCAGGCGACGGCAGTGAGCGGGATGCTCCCGGCAGTTACCCGGCGTTTTTGGATACAGTGGACGCCATTGTCATGGGCTGGACCACCTATCATCAGCTGGTCACAGAGCTTTCCCCAGACAGCTGGCCCTATGAAGGTCGGCCCTGTTATGTGGTGACCCACCGGCAGGAAGAAGATCAGGAAAACATTTTCTTCTGGAGTGGGGAGTTGACTGACTTGGTGGACAAGCTGAAAGAGTCACATGAAGGCAATGTCTGGATTTGCGGCGGCGCGTCGGTGGCTGGACAGCTGTTGAAAGAGGGGCGCATTGATAAACTGTGGCTGTCCATCATCCCCACGGTGTTGGGCAAGGGTGTGAGGCTGTTTCCGGAGCTTCCTCGGGAACTGCCGCTGAAGCTGGTGGGGACGGAACATTGGAACGGGATCGTAGATCTGGTGTATGAAAAGCGGTGAGTGCAGGTATGAAGATCAAGAAAATCGAAACAGATAAAAAGCAGTATCTGGATCTGCTTCTGTTGGCGGACGAGCAGGAGGACATGATCGACCGCTATCTGGAGCGTGGAACCATGTATGTGCTGGAGGACGGCGGAGTTAAAGCCGAATGCGTGGTGACGGACGAGGGCGGCGGCATCCTGGAACTGAAAAATATTGCCGTAAGACCGGAAGTTCAGGGCAGAGGCTATGGAAAGACCCTGGTGGACTTCCTCGTCCGAACCTATAAAGAGCAGTATACCGTGCTGCAGGTGGGCACCGGGGACAGCCCCTCTACCATCCCGTTTTATGAATCCTGTGGCTTTCGCAGGCACCATCTGATCAAGAACTTTTTCACCGACCACTACGACCACCCCATCTACGAATGCGGGGTTCAACTGGTGGATATGGTGTACCTGCAAAAAGAAATATAAAAAATGTGGAGTGTCTGTTAGTGCACTCCACATTTTTTCAATATACGGGATGCTTTACAGCTTCAGCCCTTCCGCCCAAGCTTTCAGCTCCGCTTCATTCAGACGGCCATTGAGCATCCGGCCATCCACGATCTTGGCGCCAGGAGCGCTGGAGCGCAGCCCAGCGGCCGACTTGCCCAAACCGCTGCCGCCGGAGGTGGCAAAGAGGACGATGGTTTTCCCGGAGAAGTCATAGGTCTCCAGGAAGGTATTAAGGATGGTGGGAGCCACATACCACCACACAGGGAAGCTCAGGAAGATCACATCATGTCCAGCCACCGGAGCGTTGGTGTCGGCCAGATCGGTGCTGGTGTAGGGGACGGCGGGTTTGATCTCATAGAGCTCCCCGCCCACAGCATTTGCCAGAGCCTTCGCCGCCTTAGCAGTTGTGCCAGTGGCGGAAAAATAAGCAACCAATGCGTTCATACGAATAACCTCCTTACGCATCTTCTGGCTCCATTGTAAATTCAGCATCCAGAAATGTAAAATACTCATTTTCTATTTGCAGGTATTCTGTACAGGCATTTTTATCTTGCGGGAGCGAGACAGGAATGGTAGGATGAAGGAAGGAGGGATACCTATGGAACTTCGTGTTTTGAGATATTTCCTGGCGGTAGCCCGGGAGGAAAACATCACTAAGGCTGCAGCACTGCTCCATTTGACCCAGCCCACCCTGTCCCGGCAGTTAATGCAGCTGGAGGAGGAGTTGGGGGTGCAGCTCTTTCACCGCAGCCGTTACCACATTGTCCTGACCGACGAAGGGATGCTGCTGCGCCGCCGTGCCCAAGAGCTGGTGGACCTGGCGGATAAAACAGCCCGGGAATTTGCCGCTCGGGAGACAGAACTGATGGGGGAGATTGCCATCGGCGCGGGGGAGACCCGGAGCATGACCTTTCTTTCTCAGGCCATCCGTACTTTTCAGGAGCGCTATCCCAAGGTCACATTCCGCATTTTCAGCGCCAATGCCGACGATGTAAAGGAGCGGCTGGACATGGGACTGCTGGATATGGGACTGCTGACGGAGCCGGTGGATGTAGGAAAATATGCCTTCTGCCGGATGAAGGAGAAGGACCGCTGGGGCGTGTTGGTGCGGACAGATTCCCCTTTGGCTGAACTGGACGCGGTTACACCTCAGGATCTGGAATCGGTTCCTCTGTTGGTCAGTGGGCGGGAAAGCGTACAGCAGGAGCTGGCCAGTTGGTTTGGAGATCGTTGGGATCGTCTTCAGATTGCCGCCACCTTCAACCTCATCCTCAATGCCGCCAATATGGTGCGCTGCGGTGTAGGAGCGGCGCTGGGCTTTGATCTGAACCTGGCCTTTGATGATCTGCGCTTCCTGCCTCTTTCGCCTGCTATGGAAACAGGAACGGTGCTGGTCTGGAAGAAGGATCAGGCGCTGACGGCGGTGGTTGAGGCCTTCCATGAACACATCAAAAATGTCCAAGAGGCATATCAGGAGAAAGAAAATAAGCATTAGACATAGAGGACAAACCGTTTTAGAATGTGGGTATCCGAAGAAGGACGCCCACATTTTTTATTTGGAGGCTTTGATATGACCATACAGGAGGCGAGCGAGCGCTATCATATCCCCATGCACATTCTGCGGGAATACGAGAGTTGGGGTTTGTGCGGCGCGGTGAAAAAGGTGATGGGCGATTGGCAGTATGACGATGGCGACCTGGAGCGGCTGAGCACCATCATGACCCTCCACGATATTGGATTTACCGTGGAGGAAGTGGAGGCCTACATGCGCCTTCTGCTGGAGGGGGATCATACGGCCGTACAACGCCTCAGCATGCTGGAGAAAAAGCGTAGTGCTGCCTTGGAAGAGATCCACTTCAAGGAGCGCCAGCTCCAGCGGCTGGATTACCTGCGCCATGAGATTCGAAAAACACAAGGAGGGAAGAGAGAATGAAACGAATCCTTGCCATGCTGAGCGCTGTGATGCTGCTTTGTACTCTGACGGCCTGCGCAGAAGCGGAGAACCAAAGTGGTTCCCATTCATCTCAGACTGTCCAGGGGGAGAACGCATCCGAAGACGAAATTTTCTCCATGCCGGATGAGAGCAAGTCGACCGTGCATGAGAAATCCCGTGTGTTGGTGGCCTATTTTTCTGCCACCGGTAATACAGAGTGTGTTGCCCAGTATGTCCAAACTGTTTTGGATGCCGACCTCTATGAGATCGTCCCCGAGGAGCCTTATACGGATAACGATCTCAATTACAGCAACGGTGACTGCCGTGCTAACCTGGAACAAAATGATCCCGATGCCCGGCCCACTATTGCCGGAACACTGGAGCATCCGGAAGATTATGATGTGGTGTTTTTGGGTTACCCGATCTGGTGGGGACAGGCGCCCAAGATCATGCAGACCTTTCTGGAAAGCTATGATTTTGACGGCGTGACCATTGTGCCTTTTTGTACATCCGGCTCCAGCGGTATTGGTTCCAGTGCTGAGAATCTCCACAACTCTGCTCCTGACGCCAAGTGGCTGGCAGGCCAGCGCTTTGGCAGCAATGCCTCCCAGGAGGAAGTGGCGGCATGGGTGGAGGAACTGGAGCTGTCTGAATAAGCGATCAAGTTCCGTGATATAAAGCGCAGAGCAGATCCCATTTGGGATCTGCTCTGTTTTCAGTATTGGGTAGAAATCTCGCGCTCGTCGATGCCGTAGAGGCGCCGAAACTCCTCCAGGTCACTGGGGGTGCGGATCAGCATGATTTCAGTAAACTTTCCGGTATGTATGTCCTGAAATCCCGCAGCCTTCTCTCCGGTGCAGATGCTGGAGCGGATCACCGGTTTCTGATTTTCCTTGTCATAGGACCGCTTTTCCTGCTTTTTCTTGAAAAACATCCTGTATCTCTCCTCATTTTTGAGATTCAGCCGATTGCAGAAATGCCTCAATGGCAGCCACCGTCTGGGTTTGCTGTTCCTCCGTAGAAATCGTTGCGGGCAGGTCCCCCTTCTGTGGGCCATAGTTACCGAACTGAGCGTGGTTTCCGCCTTCGATCTCCACAATATTCTCCGTGTAGTTGATGTGGTCCTCCACGCTCTGGTTAAGGGAGCCATAAACAGTCAAAGTCTTTTCATCCGGATAATCTCCATAGATGTAGGCTCCTAACAGGATAAGTCCATCGACCTGATCGGGATGATCAGAGGCGAACTTGGAAGCCATGGCGCCGCCCATGGAGTGTCCGGCGATATACCAATGCTGGATCTCAGGGAATTGAGCAATCACTTCTTCTGCCGCATTGGCATCAAAAATCGCCATATGGAACGGCATATGGACCAAAATGCAGGTAACCCCGGTCTGTCGAATCTGATTGAGCAGAGGAAGGTAGGCCTCTGCTTCGACTTTGGCGCCGGGATAGAAAATGATGGCGGTGTCAGTGGGGGAAGATGGAGAAAGGATAGTCAGATTGTCTTGCACCGAGATGCTGCTGTCCTGAGCCAGGACCTCAAGAGCCACATCCTCTGCCCGGTAATAATCGGACACGTACCAGAAAAACGCGGCCGCCAGAATGGCCAGGACCAGAAGAACGATTCCTCCGGCAATGAGCCATTTTTTGCGCCGGGACGTTTGCTTTGTCTTCATGTTTCAATCACCTCAGTCAGTATAGGCCCAATCAAACCCCGATCATCCAGCCAGTGGCCTTGGAATAGACCTTGGGAGCAGTGTGCCGGTGGTTTAGAAGAACGAGAACGATACAACCTTAAGGGCAATTAAGAAAAAATTCATCTCAAATGTGTTTTTTATATGGTATAGTGATGCTCACATTGAAAAATAGCTGTTGTGACGGTCTGGGAGGTACCTATGGAGTTTACTTGTCATACCACATATGATCACAAGGCACTGACCGCCATGGCACGGGCGATTCGAAAGACGGTCCGGGCCAAAAGAAGTCGGCAAATCCGCGTGTATGCCTGGATCATCATCGGGCTTTTACTAGTATCCCTTTGGCTGTCCTGGGGGAGAGTCTGGCAGACGGTGCTCCACTGCGCGGTGATTGCAGCATTGCTGTTGCTTCACTGGAAAGAAGATTCCATCAATGCGTATTTTGCAAAGCGTAAGGCTTTGCCGGGCACAGACTTTGCCGATACCACATTCTATGCCGACCATTACCTTGTAAAAACTCCCGCGGCGGAGACTAAGTGGCAGTATGAAAAGATCCTTGCGCTGGCAGAGAGCGGAGGTTATCTTGTTTTTGTAATGGGAAAGAACCACGCCCTGGCTATGGAAAAGGCGGCGCTGAAGGGCGGCAGTATCCCGGAATTCTACCGTTTTATAGAAGAGAAGTCCGGACGCAGAGTACAGGACATTGGAGGATAAAAGAACATGAAAACAGGTCACAAAGCTGCGGCTCTGAGCTGTCTGGCAGTTGGAGCTGGTGCGGCTGCCTGCTGGCGCTGGATGTTTCGGATGCCGCTCAAGGAGTTCACCCGATATGCGCTCTATATGGCAGTCATGGACGATGAGATCTGCCGGAACGAGTTAGAGGGGAACTGGATTGGAGACAAGGTCATTACATTCCCACCTAAGATAGACACCCTGCAGGGGCGGTACCATCTTTTCTTGAACATGAATCAAACAAAAAGTCGTCGGCAGCTTCAGAAGGAGATTAGAAAAATGGAGCAGCGGCTCCAGGAGTCCCGGCAATATATCGGCCAGCCCAAAGAGCAGCTGGAGGTGGAGTTTTTCGAAGAAAATGATCCACTGCAATAGCTGCGTCCATGGTTTCCTCTTACAGCTTCAGGAAGTCGCCGATGCTTTCCTCAACGGTATAGAGCGACTGCTCATCGCCGTATTTGATGTTGATGCAGCGTTTTCCGCGTTTGCAGGCCGGAAGACTCTCGGTCAAACGATTCAGAAATTCCTCATCAGAAAAATGGATGGAGAAGTGATTTTTTGCAGCAGAAACTGCGACATATCCTTCGGACATCTTTTTTCCGATCAACCACATGGGCATAGAAAAAGAGATTTTATTGGTCAGCTGAGGATAGTTGGTGTTCATAAAATGAATAAATGCATTGACAGGCTGCTGTTGCTGCTCGTTTAGTGATGCAGCGTACTCGGAAACAGAAGCTGCGCCCATACAGTACCTCCAAAGTTTAGATACAAATAAAATTGATAATTAAACGCAGAAAAACCGCCAAATGTGGCGGTTTTTCTAATAAAAATGGTCCGAGTGGGGAGACTCGAACTCCCGGCATCTTGCTCCCAAAGCAAGCGCGCTACCAACTGCGCCACACCCGGTTATAGAATCGTTGATGCAAAATTGATTTGCTCACAGAGCACCAACATGCGCGAAGCTATATTAGTATAGTATATTTTTAAAAAGATTGCAAGTGTTGTTTGAGTATGGTAATATGATTGCGAAAAAAGTGTGAGGTGAACATGGGATGCGAATGAGAAAAAAGCCCAACCTGATCCCCAGAATGGAGCGTTGCGCTCAATTTTTGGTGTCTGATCCGGCAGGTCAGCGAGGAAAGTGGCGGGAGCTGATGCCCGAGGCAAAGCAGATCTGGCTGGAGCTGGGATGCGGCAAGGGACGTTTTACAGCGGAAATGGCGGAGCAGCACGCTGACGTTTTGTATATCGCGGTGGAGCGCGTGCCTGACGCGATGGTCATTGCCATGGAGCGCTGTGCAGAGAAGAAACTGACGAATGTGTTCTTTGTGGACGGCGATGCGGCCCGGCTGAGAGATTATTTTGCCCCGGGAGAGGTAGACCGGCTGTTTATCAATTTCTGCGATCCTTGGCCGTCCAATCACCATGCCCGGCGTCGTCTGACCCATAAAAACTTCCTGGTGCTGTACCGCGGAGTGCTGAAGGATGGGGGAGAGATCCACTTTAAGACGGATAACCGGGACCTGTTTGAATACTCTTTGTTTCAGTTCCCCAAGGCGGGGTATACGCTGTCAGAGGTGACCCGAGATCTGCATGCCAACGGCATTCAGGGGGTCATGACCGATTACGAGGAGAAGTTCCATAATCTGGGTACCCCCATCAACCGCTGCGTGGGGACCAAGGAACATATGGAGGAGGAACCGGAGTTTGTGCCCATTGCCGGACCGATGAATCGTCCGGTGGAGAAAGAGGCGCAGCCGGAAGGCGCTGCAGAACAGGCAGAATAAATCAAATTTATACGCCGGAGAGGAAGTGCAGAGCCTCTCCGGCTATTTTTATGGGGGAATTGACAGAAAAAAGTGAACTGCTATAATTGACATATCAATAATTGATATGTCAAGAAAAGGGAAGGGGATAACTGATGGAACGAACCTTTCACATGCTGCTCTACCGGGCGTTTCATGCTCAGCGCAATTATTTGCGTCCCTGTTTTGGGCGAGTTGGCCTGGGGGCGGGGCAGCCTAAACTTCTGGTCTATCTGAACAGCCATGGTCCCTGTCGGCAGAAGGAGTTGGCGGACTATTTTGAGATTGACCCAGCGGCGGTGTCCCGGATGATAGATGCCTTGGAGCGAGGCGGCTTTGTAGTGCGCAGAAGGGACGAGACCAGCCGGCGCGGCGACCTGGCGGAGCTGACCGAAAAGGGAGGGCAGGCGGTAAAGGCTTGGACAGAGTTCTGTGCCCAGGAAGAGGAGCAGATGCTCCAGGGCTTTACGCCGGAGGAGCGGCAGCAGTTTGCGGACTTCCTGGTGCGGGCGTACCGGAATCTCCGGGAGGGGAAGGAGGAAGAGCGATGGGAGAGCTGAAGCGTTTGCTGCGCTATCTTGGTCCCTATCGAAAGGATCTGCTGATCGGCGCCTTGCTGGTTGTGGTGGAGACCTGCTTTGAACTGGTGATCCCGGTGCTGATGGCAGACCTCATCGACGTGGGTGTAGCCAATCAGGATATTGATTACGTTCTCCATAAGGGAGGCCAAATGGGAATATGCGCTCTTTGTGCCCTGGTGACTGGGCTGCTCTATGCCCGGTTTGCTGCCCGGGCATCCTATGGTTGGGGAGCCCAGGTGCGCCGCGCCCAGTTTGCTCAGGTTCAGCGCTATTCCTTTGCCAATCTGGACCACTTTGACGCGGCTTCCTTGGTTACTCGGATGACCACTGACGTGACAGTGCTGCAAAACGCCATCAACGGCGGATTCCGGCCTCTGGTGCGCAGCCCCATCATGCTGGTGATGGGAGTAGGATTGTCGTTCTGGATGAACGCCCGGCTGGCCGTGATTTTTATCGTGTGCGCACCCATTCTGGGAGCCATTCTCTTTTGCATCGTGCGGAAGGTAGCACCCATGTATGGCAAGCTTCAAAAGGCAGTGGACCGGCTAAACAATGTGGTGCAGGAAAATCTGACAGCCATCCGGGCGGTAAAGGCCTTTGTCCGGGGAGAGGCGGAGGAGGAGCGTTTTCAGGTAGTCAACAGCCGTCTGGCGGACACTTCCAAGGAGACCTTCCGCCGGGCAGTGCTGAATCTGCCCTCTTTGCAGCTGACCATGTATACTGCCATCGTGCTCATCATGTGGTTTGGAGGAAACATGATCCTGGACGGAGACCTTTTGGTGGGAGACCTGACGGGATTTCTCAGCTATGTGTTTCAGGTCATGAACTCCATGATGATGCTCTCCAACGTGTTTTTGCTGCTCACCCGGTCTCTGGCCAGTGTCCACCGCATTACCCAGGTGTTGGAGGAGCAACCCCAGATCACCTCGCCTCAGAATGCGGTCACCCAGGTGGCCGACGGCAGTGTGGACTTTGAAGGAGTATCGTTTAAATACCATGCGGATGCGCAGGAATATGCCTTGTCTCAGGTAGATCTGCATATCAAGGCGGGGCAGACCGTGGGCATTCTGGGCGGTACCGGTTCAGCAAAGAGTACCTTGGTACAGCTCATTCCCCGCCTCTACGATGCAACCGAAGGAAGTGTCCGGGTAGGCGGCCGGGACGTGCGGGAGTATGATATCCACGCCCTGCGGGATGCGGTAGGGATTGTGCTGCAAAAGAACGTGCTTTTTTCCGGTACAGTGGAGGAAAACCTGCGCTGGGGCGATGCCCAGGCAGAGGAGGAGCAGCTGTGGGCGGCCTGCAGGGCGGCCTGCGCCGATGAATTTGTCTCGGAAATGCCCGGCGGCCTCAAGAGCGACTTGGGGCAGGGCGGCGTGAATGTCTCCGGCGGACAGAAGCAGCGGCTGTGCATCGCTCGAACGCTGCTCAAGCATCCTAAAGTGCTCATCTTTGATGACTCTACCAGTGCGGTGGACACCGCGACCGAGGGAAAAATCCGCCGGGAGCTGGCCAGCCTGGAGGGTGTGACCAAGATCATCATCGCCCAGCGGATCACCTCGGTGATGAATACGGACCAGATCATCATTCTGGATGACGGCAAGGTCCACGCGGTAGGAACCCACCAGCAGCTCCTGGAGCGTGACCCCATCTACCAGGAGATCTACGCATCCCAGATGAAAGGAGGGGAGCTGCATGGCTAGAACCTTCAGCGGGAAAAAGCCCAAGCGTCTGGGCTATACGGTAAAGACCTTCCTCTCCTACCTGGGACGGCACAAGTTTCTGCTGCTGGCGGTTGGGGTGCTGGTGGCTGTCAGCGCCACGGCCAACCTGCTGGGCACCTACATGATCCGTCCGGTGGTCAACGCACTGGTGTCGGGAAATATGGAGACCCTGATTCAGGGCATTGCCCTGACGGTGGTCATCTATGGGATCGGCGTGCTGTGTTCCTTTGGATATACTCAGACCATGGTGCGGGCGGCCCAGAAGGTGTTGCTGGATATCCGGCGGGATCTGTTTGCCCACCTCCAGACCTTGCCTCTGCGCTTCTTTGATACCCGCCGGCACGGCGATATTATGAGTTACTTCACCAACGACGTGGACACCATCGCCGATGCGCTGAACAACAGTTTTGCCATGGCCATCCAGAGCTTCATTCAGATGACGGGCACTCTGATTTTGCTCTTTGTGCTCAATTGGCAGCTGTCCCTGGTGGTGGTTGTGTGTTATGCGGCCATGTTTGCCTACATCCGCTTCAGCAGCCGCCGCAGCCGGGCTTACTACACCAAACAGCAGGCCTGTCTGGGCGATCTGGATGGTTATATCCAGGAGATGGTCAACGGACAGAAAGTGGTACAGGTCTTCAACCACGAGCAGGCCAGCATGGAGATTTTTGACGAGAAAAACGAGGCCCTGCGCCGGGCAGGTACTGGAGCCCAGGGCTATGCCGCTACCATGATCCCTGCGGTGGTGACCATCTCTTATATCAACTACGCCATTGTCTCTGTCCTGGGAGGCATTATGGCCCTGAAAGGGATGACCGACGCGGGCAGTCTGGCCAGCTATCTGGTCTTTGTGCGTCAGGCCGCCGCGCCCATCAATCAGTTTACCCAGCAGAGCAACTTCCTGCTGGCTGCGCTGGCAGGTGCCGAGCGTGTCTTTGAGGTCATGGATGAAGCTCCTGAGGTGGATGAGGGAGCCGTGAGTCTGGAAAAGGCAGGGCAGGGCTGGGCCTGGCATAAGCCGGCGGGAGAGGATATTCCCCTGCGGGGCGATGTGCGCTTTGAGCATGTGGACTTCGGCTACGAGCCCGGACACCCCGTGTTGAGAGATGTGAGTCTGTATGCCAAGCCGGGGCAGAAGATCGCCTTTGTGGGCTCCACCGGTGCGGGAAAGACCACCATCACCAACCTCATCAACCGGTTTTATGATGTGCAGGGGGGACGCATCCTCTATGACGGGATCGACGTGAGGGATATCCAGAAGAGCGCTTTGCGCAGTTCTCTGGGGATTGTTCTCCAGGACACCCACCTGTTTACCGGGACCATCGCTGACAACATCCGCTTCGGGAAACTGGATGCTACCATGGAGGAGATCCAGCGGGCGGCCTGCATCGCCAATGCCGACTCCTTTATCCGCCGCCTGCCTAAGGGCTACGACACCCTGGTCACCGCCGACGGCGCTAATCTCTCTCAGGGACAGCGGCAGCTGCTGGCCATTGCCCGGGCGGCGGTGGCCGACCCGCCGGTGCTCATTCTGGATGAGGCCACCTCCTCCATCGATACCCGCACCGAGGCCCTGATTGAGAAGGGCATGGACCAGCTGATGGAGGGACGCACGGTATTTGTCATTGCCCACCGGCTGTCTACGGTCCGCAACGCCGATGCCATCATGGTGCTGGAGCACGGGAAGATTGTTGAACGGGGCAATCATGATGAACTGCTGGAACAGCAGGGGGTATATTACCAGCTCTATAACGGAATGTTCGAGCTCTCCTAAAATACAGACAGAAAGAAACCCGGCTGGGAGACTAAATAGTCTCCCAGCCGGGTTTTCTAATGAAAAATAAGTGGCAGGCAATGTTCCTTTACAGAGCGTTCAGGAAGCGGAGGAAGGCCTCCTTGCCCTCGGCGTTGCGCTTGTAGACGCCGGCGTGCTCCAGCACCTGGGCAAACACCAGACCGGTCTCCTTCTGGACCACGTCCAGGGCGTTATCGGCGGTGATCTCATACTTGCCCTTAAAGCCCTCAGCCCAGTCAGCGTGAGAGGCGGTGAGGGGATCGGCACGCAGGTCCTCGCCCTTGGCCAGCTTCTCGGCCACGGCGGCCAGCTCCGTCTTCAGACGGGCGGGCAGGACAGCCAGACCCATGACCTCGATGAGGCCAATGTTCTCCTTCTTGATGTGGTGCAGCTCCGCATGGGGGTGATACACGCCCAGGGGGTGCTCCTCGGTAGTCAGGTTGTTGCGCAGCACCAGGTCCAGCTCATAGTCCTCGCCGCGGCGGCGGGCAATGGGGGTAATGGTGTTGTGGGGCTCGCCGTCGGTCTCGGCCAGGATCAGGGCCTTCTCGTCGGTGTAGCCGCGCCAGGCAGTGAGGATGTGGTCGGCCAGGTCGATGAGCCGCTGGGGATCAGCACAGGTCAGGCGCACCACAGACATGGGCCACTTCACGATGCCGGCCTGTACGTCCTCATAACCGGGGAAGGTGAAGGGAGTCTCCACGGGAGCCTTGGCCATGGCGAAGGTGTACCGGCCGCCTTGGAAGTGGTCGTGGGCCAGGATGGAGCCGCCCACGATGGGCAGGTCGGCGTTGGAGCCCACGAAGTAGTGGGGGAACTGGCCCACAAAGTCCAGGAGCTTACCGAAGCAGGCCTTGTCGATCTTCATGGGGGTGTGCTCGCTGTTGAGGCAGATGCAGTGCTCGTTGTAGTACACATAGGGGGAGTACTGCAAGAACCAGGGAGAGCCGTTGATGGTGATGGGCACGATGCGGTGGTTCTGACGGGCGGGATGGTTCACCCGGCCGGCATAGCCCTCATTCTCCGCGCACAGCTGGCAGCGGGGATAGGCGGAGGCGGGCAGGTTCCGGGCGGCGGCAATGGCCTTGGGATCCTTCTCGGGTTTGGACAGGTTGATGGTGATGTCCAGCTCGCCGTACTCGGTGGGAGCCTTCCACTGCATGTCCTTGGCGATGCGGTCCCGGCGGATGTAGTTGGTGTCCTGGCTGAACTGATAGTACCAGTTGGTGGCCTTCTGGGGGTCCTCCGCCCGCAGAGCCTGGAACTTTTCAATCACCTGGGCAGGGCGGGGGGTAAGAGCGCCCATGATCTTGGTGTCAAACAGGTCGCGGTAGACGATGGAGTTCTCCTTCATCACGCCACGCTGGTAAGCGTCGTCCATCAGCTCGTCCAGCACGGCGGGCAGATCTACCTCACCCACTTCCTTGCCGGAGGGGGTGTAGCTGTCCAGCTCCAGCACCTCCAGCAGGGTGTTCAGAGCCCACAGCTTCTCACAGGGCTGGATCAGCTCCTTCTCCAGAGCATAGGCCAGCAGTTTTTCAATGGCGTAGTCGATCATAATTAAGCCTCCTCGTAGCCTCTGGGGTGGGCACTGTGCCACTTCCAGGCAGAAGCAATAATGGTGTTCAGGTCGTTGTACTTGGGTTTCCAGCCCAGCTGCTCCACCGCCTTCTTGGAGGAGGCGATGAGCTGAGCGGGGTCGCCGGCCCGGCGGGGGCAGGTCTCGGCGGGGATGGGGTGGCCGGTGACAGCCCGGGCCACATCGATGACTTCCTTTACGGTGAAGCCCACGCCGTTGCCCAGGTTGAACACGTCGCTTTCGCCGCCCTGGAGCAGGTGGTCCAGAGCCAGGATGTGAGCCTGGGCCAGGTCAGAGACGTGGATGTAGTCCCGGATGCAGGTGCCGTCCTTGGTGGGATAGCCGTCACCGAAGATGGAGATCTTCTCCCGCTGGCCGTTGGGCACCTGAAGGATCAGAGGAATGAGGTGGGTCTCAGGGTTGTGAGCCTCACCGATGGCGCCGGAGGGGTGGGCACCGCAGGCATTGAAGTAGCGCAGAGCCACATACTTCAGACCGTGAGCCCGGGAGACCCAGCGCATCATGTGCTCCATAGCCAGCTTGGTCTCGCCGTAGCAGTTGGTGGGATCGGTGCGGTCGGTCTCCAGAATGGGCACCCGCTCAGGCTCACCATAGGTGGCGGCGGTGGAGGAGAAGACGATCTTGTCCACTCCGTGGGCCACCATGGCCTGGAGGAGTACCATGGTTCCGTGGAGGTTGTTGTCATAGTACTTGAGAGGATCGGACATGGACTCGCCCACCTGAGAGGAGGCGGCAAAGTGGATCACGCCTTCGATTTTCTCCTTGGTGAACAGCTCGTCCAGAGCGCTGCGGTCCCGGATGTCCAGCTGATAGAAGCGGGCCTTGGGATGGACTGCGGCACGAAAACCGGTGAGCAGGTTGTCGGCCACTACCACATCCCGGCCGGCGTCAATGAGTTCATATACGGTGTGGGAGCCAATGTAGCCGGCTCCGCCCAAAACAAGAATAGCCATGTTCTTGTACTTCCTTTCTGATTTGCTTAAGCCAGAATGACGCAGCCGCCCTGGGGACGGATGTGGAGGATGTGGCACATGCCGGGGCCCAGCAGCTTCTCCATGCCGCTCTTAAAGGTGGTCAGCTTTTCCACGGGGACGAAGGCCTGGATGGTGCCGGCAAAGCCGCCGCCGTGGACGCGGATGGCGCCAGTGCCGTCCAG
>ENA-OROH01001810-OROH01001810.1-human-gut-metagenome-genome-assembly--contig:-NODE-1810-length-18425-cov-12.959880_pt1 | contig 18425 bp, 18 predicted proteins | sample MGYA00242125_ERZ509042 | MGnify/ENA primary metagenome ERZ509042 (study PRJEB26280, sample SAMEA2338738) | human gut metagenome | biome: human gut; feature: human-associated habitat; material: faeces... | reverse complement strand
TACGGGAACGTCTGCCGGTTAACTCAGATTGAAGGAATTAAATGATTATCCCTAAATAGTATAAGCAATTATTTGTCCAATTAATATATAAAATACTATGACGACTTGTTTATTTGTCTGTTCCAGCTGAAGAATCTTTCGCCTTCCTTGAAGTTGACTTTTTCTTCAACTTATCCAATTCTTTTTGCAATCCTTCAATTTCTTCTCCCTGATTTTTGATGGTAGTCAATAAAGAATTCAATTCTTCATTATCGATATTTTGAGGATATTGGGCATTGACACGCTCAATAAAATCAGAAAGCACATTCATATAGTTATTAAATGCATCATAAGGATTGTCGTATGGACTGAAACCTCCACGTCCCATATGCTTTGTACTCATATAATAGAAATGGTCACTGCTCTGTAAGTAATACCAGTCTTGACGGATTCTTCGTAAATCACACAAACGAACCCGTTCACCAATTTCACAAATCTTCTTGAATGCTTCCTGTTGCAAAACATTTCCTAACCAAGAACTACAATCACGTTCTTCATCCACCCATGAAATAGGGTATGGAACAGAAATACTATCAACTGGCTTCAAGAGAGAAAATACTTCTGATGGCGTTGAGAAACTGATACCTTTTTCTGCCGCAAAACGAGGCAAAGCTTTGAAGAAGTCAAAAATTCCTGTTTCTGCCGGATGCAAAGAACCTAACACTTCATAGTTCATGAACAAATTAATTACTTGTTCTGACTCCGGTGTTGCAGCGATCCATGAAATAAACTTGTCAGCAGTCAATGGATATTCATTCCAGCTATAATCACTGAAGCGTTCAGACAGATCTTCGCTGAAACGATCGTTCTTCAACAATAAGTGCAAATTAGGTTGTACACTTGAGCTATACATATAATTAGGACTCTTCCAACCTAATATATGTTTTGCTCCTTCTGTCAACATACCCTTATACCCTTTTTCGTAAACGATCTCAGAAATATCATCTGAATAAATCAATTCTGTATTACGGAAAACTTTGGGTTTTACACCAAACAATGTTTGGATTTTGTCTTCCTGTTTGTCTATCTGATGTTTAAATTCATCTGGATCACCTAATGAAGAAAGAGAATGAGCATAGGTTTCTGACAAGAACTCTACATTTCCCGTTGCAACCAACTCCTTAAAAGAATCAATTACCTCAGGAGTATAGATTTCCATTTGTTCCAAAGCGACACCTGAAATAGAAAATGCCACTTTAAACTTATTCCCGCTTGCTTTGATCATTTCCAAAATAGTCCGATTGGCAGGCAAATAACATTTCTCTGCAATTCGACGGATAATTTCCTCATTTTGGAAATCATCATAGTAATAATGGTCATTCCCTATATCAAAAAAACGATATCTTTTCAAACGGAACGGCTGATGTATCTGAAAATAGAAGCATATAGTTTTCATAATAATTTCTGTTTATTTGTTTTCTGTTTGAATTTGTTTTATTTGTTACCTAACACCATATCATAGATACGACGAACTTTCTGTCCGGCATATTCCCATTTGATATTATCCACTTCCTTCTTGCCTTCAACTTTCAAGAATTCGTGCATAGCAGGATATGTGATAATTGAATACATGGCATCTGCCAACGCCTCAATATCCCAATAATCAACTTTGATGGCATAATCCAAAATCTCTGCACAACCCGACTGTTTAGAAATAATGGTAGGTACACCACATTGCATTGCTTCCAAAGGTGATATACCAAATGGCTCTGATACAGATGGCATCACATATACATCACTAGCCTTTAGGACTTCATACACCTGTTTTCCTTTCATAAATCCGGTGAAGTGAAAACGATCTGATATATTTCGGGAAGCAGCTAAACGAATCATCTGATTCATCATATCACCACTACCAGCCATAATAAAGCGAGCATGAGGAGCCCGTTTCAATACCTTGGCTGCAGCCTCAACAAAATATTCAGGTCCTTTCTGCATGGTAATTCGGCCCAAGAAAGTAATGACTTTATCTTTAACTCCTTTTTTATCCTGAATGGCCAAGATTTCCGGGCTCAAAGGTTCTACTGCATTATGAACCGTAGTTACTTTTGCCGGATCCTGATGATATTTTTCTATGACCGTCTGACGGGTTAGGTTACTAACTGTTATGATATGATCAGCATGGTCCATTCCATTCTTTTCTATGCCATAAACATCCGGATTCACATTTCCACGGCTTCTATCATAATCCGTAGCATGTACATGTATAACCAATGGCTTTCCCGTTACCTGTTTAGCATGAATACCTGCCGGATAGGTTAACCAGTCATGAGCATGAATAATATCGCACGGTATTGTACGTGCAATAACACCAGCCACAATCGAATAATTATTAATTTCCTCCAACAAATTATTCGGGTACCGTCCGGAAAACTCCAAACATCCCAAATCATTTACGTGCCGATATGAAAAATCAGCATATATATTATTTCGGAAATCATAATAAAGTTGTGGATCCATAAATTTGCCTAAGCGCTCTTTGACATAATCCATATTGACATCGCGCCAGACAATGGGCACATTGTTTACCCCAATAATCCTTAGGAAACTCTGATCTTCATCTCCCCAAGGTTTAGGAATACAAAAAGTAATATCCATATCAGGTTGCATGGCCATACCACGAGTCAATCCATAACTTGCAGTACCCAAACCACCTAAAATATGAGGGGGAAATTCCCAACCAAACATTAATGCTTTCATATAGTATGTATAGTTTATTCGGCGTTATACTTCTTCAACATTTCTTCTATTCTTAGAATAGCAGCCACATTCATGGCAAACGAGATGGCTCCACGACCTGTAAAAGGAGGATTTCCATCATAGATTTCAGAAATAGTACCAATACAATGATTGGTCATTTCTTCTTCCATGCTAATCAACATACGTCCGGCAAACGCTGCTCCCGATTTACCAAACACTCGAAGATAAGCCTCCAGATAAGCACCCAACAACCAAGGCCAAGCTGTACCTTGATGATAGGCCCAATCTCTCTCAACCTGAGGTCCTGTACAATAAGGACGATATCCTTCGCTTTTGGGACTCAATGAACGAATACCTTTAGGCGTTAACAATTCCTTTGTAACAATATCCAGCACAGAACGCATTTGCATACGTGTCAATGGTGAATAAGGAAGTGCTACTGCGAAAATCATATTCGGACGAACACTCCAGTCAACAAACGAACCATTTACATAGTCAAATAAATAATTGTATCCATTAACGAAGGTATTCGGGAAAGAAACATTGATCGCACTGATTAATTTATCAATTCTTTTATCTGTTGCTTCGCCATTCATTTCACGAGAGAAACACAACGCATTATACCATGCGGCATTAAACTCAACAATATAACCAGAGCGCGGAACTACCGGCCGACCGTTAACTACTGAGTTCATCCAAGTGATTGCTTTGTCGCGTCCTCCATCAGCAAACAACAAACCACTATCCATCACTTTCAATCCCGGATGTTTCTGCGACATTATATATTCGAGAGCCTCATCTATAAACTCTTTATACAGTTCTCTAGCCTTGTCTATACCAACCACCTTGGCATATTGCTGGATAGCCCAAATTGCCCATAAAATAACATCGGGTTGTTCAATTTCCTGGATCACCGGATCCTGAGCTCCATCTTCCATAAACGCTCTTAGAGCCGGTAGAGCTGTAGCCATAATCTTTTCGAAACGTACCGGATCATCAATAGATAAGGTACATCCCGGAGTTGCCAAAAACAAATCACGAGCTCTTACTTTAAACCAAGGATAACCGGCCAGCAAATAGGCATCCTGTTTTTTAGGACGGAAATAGAACTGCTGTGCCGAATTCTTTAAACAATTATAAAAGCTAGTTCGTGGTGTACGCGCCGCAACTTCTGTATCATATAATGTCTTCAAACGGGTGGTTGCTACCTGACTGTCGCCTGCGCTAAAGACAATTGTTTCCCCTTTCTTTATAGGTACTTCAAAATATCCCGGTACAAACAAATCTTCTTTATAAGGATAGCCTCTCTCCTGTTCTTTTGAATATTCAATGCCGTAATACCATTTCGGATCGAAAACAAAATTTACCTTTTTGCTGAATTGCATAAACAATTCCGGATACCCAGGATAAAGGCACATTTTGATTCCATTCGGAACGACTGTATAATTCTGGTTTAAATTACCATTGGCATATGTCAATTCCTTAACACTTCGGAACGCCAAAAACGGGCGGAACCGTAAAGTTGTTGCAGAATGGGCATCTTCAAGGGTATATTTAATCATGATTCGATTTTCAAACATGGAAAAGACCTTTTCCTTTGAGAAGATAACACCGCCCACACGGTAAACCGTACGAGGTACCGTATCACAAGTATATTCACGTATATACTTATGTCCCTTCGGACTGAAATTATTTTCCCCATACTTGTGTAAACCCAGATTAAATTCAGCACCATGTTGGATTACGGTTTCATCGAGTGAAGATAAAAGTACGTGATTATCATCGTCCAAAGCGGGCACAGGCATCACCAGTAATCCGTGGTATTTACGAGTATTACAATCTACGACAGTACTACTATGGTAAGCCCCTAAGCGATTTGTCCTCAAAACTTCTCGTGTTAGCGACTCTTCCAAATTGATCATAACTGTCTTATCAAATTTAAGATAACTCATAAGTATATCAATTTTTATGTTATTGTTCGTGTTTTTCTGTTTGATTTATTATTGTGTATCAAAAGTAGAGTTTAATATCTAAAAAAACAAATTCTTATTCAGAAATATTTTAAATCATTTTATAGTATTAAATAGAATCAAACCTAATAATCAACAACTTACAGAAAGCACATGTTGTTAATATATGCTATGAAACATGTAACCACCGGATAATTTCCATCGCATATTGTAAAGCGATTGTCGTTAGTTTTTATATTTTTGACAGATGTGGTAAAGCTTTTCCATATATGTGATAAAGCTTTTTGACAAATGTGATAAAGCTTTTCGACATCTGTCAAAAAATAACTTGACAACGAGATCTGTATCAGGATACGAATAGTTACAGGAACATACAAATCACCCTTGTTTCTGATTCTTGAATATTTATTGAAAAAACATCCATATTCTTGCATAAATATTCAATATTAATCCATAAATTTGCCGCCGATTTGAATATTTATACAAGTATGTGTACAAAAAAAGAACGGCTGGAAATGATTTGTAAGCTCATCTGCAATGAATCGATCAACAACCAAGAGCAATTAAGTAAACGGTTGAGTGAAATGGGATTTGCCGTTACACAAGCTACATTGTCTAGAGACATCAAGCAATTAAAGGTAATCAAAGTACACGATGCAAATGGCATGTATGTTTATCGGTTACCGGAGAAACAAGCTTTGCAAGTTGTTAAAAATCCAGCACAAAGTATTCATTCAAACATTGAATTCTCGGGGAATTTGGCAGTTATCAAAACACGTCCGGGTTATGCGATGGGGATAGCCTCAGATATTGATACACATGCTCCCAAAGAGATATTAGGAACGATAGCTGGTGATGACACTATTTTAGTGATTCCTCGTGAAGGATTCAGCCGACAGAACATAGTGGATGCATTAGCACATTTTATATGAAGATAAAATAAGGTACAAATATAGAAATGGAACAAGAAAAACAAATTGATGTCATGATTGCAGAGGCCTCACACGAGGTGTATGTAGATACTATTCTCGAAACGATTGAGGCTGCCGCTAAAGTACGCGGAACAGGTATCGCTAAACGAACACACGAATACGTGGCACAAAAAATGAAAGAAGGGAAAGCTGTCATTGCCTTAGAAGGAGATAAATTTGCCGGTTTCAGCTACATTGAATCATGGGGAAACAAACAATATGTAACCACTTCCGGATTAATTGTTCATCCTGATTATCGTGGCTTGGGAATCGCCAAACGAATTAAAGAAATGACTTTCCAACTGGCAAGAATGAGATGGCCACATGCCAAGATTTTCAGTCTTACTTCGGGAGCTGCAGTGATGAAAATGAATACGGAATTAGGATACGTTCCCGTTACATTTGCTGACTTGACCGGCGATGAAGCTTTTTGGAGAGGATGCCAAGGTTGCGTTAATCATGATATCTTGGAGCGTACGAACCGACGTTACTGTATTTGTACTGGTATGCTTTTTGATCCGGAAGCACCGCATCCTGACAAAACGGAGAAATAAAAAACAGATTGTCTTAATGATTTAATTGCAAACAATAAATACATAATATATATGAAAAAGAAAGTAGTAGTCGCATTTAGTGGTGGATTGGATACTTCATTCACAGTGATGTATCTGGCAAAAGAAAAAGGATATGAAGTATATGCAGCTTGTGCCAACACAGGTGGATTCAGTGAAGAACAACTGAAGAAGAACGAAGAAAATGCATATAAATTAGGTGCCGTAAAATATGTCACACTGGACGTAACGAAAGAATATTACGAGAAGAGCCTGAAATACATGATCTTCGGTAATGTATTGCGTAATGGTACTTATCCTATTTCAGTAAGTTCTGAACGAATCTTTCAAGCTTTAGCCATTGCACGTTATGCCAATGAGATCGGAGCTGATGCGATTGCTCATGGTTCAACAGGAGCAGGTAATGATCAGATCCGTTTTGATATGACATTCCTAGTATTGGCTCCTAATGTTGAAATCATCACACTGACACGTGATATGGCATTAAGCCGTGACTACGAAATCAACTACCTGAAAGAACACGGATTTGAAGCTGATTTCACTAAACTAAAATATTCATACAACGTAGGTTTATGGGGAACTTCCATCTGTGGAGGTGAAATTCTCGACTCTGCCCAAGGTTTACCCGAATCTGCGTATCTGAAACAAGTTACTAAAACGGGAAGCGAACAGCTCCGTCTGCAATTCAAGAAAGGAGAATTATGCGCTGTCAACGGAGAGACATTTGATGATCCGATCAAAGCTATCCAGAAAGTAGAAGAAATTGGTGCTGCCTATGGTATTGGTCGTGATATGCACGTAGGTGATACAATCATCGGTATTAAAGGACGTGTTGGCTTTGAAGCTGCAGCCCCGATGCTAATCATTGGAGCACACCGCTTCTTGGAGAAATATACATTAAGTAAGTGGCAACAGTATTGGAAAGATCAAGTTGCCAACTGGTATGGTATGTTCTTACATGAGAGTCAGTATTTGGAACCAGTTATGCGTGATATAGAAGCTATGTTGCAGGAATCACAGCGTAATGTAAATGGTACTGCTATTCTGGAACTTCGTCCGCTTTCATTCTCAACGGTTGGTGTCGAATCAGCAGATGATTTGGTTAAAACCAAATTTGGTGAATACGGAGAAATGCAAAAAGGTTGGACTGCAGAAGATGCCAAAGGATTTATCAAAGTTCTTTCTACTCCTTTACGTGTTTATTATACAAACCACAAAGAGGAGGAAATATGATTAAAGTTGGTATTATTGGTGGTGCAGGATATACAGCAGGCGAATTAATTCGTCTGCTGATTAATCACCCGGACGTTGAAATCGTTTTTATAAACAGTTCCAGTAATGCAGGAAATCTGATCACTGATGTCCACGAAGGACTCTATGGAGAAACAAACATGCGTTTCACTGGAGAGTTGCCATTAGATAGTATCGACTGTCTGTTCTTCTGTACGGCACACGGTGATACAAAGAAGTTTTTGGAAGCTCACACCGTTCCGGAAAACGTAAAGATCATTGATCTTTCCATGGATTACCGTATCGAAAGTGAAGAACACGATTTTGTCTATGGACTACCCGAATTAAACCGTCGTCGGATCTGTGCAGCCAAGCACATTGCCAATCCAGGATGTTTTGCTACATGCATTCAATTAGGTATTTTGCCTTTAGCCAAGCACCTGATGTTGAATACGGATTTACACGTCAATGCCATTACAGGTTCAACGGGAGCCGGCGTCAAGCCTTCTGCAACCTCACACTTCAGCTGGAGAAATGATAATATTTCGATTTATAAGCCATTTACACATCAACATTTGGCAGAAATCAAGCAAAGTTTAAGACAATTGCAGAATAGCTTTGATAGTAGTATCAACTTCATTCCTGTAAGAGGGAACTTCTCTCGTGGTATATTTGCAACAACCTATTTGGATTGTAAAATCGATTTGGAAGAAATCAAACGTATCTATGAGTCATATTACGAAGATCATTCTTTCACATTCGTAGTCGATAAGAATCCAGATTTGAAACAAGTTGTAAATACCAATAAATGCTTGATATATTTACAAAAATATGAAGATAAACTGCTGATTGTTTCCATGATCGACAACTTGTTAAAAGGTGCCAGCGGACAAGCAGTCCACAACATGAATCTGCTGTTTGGCTTAGAAGAAAAAGTCGGATTGCATCTCAAACCATCAGCTTTCTAACAAATAATAAATTAAAGCGTATGAAACTCTTTGATGTTTATCCTTTATTCAATATAGAGATCGTTAAAGGAAAAGGTTGCCATGTATGGGACAAAGAAGGTAACGAATATTTGGATCTTTACGGTGGCCACGCGGTTATTTCAGTCGGACATAGTCATCCAACATACGTAAAAGCCATCAGTGAACAAGTAAGTAAACTGGGATTTTATTCAAATTCTGTCATCAATAGCTTGCAGCAAACCTTGGCAGACAAGCTCGGTAAAGCTTCCGGTTATGATGAATACTCATTGTTCCTGATCAATTCTGGAGCCGAAGCCAATGAAAACGCGTTGAAACTGGCTTCTTTTCACAACGGGAAAAAACGTGTATTGGCCTTCCAGCATTCATTCCACGGACGTACTTCTGCCGCTGTACGTGTAACAGACAATCCCAAAATCATTGCTCCGGTTAATGAAGGATTAGACGTTTCTTATCTACCTCTGAATGATAAGGCAGCTGTCGAAGCCGAATTAAAAAAAGGAGATGTTTCTTCTGTCATCATCGAAGGTATCCAAGGAGTTGGAGGTATTCAAGTACCAACTGATGATTTTCTGCAGGAATTGCGGTCACTATGTACAAAATATCAGGCCGTATTGATTATTGATGAAATTCAGTCGGGTTATGGACGTAGTGGTAAATTCTTTGCTCACCAGTATGCCGGAATACGTCCGGATATGATTACGGTAGCAAAAGGTATTGCGAATGGTTTCCCGATGGGTGCAGTCCTGATCAGTCCTATATTTAAGCCTATATATGGTATGTTAGGAACTACATTTGGAGGTAACCACTTGGCTTGTGCTGCTGCTATTGCGGTATTAGACATCATGCACGACGAAGGTTTGGTTGCTAATGCCGAAAAAGTAGGTTCTTACCTACTCGAAGAATTGCACAAATTCCCGGGTATCAAAGAAATCCGTGGACGTGGATTAATGATCGGTATCGAATTCGAAGAACCTATCAAAGAAATTCGTTCCAAATTATTGTTTGAACAAAAAGTATTTACAGGAGTTGCGGGAACTAATACAATCAGATTATTACCGCCATTATGTCTGAGCATGGAAGAAGCTGCTGAATTTATCAGCCGATTCCGCAAAGTTTTAGGAGTAAACGAATAATTCAGTTTTTGTATTCGATCGTTGAAAGACATATTTTTTCATTTTAAGTCACATCTGGTCTTCAGGTGTGACTACTTTTTATTTTTAAGTCACAAAAGGATAAAGAATGTGACTACTTTTTATTTTTAAGTCATAAAAGGATAAAGGATGTGACTTCTTTTTATTTTTAAGTCACAAAAGGATAAAGGATGTGACTTCTTTTCGTTTTTAAGTCACAAAAAAACAATGAATGTGACTTCTTCTTGATTTTAAGTCACATTTTATTCCATTCAAACGTGACAACCAGTGGTAAATGATCACTATAACCACCTTCATATTTAAAGCCATAATAGGTCCGAAACGGACGGACACCACGCCATGTCTTATCAGGAATCAGCAGAAAAGAAGGAGAAAACACCTGATAACTATCCTTCTGTACATGCAATGCTTGATTTTCTTGCAGCAAAGCTCCATTCACAATAATATGGTCCAACTGATTCCATTCTCCCTGATACTTATGTGAACCTTTGGCATCGTAAAAAAGATTGTAGAGTTTATACTTCACTGGTTTGTTATCCGGAGAATAAGCTTTCGCTTCCAGTTCCTCTTCCAAAGATTCGTCTTGCGGAGTATCATTGAAATCTCCCATAATAAGTATCTTCGGATATTTCCGGCAATAAAATAAGGAATCCGTACAGTTCTTCAATACCCCTATTGCATCCTTTCGGCGTTTTCTGCTAGCCAACTCACCTCCATATCTGGAAGGAAGATGACAAACAAATACATCCAACGTATCGGTCGAAACAACATCTCCCCAAACATGAAGAATGTTACGGGTAGGACGTTCTTTTCCGGTTGTCGGAACCCTTAATTCTTCCGAACCAAGCAAACGGAATTGTTCTCTCTGATAAAGTAATGCAACATTTATACCCCGTATATCGCATCCATGTGTCATACAATACCGATAATCTTGTTTATAAAGAGGTGTCCTTCGTAACAAATGTTCCATTACAGAATCATTTTCGACTTCACATAAACCAACTAAAGCTATTGCATTCCATTCTCCAGCCGCTTGAATCACCTGAGACACATGCTGTAACTTCCGGTAATAACGTCCTTTTGTCCCAAAACGATTTCCATCGGGTGTAAATTCATCGTCTACCATCAACGGATTATTTTCCGTATCGAACAGATTCTCCACATTATAGCTCATCACCCGGAAAGTATTTTGAGCTTTTCCTAAAAAACAAGAAAAGGGCAAGAATATTCCCGCCCCAATCAGCAAACAGATAAATTTCATAGCTAAAGTTTTCTATTATTACAGCTTATTCTTTCACAAATTCATAGGCTCCTATCGTCGGACCATCACTACTTTCCTGTCGATTTATTCCCAACCGATCTACCGGATAGTTCGCAGAGACAGCTGGATCGGCTTTTCCAACACCTAAAGATATAACCGTGTCCGGACGGAAATCAAACTGATATTTATTGGCTTCGCCACCTGTCTTCCGATAACTAGGATAATTATCTTCTGTAGTAAACAAAGTCGACTCAAAACAACCATTATCACTTCCAACCGTTGTCAACACACAATGATTAAAATAATAATCAAAATCAGCCTCATCCACTGAAGACAATGCGATTTCTCCTGAAAGAGGATTCTTTCCGGCGCCAAAACTTCCATCTACTAGACAATTGTCAAAACGAGCTTTTAAAGGGACAACTTTATTTTCAGAATTTTGCATATAAGCATTAGCCATAACCAAACATTCTGTTGAACGTTGAACCAAACGCATATAATTGACCAACGAACAATGGGTAAACTGATAATCACCTCCGGCCAAGGCAACTACAGTTCCTCCGGCATTGCTTATCTCGGTATTCGTCACCATCAATTTACTATTAATAGACGTCAAAACGTTTCCTTTCATGTTTGTAAACTGAGAATTGGAAATTTCCAGTTTTGTATCCACAGGCTCTGAGGCTTCAATGGTAATGCCACTTGTTCCATTCCGGACAATTGTATGTTCCATCCGGTTACCAAAGCTTCCTGCTTTGAAGAAAATTCCTCCCCATTGTCCTGGAGTCCGATCGTATGGTAAAATATCATCCAAAACAAAATCCAAACGATCGCCACGTATCACAACCGGATTCTCCAACGATCCTTCAGAGATCAACCGACCAGAAACAACGATATTGGCTTTATCATGCATATATAAGGTTGCTCCTTCAGTCAAATGCAAAGTTGCACCTTCGGCTACCATAATACTATCATATACCAGATGAGGCAAATCTGCTGTAAATGTTGTATCTTTCGTGATATGTAAACCTCCTTTATACAAATGCATATTCTGTCCGTAAGCCTCCAACAGAACTGTCTGCTTTCCACCGTTCGTCATAAAGACAACCGAATCTTCCACTAATAAAGGCTGATTAGAATCGTTCGGATTCACATTAACTTCAACAAAGACAAACATACTGTCTTCTGCCAAAATCCCTACGTTGTCAAAATAATCGCCTTTACGGCCATCCACATTCAAACGAAACCCCGATTCACCTCCACTAGCCAACATAATTGACTGTATATTCAAGGCTTCCTTATTCGGATTATAAACCATAAATTTCTTTGTTGCGGAACCTATCGTTGTAAAAACAGTATCAAAAGATAAAGTATCAACAGAGAATGACAAACGATAATTCGGATTCGTAGAATAATGTTCATCCAACCCGTCACATGATGTACCTATCAATGAAAATAATGACAACAATCCTAATATAAGTAATGTTATTTTCTTCATATATTTTCCAGTTAAGATTATTTTTCTACATACATTTATTCGCTATTCTTTCACAAAAGTAATATAAATTATGTAAATAGAAAAAATAAAAAAGAGAAATTGCATGAATGATATTCATACAACTTCTCTTTTATAACGGATTAGATTGTAATTTATTTTACAGGAATATTCTTTAACAATTCAAGTAAATGACTCCACCACATACCAACAGTCTTGATTTCTATTCTTTCATTTGGTGAATGAACATCACGCAATGTCGGACCAAATGATATCATATCCAGTGTAGGATACTTTTCCAAGAACAAGCCACATTCAAGACCAGCATGAATAGCCATAATTTCCGGCTGCTTATGGAATAGACGTTCGTATGTTTCCTGAGCGACTTTCAGAATAACAGAATCCGGGTTCGGTGCCCAACCAGGGTAACCATCTCCATGAGAAACCTCTGCTCCTGCCAGCAGGAAGGTTGAAGCAACCTGATTAGCCGCCATTTCCTTATACGATTCTATTGAGCTTCGCTGACTGGTTCCTACTAAAATTGTATGATTCTCTTTCATCTTGATAGAAGCCAGATTAGTAGAAGTTTCAACAAGTCCTTCGATATCGTGACTCATACCTAATACACCATGAGGACACGCATGCATTGCATAAATAACTTTTTCTGCTGTTGCAGAATCAATATAAGTTTCAGGCTTATCCGTTGATTCCATTACCAAACGGACATTCTTATCTACATGCTTCAATTCATTTTCGACATCTGCCGCAAAATGATTTAATAAAATCCGCACAGTTTCTTTATCTTCAGGACGAAGACCAACCACTGCATGAGCTTCACGAGCGATGGCATTCCGCAAATTACCGCCATCAATCGAACAAAGTAAGAAATCTATCTTATTTTTCTTCAATATGAACAAGAAGCGAACCAATAATTTATTGGCATTACCCAATCCTTTATGTATTTCACCACCAGAATGTCCTCCATTTAATCCCTTTACATCAATCCGGAAATATTGACGATCTGCCGGAGTTTGTTCTGCCTGATAATGGAATAATGCTTGCGTATCTTTACCACCAGCACAACCCATAAAAATCTGTCCTTCATCTTCACTATCCAGATTCAGCAGGATATTACCAGTCATGAACCCGGATTTCAAAGCCTTTGCTCCTGTCAAACCTGTCTCTTCATCAATCGTAAACAAGCATTCAATTGGACCATGCTCGATATTGTCTGAAGCCAACAAAGCCAATTCTGCCGCTACTCCAATACCATTATCAGCACCTAATGTTGTTCCGTTAGCCCGAAGCCAGTCGCCGTCAACAATAGTCTCAATCGGATCTTTCTCAAAATCATGTTGGGTACCATTATTCTTTTCACACACCATATCGACATGCGATTGCAAAACGACTGTTTCCCGATTCTCCATACCCGGAGTGGCGGGTTTAGACATTACGATATTACCCACTTCATCCTTCTTATAGGCTATATGATTCTTCTGAGCAAAATCTTCCAAATAGGCAATAATCTTCTCTTCCTTTTTGGATGGACGTGGAACTTTTGTAATCTCATCAAAATATTTCCACACAATCTGAGGTTCTAAATCTGTTATTTTCATTTCTTTTCAGGTATTAATAACGTTAATTATACACACAAATTGAACTTATTATCGAAAAAAAGTAGAATTAAATTGGAAAAATCTACTTTATAATCGGTGAAAGCCTTATATTTGCGTCCACAAATATATAGAAAATGCTAAAAACGTTATTGCTTACATTCATAATTATTGTAATCTGTGTAGTATTACTTTGTGTGAAAGTGCTCCTGAAAAAAGGCGGACGCTTCCCGAACACTCATATTGAAGGGAATAAAGCTTTGGCCAAGAAAGGCATATATTGTGCTAAGACAGAGCATCGTTTGCAAGTTCAGCATAAGAATCTATATGATAGATTGGAAAAACAAACTGATAAAAAATAAAAAGATAATATTTTACATTTTATGAAGAACGTTAACTACATTATCAATGGTGTACTAGCTGTTGCCGTTGTGATTCTGTTTGTCATGCAATTTTCAGGAAAGAAAGAAGTTAGTGAAACTAAAGCAGTTGCCACTGAAACAGGGGATACGATTTCTACCCTTCCTGTAGCGTATGTCAACGTTGATTCTCTGCTGGAGAATTATAATTATGCAAAAGATTTGAATGAAATCATTTTGAAAAAGGCTGAAAATTCAAGGGCTAATGTGAACCAGAAGGCAGCCTCCCTGCAAAGTGAAATGCAAGAATTCCAACGGAAAATAGCCAATAATGCGTTTTTAACTCAGGAAAGAGCAGAACAAGAACAACAGCGCTTACTGAACAAACGTCAGGAACTTCAGGATCTTGACAACCGCCTTTCACAAGAGTTGATGGAAGAACAGCAAAAATTAAACGAACAATTACGTGATTCAATCGTTTCTCAATTAAAAGTATTCAATCAGAGTCGTGGTTTTCAAGTGGTATTCAGCAACACAGCAGGCGACAATATTCTTTTAGCAAACGACGCTTATGATATCACTGCTGAATTATTGGAATATTTGAACAAAAACTACGCAACTAAGAAATAATTTAGAAGTAACGAGAATCGATTTTAATACTCACTAGAATTAAAATTAATTCCAACGAATATCGTTTGACCAAGTCAAAACAAATAAATTTATAGGAAGGCTATTTTCCTCACAAAGGGAAATAGCCTTTTTTGTATTCACTCTCTCAGATTATTTCTCTCCTCTCTAATATCCATATTGTCTCCCCCTATAAAAATACCTAAATAAAGGGAGGCTTAAGAACTAAATATCATCATAAATAGTTATTTAGAAACAAGAGATGGCAAACTATCTTTGCCATACAAATTAATTAAAGTAATTATGAGAATAGAAAAAATTACAGGTCGTGAAATATTGGATTCAAGAGGCAATCCAACAGTTGAAGTAGATGTATTACTGGAATCAGGAGTAATGGGACGAGCATCTGTACCTTCCGGAGCATCAACAGGCGAACATGAAGCGCTGGAACTACGGGATCAAGACAAATACCGATATGGAGGTAAAGGCGTTCTGAAAGCTGTCAAAAATGTCAACGACGTGATTGCTCCAGCCTTAAAAGGAATGTCGGCATTAGATCAAATGGGTATTGATAACGCCATGCTGGCTTTGGACGGAACTCCTACCAAATCCAATCTGGGAGCCAATGCCATTTTAGGAGTATCCCTGGCAGTTGCCAAAGCGGCAGCCAATTATCTGGATATTCCTTTATACCGCTACATTGGCGGAACCAATACCTATGTAATGCCTGTTCCGATGATGAATATCATTAATGGTGGTTCACATAGCGATGCTCCGATAGCTTTTCAGGAATTTATGATCCGCCCAGTTGGAGCCAATTCATTCCATGAAGGATTGCGAATGGGAGCAGAAGTATTTCATGCCTTGAAGAAAGTATTGCATGATAGAGGATTAAGTACGGCTGTAGGAGACGAGGGTGGTTTTGCCCCGGCACTGGAAGGAACAGAAGATGCCTTGAATTCAATTTTGGAAGCCATCGAAGCAACCGGATACAAACCGGGTAAAGACGTTATGATTGGTATGGATTGTGCCTCTTCCGAATTCTACAAAGACGGAATTTACGACTATACCATCTTTGAAGGAGAGAAGGGTGTGAAACGCACATCCGACGAACAGATTGACTATCTGGAAAAGCTTATCAACACCTACCCAATTGATTCAATTGAAGATGGTATGAGCGAGAATGATTGGGACGGCTGGAAAAAACTGACCGAACGCATTGGAGATCGTTGCCAATTGGTAGGAGATGATTTGTTTGTTACCAACGTTGAATTCTTATCTAAGGGAATTCAGGAAGGATGTGCCAACTCTATCCTGATCAAGGTTAATCAGATCGGATCACTGACTGAAACGCTTCATGCCATTGAAATGGCACATCGACATGGCTATACAACAGTAACTTCTCATCGTTCAGGTGAAACGGAAGATGCAACCATTGCAGACATCGCAGTAGCGACCAACAGCGGTCAGATTAAAACCGGTTCATTGAGCCGCTCAGACCGTATGGCTAAATACAACCAACTGTTACGTATTGAAGAGGAATTGGGGGAACGCGCTGTATATGGTTACAAGCGATTGAAATAAAACAGGTAAATCATCATTTGAGATTTAGTTATAAAAAAGCCCGAAGGTGCAATATCCTCCGGGCTTTTTCATGGTTTATCAGCAAGGATACGTTTTGTTACTTCATCAACAATTGCGGAGTATCTAAAATACCGGATGTGACTTCTCCCCGATACATGGTAGGTATCGACAAATAATGCGTAGCAACCGTATTATAAACTCGAATTTCAAACAAATTCTTTCCAGGCTTCAATACTCCAGATAAATCAAATTTCCAAGGAGCGGCCATACGCAAACCCACAGATTTTCCATTGACAAACAACTCAGCCGTAGAAACAACATCTCCTAAATCAAGTGTTAATGCGCGCTCACATTCTTCTTTCGTCAACTCGATTTCCTTTCGATACCACATTCCTCCTGAATAACAGTTAAGACCGGATAAACGGCTCCAATCACCTAACTCAATCTCGCCCTTGCCACAATGTTGCTGGATCGGATAAGGGAAAACGGCGCCTCCTGGATAAGAACTTTCAACTTCCATAGTTATCAATGCCGGAGATTTTCCTGCTTTCCCTTTCACTTCGAATGAAGTCAATCCATCCTTTCGGGTTGTTCCCACAGGGATCAGTTCTGTTTCCCATTTCCCGGAAATAGGATACGTAGTTGTTGGAACAACCGGATGAACATCTTCTATTTTTGCCGGTTTATTCGGATCAAACACGATCAGTTGCATTTCTGTCCTCTCTAATGGCATACGATATACGAACCTTCTTCGTCGGTTTGACAAACAGATAACGGTTGAACTTCTCCCGTCCAAGGATTCCACAATTCCGCTCCACCTAAACTCCTGAAATAACATTTGGCTCCTTTATCTACATGATAAACTGCATACAAATCCCGATGACCTACTTTCCGGTGCATGACATTAGGTTCATCAATCTTCCCCTCAACAATAGCAAAGTCACGTTTCGTAGCCTGATTCACCTCGCTTAACACCAATGAAGCTGGAGTCACTATCTGTTCTGCCACCAAACGCTGCATAGTTTCATCGGCTTTACCCTTTTCTGTTGCATTAGGTAAACGATTTACCCAAATAACAGTTCCACCGGCTTTCTGAAAAGCAACAGCTTTCTCAATGGAAGTCGAACGCATCGTTTCCATTTCTGGTACAATCAATACCCGAAAAGATTCACCAGCCACTTGCAATTCAGAACCTTTAATCTCGGCCCGAGCAATGATTCATAATCCATAAAATCAAAATCAATTCCCTGATGGTAGAGCTCTTCTCCTAATTTAAATGCACAGTCAACCGATGCCCGTCCATTTCCGGCCACAACCGGCTCAACAGGATACAACATAGCAACATCAGCACAGTGATAACCTTGGGATAAAAGATAACTCAATCGTTCAGAACAAGCCAACAGTTTATCCATTTCGGCCCAATAAGGCATACGGAAATGATTACAAGGTGGTGCCCATTTCCACCATCCGTCTGGTGTAGAATAATATTACAATACTTCGGTAAATTTTTACCGAAAGATTAAATTCGCCACGCCTAAGCGGCTCTGGCAGTAAATAAAATGAATTCTTTGAAAAGTTTGTCAATAACTTGTGGGTCTGGGTTAATCCCAAACACGCAAATAAATCGTTCAAGCATATAAGCATTGTGTATGAATGACTTGCAAGAGGATATGGAATAAGCTATTCCGAGTCTCTTACATGCCGCTTTTGCCAAGTTGATAGCTGCAAGCGACGCATTGAAGTGAAAATCCAACTTTCTGAAGTCGGTTGACTGACAGTTGGTGATTCCTGCATGCTGCTTTCCATCTCATGACATGGAAATCGTTCTCACACATAGGCGTTATGAAAGTTTCCTTGGAAAAGA
>ENA-OROH01001803-OROH01001803.1-human-gut-metagenome-genome-assembly--contig:-NODE-1803-length-18515-cov-3.756392_pt1 | contig 18515 bp, 17 predicted proteins | sample MGYA00242125_ERZ509042 | MGnify/ENA primary metagenome ERZ509042 (study PRJEB26280, sample SAMEA2338738) | human gut metagenome | biome: human gut; feature: human-associated habitat; material: faeces... | reverse complement strand
TGCATGATGCTCGGAGATAAAGGTTATCTCAGCGCCGAGATACAGCAGAATCTCTTCGAGGCTACCCGTGTCACCTTGGAAGTCCCATACCGGTCGAATCAAAAAACTAGCGACCACCTTCGTGGACATACGGGCATTTCAGAAAGCGCATCGAAAAAATCTTTTCCCAACTCAACGACAATCTCATGATGATACGTAACTATGCAAAGCAATCCTGCGGACTTTTCACCCGCATAGCGGGTAAAATCGCAGCCATGACATTCATGCAATATATCAACTTTATTAATCATCGTCCAATCGGACAGATAAAATATTCTATTATAATAGAAAACAAACAACCTCCAAATAAGACTGTCCAAAATCTATATCTGCTAGAAGTTTTATCCTGATTGTTTTAGTTCTACACGGAATGTGAGCAGGACAAAGCAACATCATAAGTCATTCAATTAGCCTACAAATACAATAAAACTTTTTTTCTATAAACCACTATACAGCAATCAATAATTGAATTAACATAAACGAGATGATTTTTATCAATATTTTACTTATTCTTAATATAATAACCAAAAAAATATGATGACAGATATGTGCCAAGCAGTTTAAAAACCAAACCTGATTTTTTTGTCTTTGGACTTATACTGTATTTTGAGATCCATTTATATTTGTTACAAGCTTTAATAAAACTGTATTTAGCTCTTCCTTTCATCCCAACGAACACGCATAACCCTAACACTATATAATACTGATATGACAAATAACAAAGAAGAGCGACCTTCTTACAATCAGAAAGATTGCTATTTTTTATGCATTCTGCATGGGTATCAATAGTATAGAAAAGGTCCCGAACATTCTTTTCTTTGAGTGATGCAGTTATGGAACCTACACGCTTGCGATACATATAATCAGGTTTGTTAATTATGGCAATATTATTGACACATGGCACATATCGACTGAACCATTCAATATCTTCACAATAAATACCTTTCTTAAAGAAAAGATTATTTTTCAACAGTATAGAACGTTTTGTAGCCTTCATACATGCACTAGCATCTAAACGATCATGGCTTGCCAAAGCATAAAACATTTCATCGCCTGATAGAGACATCCAGTTAACATCATATAGAGGTAGATTTCTATAACTCTTTTCAACTCCGTCATAAAACACTGTTCGTTGGAAAAATACCGCATCTTTGGAACCATTCGCTGTTGCAGACATTACCGATTCCAAGAAATCATTATGCTGATAGAAATCGTCAGAATCCAGGAAAATAACATAATCACCCGAAGCATTTCTTAATCCGTAATTTCTTGCATCTGATAAACCTCCATTTGGTTTATGCAATGCTCTTATAAAATCATATTTCGAAGCATATTCATCACAGATTTGTGGGCATGAATCTGGAGATCCGTCATTAACGAGCAGAATCTCATAGTCTTTGAAAGTTTGCGAGAGTACACTATCAATACACTCTCTTAGATAGTCTTCGACCTTATATATAGGTATTATAATTGATAATTGCACGATAGGATTATTTTACATATTCACGGAACGTTTTTGATACGCAAAATTTATTCAATTCAGTAAACATCTCACGCATCAAATCATATAAAGCATTCAGTTCTTCGTCTGTATTGCAGTGTGGACAAGTTCCTTTATAAACCTCAGATGTATGGATCATAAATTCAACATGCTCAATATCCTGCATCATACTAAGCTTCTTAATCATAGACATAAGGAATGACTTATTGCGGAGATTAGGTCTCAGCATTACAGTCTGACGGCTGTTAACTCCATTATATACCCTTGACGATTTTGGAAAAAAAAGTAAGCCAAAGTTTACAAGTGGATTGTTATAAAGTGGATTATTCATGGTAGTCATAGGTATTTCTAATATTTTTCCAGACTTGCCTACTATCTCATATGGTTTGGACGGACAATTAGAGTAATCCGCACCTCCATTTTGTTTTGGGTCACCTATAGAACAACTCCAATCATACAATGGTGTCACACTGCAATCCACTTTATATCCATTTTCCACAAGTATATTAAGATAATCTTTATTTACAACCCAACGACCGGCACGATGGCTTACAGGATCTAAATCAAAATTATCCTTTAGAAGTTGTGTCATTGCTTTTACCTTCTTCTTGATTATTTCATGAGGGAACTCTGTTATAAAAGGAAGATTCTTCAGGTCATCACCTGTCAAATTGTAGAGGGGGGGGGTTGACCAACTATGCATGTGCATAGCCACCTCACATTTCCCGTCCAAGTTTTTCTGCTTTAGAGCACTTACAAAGACGGGATCTGAAGCCATCTCATACGATGTCAGATATATAGGTTTTACATTATACCCTTCACACAGGGATTGAAATCGATCAACCCCTTTTGCATTTTCGGTTGTAATATTTCGGGGTCTTCCCCAGCCATTATCGCCCTCTGCATCAAGGGTAACAAAAAGAGGTATCTTTTTCATATTTTCTATTTATTACGTTTAACGAATAGGGATCCATTAGCAAGCCTATGAAGTCCACTGATAATTTTCTTATATCTTCGATAAATATGGTTTTCGAATGGCGTATGCCTTTTCAGCATCTGTTCATTTGTCTTGGAAAGCATAGAATGAGGTCGCCTTACAGCTATCTCTAAAGGCTGATCAAATATATAAAATAGAAATTCTCTTAAATCGCCCATCTCTACATTTGGATTGATGATAGGTTCATTAACTATCCGGAGGTAGAGTTCGTCATTATTATCTATCTCCATTACACGCTCGATGGCAGCTTCCATGGAAGCAAAATCATGAACATTTACAAATGCATTCGGATTAAAATCCTTAGCTACTTCAGGATCTCCATAATAGATGGGGATTGTTCTTGCTGCAAAAGCCTCCATTATTTTCTCTGTGCAATAGCCTCTATAAGTACAATTCTCAAATGCCATAGAGAACTTATAGTTCTGCTGGAATTTGAATTTATCAGCTACAGCTCCTCCGATATTATTTCTGTAACGACCGCCGGAATCCACTTTCTTATACCTACTGAGTTTATCAAAGAAGATAGAGCGTACGTCAGATGCAAAACAGTTAGATACAACGAAGTTACAAAATCCTGTTTTACTTCTCAACTCCTCTTTTGTAAAAGCGGGACGATTCTGCAACGTCAAATATGCCTTCTTATAATGAATGAAATTGTATAATGGCAATCGGATATACCTGTCTCCAAACTGTAACCGATCAAATGCTATGGCATAGTCACACTCATTAAAGTTAGGTGTCCAACACTCACCAGTATAAAAAATTCGAATGCAGTCATATTTCAAATACCCATACTCTGAATCTGAATAGAACAAATAGTCTGGATCATCTGATATAACTACATCATACCGCTCTTGTAGGATAGCCATCATATCCCCTCTGTCACGTTTGTCAAAGCGATCTGAAAATTTAATTTTAATCGTTTTCTTCATCTTTGCTATTTATATATTCAGTAGCCTCTCGTATATGGAAACATTTGCCTTAATATTTGTCTCTTTATCAAAATTAGCTGCTGCAAATTTTACACATTTTTTTGAATACTTCTCTTTACCGTTTTTCTTTATCTCCTGTATGTAATCTGCATATTGCTGAACGTCATTGTTATCAACTACGTACCCACACCCATCACCTACAAGCTCTGGATTTGCTGTTGCTCGATTAACGATAATTGGGGTTCCACAGCAAAGCGCCTCAGCTGACACTTTTCCGAATGTTTCCTGAACAGATGGATTTAATAGTACATCTGCATGAGAATAGTATTCACAAAGTTCTTCATTATTGCGTGTTGTTCCAACTGAAATGATGTTATTTGTAAAACCCATTTCCTCGACAACACTTCCAATTAGGAGGAATGTATAATCAGGGAACCTTCTTGCAAGTTCTACAAAAACATGAAGCCCTTTGGCTCTACACCACCCTTCGCACACTCCCAAAACAACAAATTTTCTATCCCTAATTTTTAGCTTTCCCCAATAGTCGAATGTTTTTATAGGATAGAATGTCTCTCTATCTATCCAATTATAAACATAATCAATTATAGGCGAGTTTTGCAGATAAGATTGTTGCGCCTGTTCGAATGTCCACTTTGAGTTTCCAAGAACAGCCATTCTTTTAACGTTCCCGAAAAGACGTTTCTTATTTCTGAAGCATTTCCTTGAAGTATCGAAGAACCAACTGTTGTTGTCGTATTTCATCATTGGACAATTATGACACTCTACCCTCCATTTGTCACAACCAGCCTTCACATAGTAACAACAATGCCCCGTCAACAACCAACAGTCATGGAGGGTTATTACACATCCAATGTTATTTTCTGCAATATACTTCAGCAACATCGGAAGGTTGATATAGTTGGCGTGTAGATTTCTAAGATGGATGATGTTTGGCTTTATCTCTTTCAGTTTCCTGAGCATTTTTTGGGTTGCTAAAAAAGAGAAATAACCTTGTAATCCAAACAACCGAGAACATAAGCTATGAACCTTGTGATCAAAGTCATTGCCTATAGGAAAGACATTAGTGTCGATTACTCCCTTTTGAGTGGTGAAGACATACGACTCTTCACCATGTTCCATTAGCCAATTGTGCAGTTCGGATGTCGTTCGCCCTATACTACTGCTATTATAATTTGCATTTATCTGTACTATTTTCATTTTCCCATTACTTTTTTTATCGATTTTAAGATTAGTTGCCGCTCCTCTTCATTCATAGAAACCAAGAACAATATAAAACAATAAATACACACGAATATTATACCCTTAACAATCAGAAGTGACCAGCTATTAGAAGGTAGAAAAATGGTTGATACAATGCCAATTAATAAAATTAAAGTCATAGGAACAGACAAAGCACCAAACGTTTTTTTGAAGAATTGCTTAATATCGATATGCAAATCTTTGTGAAAAATAACATCCATGCCGATAGTTCTAACTATATATGCAAAGCAAACAGATACACTTATGCCAATGGCACCAAAAGGTTTAGCTAATATAGCTGCTCCTATAAGATTAATTACAGCCATAATTGTATAAACTACAGCAAGTTTCTTTACTTTATTCATTGCAAATATTGTCTCGTTTCCGATCATTTGAGGAAGATGGAACAAGGATGGCACAATAATTAGTATTGCACACAAATAACTTTCATTAAAATCAGGCCCTACCCATAGTCTGATGAAGTCTGCACCTAAACAAACAACGCCAAAAACCACCAAGCCAACTATATAAAGTTGAAGACGCCCTATTTTTATCATAAGTGGCAAAACATTTCCATTCTCTTGGGCAACTATTCTTAAAACTTTGGGAAGAAACATTCCATTAATAGCATTTGCAAATGTATATGTATAGCCCTCAAGGGTAATAGCAATTCCTAATATAGCAATAGCTGTCGATCCAGATAGAACGCCTAATATACTGGGAGCCAAATTAAATATACAACGTTGTGCGAGTGCTATTACCGTAACCCAGCCAGAATAACCAGCAACTTCCTTCAATTCGCGACTATTATAAGATCTCCAATTTATTTTCTGATTTGTATACTTCTTTATACAATATATTTTTAATATGATTGTAAGAATACCTGACAATGTATTAACGAGGACTAAGGCATATAGCCCATATCCCAATAACAGACAGGTCGTCATAGTAATTACAATAAACAACTTGTGAAATACGTCACACACCTTAAGTTGCACAAATTTCTCATGTGCCGATAGGACGCCATTCACAGGAATGAACGGAAATGAGATTACCGAATAGAGAGCAGCCATAACATATATGACTTTGAATTTCTCAATCTCATCTGGAGTCAATTCCTGATAGATTTGTGGGATAAAGAAATAAACTCCAACAAGTATTACAAAAAGGATGATATCTATCGCGAAATACAACCTGCAAACGAGGCCTATACAGTTATTGGCTTTTTCTTGATTATTTTCGGCTAGATACTTTGCAATAAATCTTTCCACTGCGAAACTTAATCCAAAGTCAAACACAAATAGAGAAATAACGGAAAGCGCTAACGTATATAGTCCAAAATTATCTCTTCCAATGGAATGAATCATCCATGGTGTATAGAGCAATCCGGAAACTATATTTATGGCAATAGCCACATATGACATTAATGCTCCGAGTTTAATCTGTCGAGAAGAAGATTGCATATTATTTAAATCCCAATAATTTGAAGAGTTTTTTCTCTTTTTTAATTGTAAGTACAGCCTTCATAGAATAAGCAATTACACACATCACGATAAAAGCGACAGGAACCTTAGCATACTCCAGAGAACCATTCATTCTTGTATTAATAAACCCAGCACATTGTATATGAGATAAATATATCACAAAACTAAGTTTGCCAATCTCAACGAGCCACGGTATGTTTGTTTTTTTACCAACACATTGAGAAGATACAAAGAAACTAGGCTAAATGGCACATAGCATATATTAAAATAAGAAGGTGTTTGCATCCTCCAAATGCATAAATAAAACACCACTAGAACGATAGATAACAACATTAAAAATTTATTTTCTTTGAGAACATAACTGCTTTTCCGATACAATCTGCCAAGAGAAAAATATAAAATAAAATTAAAAGGATTCAAGTATGCAGTGAACACATCGCCATAAGGGATTTTTAGTCCTAATCCTATAGAAAGCAGACTCATAGCAATCAGAATGTACTCATTGACATATACCACAAACAACATGCATGCTAACAATACAGGAACAAAATAATAAATTGAACCGCTACCTATAACCCACTTTATCCATTTGAAAATTAGATCGGGGAATGAATTTGAGAAACCATGGCTTAAAGCAACACTAATAATGAATGTAATAGTCCCCCAGAATAGAAGAGGTATCATCATTCTTTGCGCTTTCGTAACAAAATTTGAACAACTTCCAACATCTAAGAAACCTGACAGAAAAAAGAAAGAAGGTACACCTACTATTCCTAAAAGATTAAAAAGATAGCATATAGGCCCATCAATACTCAATGGCATATGTGCAAAGAAAACACTTATTAGAGCGCAAGATTTCAAACTCCATATTCTTTGTGATTCCTCACTTCCAATGTGCTTCATTATATGTCATTTTTGATAAAACCAGTAGCTCTAAAAAAACCTATACAGACGGACTTAATGTTACCTTGTGCTAATCTGCGAAGAATAGATTCTATCTTATCAGCCAAATAGTGTTCTTTTGATATCCTGTTATAGTAACCAACATCACTTACTACATACTTAGGATGCTTGATGGGACCATCTATCTCGTATGACGACATGCTAAGAAGATACTTGGCATGTGAAGATAATTCTTTGATGTTACCCGATGAGTGTGTTGAATTCTCCGAAATACCAACATTCGTAACAAGGCTATGTTTAGGAACTATCACAAGCTGATGACCGAGAAGGCGTGAATATGTGTTAATACTTTCCCAAAATGGACGGCCAAGCCCAATATGGCGTGATAGCTTTTTGAACGCCTGTTTATAATCACGATCAATAACCTGTTGCAAGAGGTCCATCTCATACTTGTTATTGACAAAACTATAGTCTTCCTCCCATGTGTCTGCTACTCTTTTCCAAGTTGCCCACCCCCATACAGAACCTCCTTGAGTGAAGAAATAGTCATACGGACAGTATTTCGTAATTTCTTCATTGTTGAAACCACATATCCTGTTGATTCTTGTATCATTCTCATATTTGTCGAGCAACTCTTTACAGAATGGATAGAAACTTTGAGAAGGAACACAATCATCCTCAAGAATGATACACTTATCTACGATAGTGAAAGCCCATTTGTGCGAGTAGAAAGTTGATGGGTCACATCCCCAATTTCTTGTTTGATAATTTTTATATACTTCACAATCCCAATCAATATTTTCGACTATTTGGCGACAACGCTCAATACCTTCAATATCGTCCTGGCAACCTTCGCGAGCGCCATCCTGCCAAAGCAGAAGTCTACGAGGGCGTGCTTGCTTGACAGATTCAAAAGTTTTTGCTAAAACATCATCTCTAACAAAAAAGATAATAAGTACATTTGTATCTATTAACCAATCTTTCATAATTAACAATATTGCTTATATAATTTGTTCCATTCTGCTAATTGATAAGTCCAGGTATAGCACCTTAGCGCATCAGTAATATCAATTGGTCGACAGGAATCAGTTAACGCCTGTGATATAACGGAGGTCAAATTATTGAAATTTGCAAGGTAATATGGGAGGCCATCCTTCTCCAATTCCTTATATCTTAGCCAATCTGCATTAATTACTTTTGATTTGGAGAGTAGTGCTTCTTGTAAACTTGAAGAATACGCATCAGTCTTTTGCATATGAATAAAAAGATCTGTGCCCTTTCGTAAATCTAACACTTCCTCATCTGATAAATATTTATCAAAAATTCTATACTCAACCCCTAACTCATCTAATGCGAATCTAACCTCATCCATATAACTTTCAACTTTTGAATAGGTCATTGGCAATAACAGAATTGTGTTAGATGGCAGAATATTTTTGATATTGGATATTGCCTCAATAACCTGAAGATGGTTTTGAGCGGAAGAAGCATTATACCCAATAGTAATTGTAAATTTGTCCGCAGATCCTAATAGTTGCTTTTTACAATCTGCCCTCGACTTGCTATCTTTAAATATGGCATCTAATATGTCAGAACCAAAACATAGCGGAAGGCAAATACTTTCAGCCAACTGATATTCTCGCTTCACATCATCTCCGAATTTAGAAGACGGCATTAATGTCACAAAGTCAGCCTCTGCAAGTAACTTTCTTGTAAAATTCCGCTGGAAGGCCCCTATTCTATAAATATCACTTCCCCAAGGCGTTACAATAAGCTTTGCGCCATTTTTTTTTAAAGATGAATACAAGAAACCTGCTTGAATAGTTATAAACTGTACGCTTATTAAGGAGTAGTCTTTTACAATATTTTTGAACGCAAGGACTGTATCGCGATATTTACAAAGCTTATTTAAGAGAGGGATTTTATAAATAAAATCTGGATGTGTTCGCTTAGATATACAAACACGATCATATAACGAGTTGCTCTCACATAAATCCTGACGCATAGATACATCTAAAATATCAATAGCATAATCAACATCCAAACTTCGAAGCCCTTTGATAAAGCGAGACAAATGCTTGTCGTGACTGTTGCCTATTATGAGAACTCTTTTCATAACACCTTAATCATTTTTAAATACTCAGGCCATTCGCCCATATCTTTCCATGCATCCTCACTAACAGGAAAGCAGCCGACACGTCCACCACGAGCTTTAACCTTCTCCATCAGGTGAGTGATATGGAAGAACTCGCCTTCTGGGATCTCGTCAATCAGTTCAGGATTAAGAATATATACACCAGTATTTACCATATAGGTATGCTCGGGTTTTTCCTTCAGACTAACCATCAAACCATCCTCTCCGGTTTCGATAACACCATAAGGAATTGTAAAGTTCTTGACCATGGTGACAATAGTCATATCGTTGTGGTTGTTGATATGATAGTCATACACGTCACGATAATCCTGCTCGTTGATGCTATCACAATTGCTCACAAAGAATGGAGTGGTAATCTTTCCTTTCAGGAGCAAAACACTACCGATAGTTCCGAGAGGCTTGTCTTCCATAAAGAATTCAATGTCATACTTATGATCAAGTTGAGAGAGGTAATATTCCATCATATCGGCCTTGTAGTTGACAGACATGTAGAACTTCTTGCATCCAATACCCTCGAACTGATCCATGATGACCTCAAGTATGGTCTTATCACCAACTGGAACAAGAGGTTTTGGAATGACATTGGTAATAGGTTTGAGACGAGTCCCCTTTCCACCAGCCATAATGACTACAGGCAGGTCAATTTTTGCACGGTTATCAGCAACTGCTTCAGTAAATACATCATGCCAGAACAATACATCTACAATCTCACCAGCATCATTCAAGACGGGCATGCAGTCGATGAGTTCCTTGAACATAACATCCTTGATATGTTCTATTGAGTCCTTATCGGATACATAAATCTTATCTCTGTCGAGAATGGTGGAAATTGGATCTGATAGATTTGCCTGACGAATGATAGCACGCTGGATATCACCAATAGTAAGAATGCACTCAAACTTGTCTCCATCAAAGACGAAGACAAGTTTAGTACGATGACCATCCATCTGCTTTAGGGCAGACACAATGGTATCGTTTATGCTGATGATTTTATTTTCGATTTTAGATATATTGTTCATATACTACACGAAGTATAATATTTATAGATCTTCAACACGTACACTTGAAGGAATATTTACTACACGATCAGCAAACCAAATGGTGTTTTTGAGGCCATCATTCTCGCAGTTCTCGAACATTGGCAGACGGTTCATGAGCTCCCAGATAGGACGGGTCATGACACCATTGTCGTTGGCCTGCTGGAGGAAGTCGAGCTGAGCATCCTTGTCCTTCATGACAATGGCTGAGAGCCAATAGTTGGAGAAGGTGTTCTCTGGCTCAACGAAGAAGTCGATATCATCCACATTCTTGAAGTAGTCAATGTACTCCTGAGCCACCTTGCGCTTGCTGGCAATATACTTGTCTAGGTTCTCGAGCTGAGCGCAGCCAAGGGCTGCATTGATATTTGGCATACGGTAGTTGTAGCCAATATGGTCGTGACGGAATTCCCAACGATGAGGAACCTTTGCCTGAGTGGTGATATGCTTTGCGAACTTACCCAACTCCTCATCCTGGAACAGCATCATACCGCCACCACCAGTTGTGATGGTCTTGTTACCATTGAACGAGATAGCACCAACCTTACCGAAAGTACCTGTGTGCTTGCCCTTGTAGAGAGAACCGATCGATTCTGCAGCATCCTCAACAAGTTCGATATGCCACTCCTCACAAAGTGCTGCCATCTCTTCAATGCGTACAGGATGACCAAAGGTGTGCATAGGAACACATGCTTTTACACGACGAGCGGAATTCTTGTTCCAGCACTCGCCATTGCGGATTTCCGCATTCTTGATAAGCCACCCTTTCATTGCATCAGGCGAGAGCCCCATTGTGGTCTTATCCACATCAAGGAATACAGGATGTGCACCAATATACGAGAGGGCGTTACAGGTTGCGATGAAGGTGAGTGCCTGAGTGAGTACCTCATCATTACGCTCAACACCAACGAGCATGAGTGACATATGGAGAGCATTGGTACCTGATACGCACACAACCGCCTTCTTGGTACCTGTGTACTTTGCCATATCCTCCTCGAAACGATCTACGAACTTGCCAACGGATGAAACAAAGGTGGTATCGATACACTCATTAAGATATGCTTTTTCGTTACCCTGAAAAACGGGGACTGCAAGAGGAGTAAACTCCTTACTTCCATATACAGACTTAATAAAGTCTATTGTATTTTTATAATCTGCCATATTTTTTATTGTTTAAAAGTCAAACAATCAAAATGTCTAAAAGTATTCAGTCTAACAGTCAAATAGTCTAAGAGTTCTTTTGGGATAGAGAGTCTGAAAGTTTGACGATACCAAAAGTAATCTTTCTAACTTGTGTTTGTAGAACTTCTCTTTCGTCTAACGTACAGAAGTCTAAATCTTCACATAAGTACAACATGGCTCCTCCTTCTCAACAACTTCCTCAGGCAATATTGAGAAAGTTTACAAACTTGGTATCTGCCCCAGATTCACAACCCTCAGTAATGTTATTCCTAATGATAACAGCAGCTCTCTGGATTTGATCTTTAAACCCATAATCCCTACAACTACCCATTATTTTATATATGGTGTTTACAAGAGATCTTGATCCTTTCCAGGATGTATAGGTTTTCAAAACTTCTTTCCATTCTTTTTGACTTTTCGACTCTCAAAGCTTACATTTTTTGGTCGAGATTACGGCCTTTTTCTTCATGTTCAAAATTAGGGATGAAGCGTTTGATGAATTCTACTACTTCTGCCTTAGTGAACTCTGGTGAGGCGAAGATGCCTTCGAGCTCTGTGAAGAAATTGTTAACTTCATTCATATCTCTGCGAGTGGTTTCCTCTACAACACCAAGTGCCATAAAGCGATCCATGTTGACCTTTTCGCCAGGAACATAGAACTCTTCGTATGCTTTCTCGCCTGTTGTATCAGACTTAAAGTAAACTACAGGATACTCTTCTGAGTCATAACTGATGGCATTAGCTTTGGCCTTTGCCTCGACATCGTTAGCACACTCGACTTTCTTGAGACCTTCTGCCTTTACGAAATCATCACAAATGGCAGAGAAAGTGAGCATCTGGTCTTCGCCCAACTTAGGGAAGAATACTTCGCCACCGTTGCCAAGGATACAAGCAAGCATACAGATCTGACCAGACTCCTCGGGAGAGACGAAGTAGCGCTTTACATCCGAAGGAGCTGCAAGAGGTTGTTTCTTTTGGAGACGATGAATCCACCCGTCAGGAAGGGAACCGTTAGAGAAGGCTACATTGGCGAAACGTGCAGTAGTTACCTTGAAGTGGCTGTTGTATGCCATGACGAGATCCTCCATGATGCGCTTGCTAGCACCCATGATGTTGACAGGATTAGCAGCCTTGTCGGTTGACACGCAGAAAAAATGCTTTGGAGGATAGACGATCAAGAGATCCATGAGCTTCTTGGCCTTGATATCGTTGTTCTCGATGAGTGCCTGAACGGAATACTTGTCCTTCTCGGAACGCACGTGCTTGTGGGCAGAGAAGTTGGCAAAGATGTCGAAACCTTTCTCCTCGCGGAAGATGCGCTCGAAGATTGGGTCAGCAAAGTTGAGAGTGTAGCAACGGAACTCCTCAGGGACATAGAGCCCCTCAGTTGAGCGTACGTCACGAACAAGTTCTGCAAGTCCGTTCTCGTTAAGGTCAACGACAACGACTGACTTAGGCTCGAAACGGAGAACTGCCTTGATGAAGCTAGAACCGATAGAACCGGCACCACCAACCACACACACTTTCTTACCCTTGATTTCAGCGGTAAGCTTCTCGCTGTTTGCCTGGATGTCCGCCTCGAACATTGAGACAGAACGACCGGTGACACAGTCACCTATGAATTTACTTAGATTGAACATTGTATATAATGCTTTTATTTTTTTACTGGATATGTACTGAATAATAGAGGAGTTATTAAGAATACCGCCCAACTAATTTCATAAAAATCTGAGGGATTGAAAAATGACAAAAGCGCATAATATAAGATTATCGGCAGATAAATTTGTTTATAAAGGTCTTTATCTACATCGGCTATGTTTAACTTAAAAGCTTTTAGACAGCATAAAAAATATGATATAACACCGATGAGTCCAGTTTGAATGATTGTAGACCAAAATGTTGAATGGGAATTATTAGATAGATAGCGATAGTAACCAGAGCTTACGTTGTGACCCCATATAGGACTTTCAATAAAAGCAGATATACTTTGAACCGAATATTGATCCCTTTCTGAAGCTATGTTGTTTGCGCCATAAAACTTATTATGAAGTTCCTTAAAGTGATCACCCACAGGTGTATCCGCTGTCAAATCCGATAGTAGGTTCAGTAGCATTGGAAGCAAGAATACGAGTCCAAGGAACAGAAAAATCATTAACGTTTTTTTTGAAGCCGTATTACTATTAATGTAAAAGAAGAATAATATAGTAAACGTAGTAATAATTATCAATGTGGTAAACATTGAATTGTAGGCTAGATATATTGAAACTACCAATAATAAAACAGTTATAGCCGCTTCAATTTTTGTAATACTAAATTTCTTGAAAAGGATTAATGAAATAAGTAAATAAATACCAGCACAATACGAAAGGCCAAAACCACCAACTCCGAGCAGCATCATTTCGGCTTTGTAGTCTTCGTCAGTATCACCACTTGTCATCATACGAGCAATCATATTATTATCTGCAAATTGGCCAATCGTTTGATAACCCACAAAAAGAAAAAGAATGATTGTGGTAAGGATAATCAATTTATTTAATATTGCATCATCTTTCCTAATAACAAACGAGCATAATATTGCCGGGAATATAATATTCCACATTAATAAGAATGGATGAAATAAACCATATTTAAAGTCTAACGAGTAGCCAACCAAAAACATCGTCAATATATATGGAATACTATACTTCAAAACTATAAAGCTTTTGATATCCTCTCGTACAATAAATATTATAGCGTACACAAAGGTTATTACTGCTAGTTGCTGAATACGGATAAAGTATTGTAGCTGAGGCAACATATAACATGCGGCAATAAGACTTATGATTACCCAATGTAATACTCTTTGGGATTGACTTAACTCCTTCATTATTAATATTTATTATAGAATTGATGAATCTTTGACTCATTTCTTCTAATTTATTTCGATTTGTCAGAAGTCACTTATTCCATGTAATTGTACCTACTATAGTAGACACTTTTTTTGAAGTGCGTGATGGTATCGAACCATAGTTCGACAAATTCACTACAAGTTATGTCGCACCCACCTGTGCACGCACTAACCTTACAATATATTACAATCTTGCATCAATGATGTTACGATCAAGTGTGCACTTAACATCGAAGATGATGTGCTTCTCTTTAAGGAGTATAGGTACATCCATACCCTCGAACTTCTTGTGAGCAACGGCTGCAATAGCAGCATCGAACTTGCCTTCTGGAAGCTCGTTCAAAACATCGATACCATATTCGTGCTTTGCGATGGCAGGATTAGCCCATGGATCGTAAACAGTTACATTAACATTGTATTCCTTGAGGGCACGATAGATGTCAATAACCTTGGTGTTACGAACGTCAGGACAGTTCTCTTTGAAGGTGAAGCCGAGGATAATAATCTCGGAGTTGAGCACCTGAATGCCTTTCTTGAGCATATGCTTGACGGTCTCGGTAGCCACGTACTCGCCCATGCCATCGTTCATGCGACGACCAGCAAGGATGATCTCAGGATTGTGACCATGACGTTGAGCACACTGAGCCAGATAGTAAGGATCAACCCCAATACAGTGACCACCTACGAGACCTGGACGGAATGGAAGAAAATTCCACTTGGTACCTGCAGCCTCGAGTACATCAAGCGTATCGATACCCATTTTATTGAAGATATGAGAAAGCTCATTGACGAAGGCAATGTTGATATCGCGCTGACTGTTCTCAATAACCTTAGCAGCTTCAGCTACCTTTATAGTTGGAGCGAGGTGAGTACCAGCAATAATAACTGAAGAATAAATTGCATTAACATACTGACCAATCTCAGGAGTAGAACCTGAAGTTACCTTTTTGATATGCTCTACAGTATGCTTCTTGTCACCTGGGTTGATACGTTCAGGAGAGTAACCAGCGAAAAAGTCCTCGTTAAACTTCATACCTGATATTTTCTCTACTACAGGGATACACTCGTCCTCGGTTACACCAGGATATACAGTTGACTCATAAACCACAACGTCTCCCTTTGAGATAACCTTACCAACAGTGGTAGAAGCACCATAGAGAGGAGTAAGGTCAGGATTGTTATTCTCGTCAACTGGAGTAGGAACAGCTACTACATAGAAGTTACAGTCACGAATCTGTTCAATGTCTGCTGTACATACAAGACTATGATTATTGATGGCTTCCTGGAGAAGCTCGTCAGATACCTCGAGGGTGGCATCATGACCGGCCATGAGGGCTTCGCAACGCCTCATGTTCATATCGAATCCCACAGTCTTGTACTTAGTAGAAAACAAGCGAGCAAGTGGAAGGCCTACATAACCAAGGCCAATCACACAAATTTTTGTCTCTTTCATTATCATGTTGTTTTTATTTTTCACAAATTATTCTTGTACCATTCAATAGCAGCTCCGATACCTCTTTCGAATGACCAATCTGGATCATATCCGAGGAGTTCCTTCGCCTTGGAGATATCGGCATTGGAATGTTTGATATCACCTGCACGATCAGGACCGAACTCTGGTTCCATATTTATACCAAGAGCCTTGGTAAGACCGTAGTATATATCGATGAGGTATTCACGACCACCGTACGCGATGTTGAATACCTGACCAGCAGCAGAAGAAGACGCAAGACATGCTTTGAGATTGGCCTCTATAACGTTCTCAATGTAAGTGAAGTCACGAGACTGTTTACCATCGCCATTGATATGGCACTTCTGACCATTAATGAGAAGTTTGAGGAACTTAGGAATAACTGCTGCATAAGCTCCATCCGGATCCTGACGACGACCAAAGACATTGAAGTAGCGCATGCCGTAGGTGTCAAGGTCGTAATGCTTGGTATACTGCTTAGCCCACTCTTCGTCACAACGCTTGCTGACTGCATACGGACTGAGAAGATTACCTTCAATACCTTCTTTTTTAGGAAGGTTAGGTTCATCACCATATACAGAAGAAGAAGATGCATAAACAAATTTTTTTACGCCATTCTGGCGAGCTGCTTCAAGCATATTGAGAGTACCCTGAATATTGTTGAGAGAGTAAAACAGTGGCATCTCGATGGAACGAGGAACTGACCCCCATGCTGCCTGATTGAGAACGTAATCTACGGCTTCACAAGCTTTCATACAGGTATCAAGGTCTTTAATATCTCCTTTGATAAACTCATAACGAGGATTTTCAAGGAACATATCGATATTCTTCTGCTTACCGGTAGAGAGATCATCGAGTGCACGTACACGATACCCCATTTCGAGAATTGCTTCACAAAGATTGCTGCCAATAAAACCTGCAGCTCCAGTGACGAGGAACAATGAGTCCTTAGGAAATTGTAAATATCTGTAAGCCATAATTATTAATTATGATGTTATTGTTATAAATTACGCACGTTTAAACTTATAATTTCAAGCACTAATTTTAGCTTTTGTCTGTTTAATCTTTTCTAAAAACATCTCGTGTATAAACCTTGTTTTTTACATTATCAAGACAAGCGTCATAGCGATTAGCAATGATTACATGGCTACTTGTCTTAAATTCCTCTAAGTTATTCACAACTTTACTACCAAAGAACAATGTACCATTTTCAAGCGTAGGTTCATAAATGATGATTTCTGCACCCTTAGCCTTTATACGCTTCATGATTCCCTGAATAGCGGACTGGCGAAAATTGTCTGAATTTGATTTCATTGTCAAACGGTACACACCAACAACTGGCGGTTGGTTAGAGATATCAGAATGGCTATATTCGTTATTCTCAGAATAACCATACCACCTAGTCATACGAAGTACTGCATCAGCAATATAATCCTTGCGAGTCTTATTTGATTCTACGATTGCAGATATCATATTCTGAGGTACATCCTGATAATTAGCCAAGAGTTGTTTCGTGTCTTTAGGCAAACAATAACCACCATAACCAAAGGATGGATTATTATAGTATGTGCCAATGCGAGGATCCAAACCAACACCCTGTATTATAGACTGAGAATCTAGCCCCTTCATCTCCGCATAAGTATCAAGTTCATTAAAATAGCTAACCCGTAAAGCAAGATAGGTATTAGCAAACAGTTTAACAGCTTCCGCCTCCTTCAAACCCATAAAAAGGGTAGGAATACCTTCCTTAATAGCTCCTTCCTGAAGCAATGCGGCAAAAGTACGTGCAGCCTTCTCTAGGGCAGGAATATCCGCAACAGCCTTGATTGCTTCATTTTCCTCTTTAAATTGTTCGCTCTCTATAAATTTTGGATAACCAACAATAATACGACTTGGATATAAATTATCATAAAGAGCCATACTCTCACGAAGAAACTCCGGAGAAAAAAGCAAATTAAACTTCTTTACTCCTTTACGGGCATATTTCAAATAAAGTCCCCGACAATATCCTACAGGAATAGTAGACTTGATTACCATCACAGCATCAGGATTGACACTTAAAACAAGATCTATGACATCTTCTATATGATGAGTATCAAAATAATTCTTCACCGGATCATAATTAGTAGGAGCTGCTATGACTACAAAATCCGCATCACTGTATGCTTGAGCACCGTCAAGCGTAGCAGTTAGATTCAATGCCTTTTCGGACAAATACTTCTCTATATACTCATCCTGAATAGGTGATTGTTTACGATTAAGCATGTCTACTTTCTCGGGAATCACATCGACTGCCGTCACCTGATGATGTTGCGACAAAAGCGTTGCTATACTAAGACCAACATATCCGGTACCTGCAACAGCAATCTTTAAATCTTTCATATCCATTGTTGATTTATGTTAGTGTTATAGACTATTCTAATTATTTATCCAGAACCTCAAACCGCGGTGAGTTCTTGGATTTAAACTCCGGTACCACTTTCTTCATCAACCTCACCGTATCCATGATCTTTACTGTACGCGACAACTTCTCAAACTCCGCATAAGTGTCAAGAATATCAGCATATTCATAATGACGTACCTTAGCTATCATAATTTTCTTATTCTCTGTAGGAATCGTATTCTCCTTATCACTCAGGACTTCCTCATAAAGTTTCTCACCCGGAC
>ENA-OROH01001799-OROH01001799.1-human-gut-metagenome-genome-assembly--contig:-NODE-1799-length-18536-cov-13.609978_pt1 | contig 18536 bp, 15 predicted proteins | sample MGYA00242125_ERZ509042 | MGnify/ENA primary metagenome ERZ509042 (study PRJEB26280, sample SAMEA2338738) | human gut metagenome | biome: human gut; feature: human-associated habitat; material: faeces... | reverse complement strand
TGCCGGATGGCGTTGCGGTCTGCTTCATTCGTGCAGCCTTGCATGATCCAGCCCAGAGCAATGACTAAAAGTGCCAGGAAAATTCTCATGGGCACAAAGATAGAGTGTTTTTCCCGATTTCCTAAATACAAAAGAGGATAGTTTTCGCCCGACAGGCAGCAAGCTCAAGAAGTAAAAACACCAAAACTTAAAACTTATTTCTTATTTTTGCATGGAATAACAATGGTATAAAGAATTATAAAATGAAGAACTTGAAAGCATGTTTATTGGGCCTTTCTGCCGGATTGCTGACGCTGGCTATCATGCCATCGTGTAAGGAAGAACGAGGCCCATTGAAACGTATCTGGTATAACGGAAGTTACAACCGTGACTTCAACGACTTGAACGATGTACAACTGGAAATGGCCAAGAAGATAGGAATCAAACCTGCCACAACCCGCGAAGAGGCCGAAGAGGTAAAACACGAAATGGAAGAGATCAAGACCAATGAGTATTACGAGGTAGAAGAACTCACCCACTCGATTCCGTACCTGATTCCGCAAGCTGCCGAACTGTTGCACGACATCGGGAAGAACTTCCAGGACTCGCTGACTAACCTGAACGCGTCTCTCTACAAAGTCAAAGTAACCAGCGTTACCCGCACTATTACAGACGTCAAGAAACTAAAGAAAAGAAACTCCAATTCGTCGGTCAATTCTACCCACCAGTATGGTACGACATTCGATATTTCATGGGTCCGCTATACGAAGGTAGATGAAAAAGACACCCTGAATATTGATAAAGACGAGCTGAAAATGGTATTGGCCATGGTCTTGTGCGACTTGAAACGGGAAGACCGCTGCTACGTCAAGCACGAACGCCGGCAGGGTTGCTTCCACATCACCGTGAAAGACGGAGAATAAAAACAAAGAAGCTAGCGATACCGGAGAATGCTCCTGCTTCGCTAGCTTTTATTGTATACGATTCATTCCAAACGCTTCCGGCAGCACCACCACGAGAACAGGAAACGGCAGCCAGTAATTATCAGTGCCAACGCCAAGCCGGTATAGAACACGGCGATAAACGATCCCGGCAATAATTGAAACAGCCGGACACAGACACCCAATGAAATCATCACACCCACCACCAGCCAACTTCTCCCATCAAAGAAGGAAAAGACGGGATTCTTTTCCGGTTTGTGAATAATCCGAAGCGTATGCTTGCGGTACAGATTCTGAAAGATAAACCCTAAGAAGACGAAGAATATCACCAGCATCTCGGACAACTTAAACAAGAAGTATCCGGGATTGTCCATCCAATAGCGAATACCCAAACGCAGCACGTTAACTCCGGCCAATGTCCAGAAGAGACCGGCCAACAGCAACAACGTTTCTCTGCTTACTCGATAAGGCATATTCTTACAGCAACTGGATAAACAATAAGCCCAAAACAACAGATACCACCGTAGCAATCAATCCCGGCATCATAAAAGAGTGATTCAAAACGTACTTTCCAATTCGGGTAGTACCGGTCTGATCGAAGTTAATGGCAGCTACTACGGTCGGATAGTTCGGGATAAAGAAATAACCGTTTACTGCCGGGAACAAAGCGATCAGCATCCAAGGAGAAATACCCAGCGCAATACCTAAAGGCAACATTGCCCGGATCGTAGCCGCCTGACTGAACAACAAGATGGACATGACAAACAGAGCCAGACCAAACAACCAGGGCATCTGCGTCACGATATCAACAATTCCGCTCTTCAGTTCTGCCATATTACCAGCAATGAAGGTATCACCCATCCAGGCAATACCGAAGATCGCCACGACGGCCTGCATACCGGCCGAAAAGACTGAACCTTGAGCCGCCTTGATTCCATCCGTCCGTGTTACCAACAGGATCAACGCAGCAGCCGACAGCATCAGGATTTCTATAATATGCGACATTTCCATGACTACAACACCCGACTCCAGTTCAAACCGTGGGCGCAAAGATTCCATCGAACCAAATAAAACAATCCCCAAAGTAGCCAGCAAGAACAATGCCACAGCCCAGCCTGCTTTCTTCGGATCGGCCACCTCTTTGGCTTTATAATGACTATCTGACAATTCGCCATTGGCTAACCGGTGTTGGTATTCCGGATCGTCTTTCAACTCTTTTCCTACCCGCAGTGAATACAAGGCACCAGCCAAAACGCCTAACAACGTGCAAGGTACCGAAATCTTCAGGATATCCATCAAGGAAATGTCATATCCGGCCAGCAAACTCAACAAGGCAACTGTCGCTGCCGAGATCGGACTGGCTGTAATAGCCTGCTGCGAAGCGATTACGGCTATCGCCATCGGCCGTTCGGGACGTATTTTCGTATCTCGTGCTACCTCGGCAATCACCGGAAGAACCGAATAAGCCACATGTCCGGTTCCGGCTACAAAGGTAAAGAAGTAAGTCACCAGCGGACTCAACAGCGTAATCTGTTGCGGATTCTTTCGGAGCAGCTTCTCAGCACATTTTACCATCAGGTCCAGGCCTCCGGCCGCTTGCATACAACTGGCTGCCGCAATGACGGCAACAATCATCAACATCACATCAATCGGAGGCGCTGTTGGAGCCAGTCCAAAAACAAATGTCAGCACAGCCAACCCGATTCCACCCATCACTCCTAATCCGATTCCACCGATCCGAGCACCTATCACGATGGCCACCAGCACGAAAAATAATTGTAACAGCATATAAATAATGATTTAAACATTGCATGCAACAGGACGAAATGCCACATTTGTGTTGCGAGTATGCAAATATACGCTATATTTGTAGGATAGACAAATAAACTAATTAACACAACTCACGTATGAAAAGAACTTGTATGCTATCCCTCATGGGAATCGTCGGATTTCTTTCCAGCGTTTCTGCCCAGGTCAGAACAGAGTTTCTGTTGGAAAAGGGCTGGAAATTTACCCGCGAAGACAATCCTGAATCCGTTCAACCTTCATTCGACGACAGCCAATGGCAGTCGGTTACCGTTCCTCACGACTGGGCCATTTACGGTCCGTTCAGTATTCACAACGACAAGCAGAATGTTGCCATCTCACAAGACGGGCAAAAGGAAGCTATGGAACATGCCGGACGAACCGGAGGTCTGCCTTTTGTCGGTGTCGGCTGGTATCGGACTACACTGGATATTCCGCAATTCGCTCCCGGTAAAAAGGCCTTCATTCTTTTCGACGGAGCGATGAGTCATGCCCAAGTATATATAAATGGTAAGAAAGTAGGCTATTGGCCTTACGGGTACAACTCATTCAGGTTTGACATCACACCTTTCATCGAGGCCGGGAAAAGCAATACGCTGGCTGTCCGCCTGGAAAACATGCCGGAATCTTCCCGTTGGTATCCGGGAGCCGGTTTATATCGGAACGTACATGTAGTCGTAACGGAAGATGCTTATATCCCTATTTGGGGAACTTACATTACAACTCCGCAGGTGAATGATAAGTTTGCCCGCGTCAGAGTTGAGACAAAAGTCAATCTGCCGGAGCAGGCTGATCCGAGCCAATACCGTATCAAGACTATCTTATGCAAACCGGACGGCAGTCGGTTACAAGAGAAAATACGACCTCTCACCGACATTGTTTACAACAAAGACGTATTGGTGCAAGAGTTTATCGTAGAAGATCCGGAACTCTGGTCGCCCGAACATCCTACTTTATACACAGCCATTTCGAATGTCTATAAAGGAGAAGATCAGCTGAAGGATGAATATACAACCCGGTTCGGTATCCGCTCCATCGAAATTATCCCCGACAAAGGTTTCTTCCTGAACGGACAACGTACCGTATTCAAAGGTGTTTGCAATCACCATGATTTAGGTCCGTTGGGTGCTGCGGTCAATGATGCAGCCATCCGCCGGCAAATCCGGATGCTGAAAGACATGGGTTGTAATGCGATCCGAACTTCCCACAACATGCCGGCTCCTGAGCTGGTCCGTGCCTGCGACGAGATGGGCATGATGCTGATGGCCGAAAGCTTCGACGAATGGGACAAGGCGAAATGTGCCAACGGCTATCATACCTTGTTCGACGAATGGGCTGAAAAAGACCTGACAAACCTTATCCGTCATTATCGGAACAATCCGAGTGTCGTGATGTGGTGTATCGGTAACGAAGTACCGACGCAATGGGACGAAGACGGTTGTAAAGTAGCCCGCTTCTTGCAAGACATCTGTCATCGGGAAGATCCTACCCGACCGGTTACCCAAGGCATGGATGCGCCGGATGCTGTTGTCAACAACAACTTTGCCGCCATCATGGATGTTCCGGGATTCAATTATCGCCCGTTCCGTTATCAGACCAATTATGCCAAACTGCCGCAACAAGTCATTTTGGGTAGTGAAACGGCTTCGACAGTCAGTTCAAGAGGCGTCTATAAATTCCCGGTTGAACGAAAAGCCATGGCCGTTTATGATGACCATCAGAGTTCATCATACGACGTAGAACATTGCAGCTGGTCAAACCTGCCGGAAGATGACTTTATCCAGCACGAAGACCTGCCCTATTGCATGGGCGAATTTGTGTGGACCGGCTTTGACTATCTGGGAGAACCGACTCCGTATTATACCAACTGGCCCAGCCACAGCTCGCTGTTCGGTATCATCGACCTGGCCGGTATTCCGAAGGACCGTTATTACCTGTACCGTTCTCACTGGAATAAAGGCGAAAAGACCTTGCACATTCTGCCTCATTGGAATTGGGAAGGACGCGAGGGCGAAGTAACACCGGTCTTTGTTTATACCAATTATCCTTCGGCTGAACTGTTCATCAATGGAAAGAGCCAGGGCAAACGGACAAAAGACCTCAGCATTGAAATAGACAGCAGTTATACCGAAGCAGCCCAAAAGAGCTTCGAACGGCAGAAACGTTACCGCCTGATGTGGATGGATACGAAATACGAACCGGGCACTGTAAAGGTAGTTGCTTATGATGAAAATGGGAAGGCTGTAGATGAAGCAGAAATCCATACAGCCGGCAAACCGCATCACATTGTTCTGACAGCCGACCACAATCAGCTTCAGGCTGATGGAAAAGACTTGTCGTTCATCAATGTCAAGATTGTGGATAAAGACGGAAACTTCTGTCCGAATGAAACCCGACAAATCAAATTCAAGGTGAAAGGCGCCGGGACCTTCCGGGCTGCTGCCAACGGAAACAGTGCCAGTCTGGAATCATTCCAAGAACCGCAAATGAAGTTATTCAGCGGACAACTCACAGCCATCGTACAGTCTGCAGAAGAAGCCGGAACAATTACGTTCGAAGCTTCTGCTCCTGGAGTCAAGAGTGCGAAACTGATCTTGAAAGCCGAATAAGAAGTGAAAAGAAAGGCACGAATTTCACATCTGGAGAACAGGTGAAATTCGTGCCTGAATTATATCCGGGAATCAGATGATTCCCTTTTGGATTACTTACTTCTTCTCGTCAGGATAGGTAAACGGAAGGAAACGGACCAGAATCAAAACCGGTATGGCGGCAAACAGAACCACAATAAAATACTGCGCATAACCCAACCAGTCACTCAAGAAACCACTGATCATTCCCGGAATCATTACACCCAGATTCATAATTCCCGACGCAAAAGCATAATGCGCCATCTGATGCTTTCCGGGAGCTACCTGTTGCATCATAAACAACGTCAGTCCGACAAACCCGAATCCGTATCCGAAGTATTCAAACGTGATGGCACCACCGATCAACCAAGGAGAATCCGGCTGGTAAAGAGCCAACAAAGGATAAACGACGAACGGGAAGTTGAATACGCAGCACAAGGTAAACAACGTCTTCTTCAATCCGCTATGTGAAATGTAATAACCGGCCATAAAAGAACCCAGCACAAAGGCTGCCGCTCCAAACGAACCATAATACACTCCGATCTGTTGCTCGGTCAGACCTAATCCACCATCAGCCAAAGGAGCTTTGAGGAACAAGGGAACGATCTTCATCACCAAACCTTCTGCAAAGCGATACAGAATGATAAACAGAATATATAAGGCAATATACTTCTTCTGAAAGAATGTAAGGATCACATCCTTCAAGGCATTCCATGTATCTGCGGCAGAAGTAACCCGATTCTCTGATACTGCTTTATCGCTTGGCAACATCTTCCAGTGGTATAATCCCAGCAAGAGCATGATAGCTCCACAGCAACCCATGATCAACATCCAGGCCTGAACGACACCCACATGTTCAATCAAATAACCGGCCAGATACACCAAACCGCCGGTAGCCGCCAGCTTCGCCACATTATAAAAAGCTCCTTGCCAGCCGATATACTTGGCTTGATCGTCTTTATCCAAAACGGCCATATAGACACCGTCGGTTGCCACATCATGCGTGGCACCGCTGAAGGCAATCACGGCCAATAAGGCAATGGATACCGCAAAGAAGTTCGGCAACTGCAAAGACAAGGCCACCAGTCCGAAAAAGATACCGGAACAGAACTGCGTCAGTACGACAAAGAACTTTTTGGTCTTGAACATTTCCAGAAACGGACTCCACAACGGCTTGATCGTCCATGGAAACATAATTACCGAAGTCCAGAAGGCAATCTGGGCATCCGAGATACCCAGTCCTTTAAACATTAAAGCAGTCACCATGTTCAATACCACGAAAGGCATACCCATGGCGAAGTAAACGGTCGGAACCCATGCGACCGGAGAAATCTGATGTTTTGGCTGATTGGTATTCATCATTGTTTTTGTTTAGAGTTTATAACCACTGGTTCATAAAACCATCCATTTCTTCTGCATGTGCTTCCAGGCTCTGCAACAACTTGAACTGAGCTTTCGTACGGATCAAGTTATGCTTCGGACTGTGAATCTTATAATAAGTATCTCCATTCAGATAATCGGTCAAGAAACGAACAGTCTGCATGTACGTCAGCAAACGGCCGCCATACGGCAACATCTTAATTTCAAGCGGAGTCAGGAAATCTTTGGCTTTTTCCATATATCCACGAGTATAAGCTTCGAAGATAGGTAGGTTTACGTTTACATGATCCAGATTTTCATCATCTTCAGCACCCGTGTTTGCAGCAGTACGGATGAAATCACCGATATCCGACAAGACAAAGCCCGGCATAACCGTATCCAGATCGATTACACACAATACTTTATCGGTATCCGCATCAAACATCATGTTATTTACTTTCGTATCACAATGGTTGGTACGTTTCTTCAACTTTCCTTCCCGATACAAGCGTTCCTGAATACACATGGCTTCAGCCCGTTTCTCAATCTCTTCAACCAAATCCTTTACTTCTACTAGACGACCGGCTGCATTTGCCTCAACAGCTTCATGGAATTGCTGCAAGCGGAACTCCATATTATGGAAATTCGGAATCGTTTCTCCAAGTGATCCTTCCGGCAGGTCCGACAACATCAGCTGGAAATCACCGAATGCCTTACCGGCTTCGTACGACAATTCCGGCGTTACTTCCTCATAACTCTTGCTGCGAGGAATGAAAAGACAGACACGCCAGTAGCTGTCACCGTCAAAATAATAGTATTTTCCGTCTTTTGTAGGCAAGAAAGTAAGGACTTTCCGATCGATATCCGTTTCCCCTTTCGCTTCCAGTTTCTCACGGATATGTGTTGTCACGACATGGATATTATGTTGTAACATCTCTACATTGGTAAATACCAGATGATTGATCCGTTGCAATACATATTTGATCTCACCTTTATCTGTTGTGACTTTTAACGTATCGTTGATATGTCCATTACCAAAAGGTTCTGCAGAAACGACCTTTTCTTCCAAAGCAAACTGGCTTAGAATGGCCAGCAATTCATCATTTGTTTTTGCCATGATATTTGATTTTAAACATTAATTTGCAGGCAAACTTACGGAAAATCTCTGGAAAAACCTCCAAAATTCGGCAGATTAACGCAATGTAATCTGTGAATTAAGTAGTTAGGAGAAAATCGCGGAAGTTGGATAGAGGGCTGAATAGCGTTTCAAAGCGGATTGGAGAAAGAGAACGGTTTCCTAATCGTTACCCGTCAGAAATGCAGATTTAACAGTCACCGTTCCGTTTGCGCCGCTCTGCGTAGGTTTGCTTGTCAAGGTTTAACTCGTTGATTTATAGTTTTGCAACCAAAAAAGAACGAGTATGACAAGGAGCACATTTCGCGTGCTGTTCTATGCGAACGGCAGCAAGGAGAAGAATGGAACTGTCCCCATCATGGGACGGGTTACAATCAACGGAACGGTGGCGCAGTTCAGTTGCAAGCGGAGCATTTCAAAAGAACTTTGGGATGCAAAGGGCAACCGTGCCAAAGGCAAGAGTTTGGAGGCAAGGGAAACGAACCTTACGCTTGACAACATCAAGGCATACGGGGTTCAGAGGCACGGCACACCACCACCGCCCAATACTACCGAGACCTGAAACGGCAGACGGGAGAGCTTGAAGCCAACGTGCAGCAGTTGCAGACCGAACGCCAACAGGCAAAGCAGGAACTTGACGAAGTCAAAAAAGAAATCAAGTCGGAGAAGCTGGAAGCCGCCAAGACCGAGGCGAAAGCGGCACTCGTGGCAAAGGTCGATTCTCTTTTGGGCAGTGGCAAGTTGAAAGGGCTGGAAGCCGACAACCGCACCCTGCAAGGCGAGGTTGCCGCCCGTGACGAGAGTATCGAATTATTGCAAAAGCAGATGGAGCGGCAGCAGGAGGAACACAGCCGCCAATTGGTGGAACTGCAAGCCAAGTACCGCAGGGAAATGGCGGACAAGGAAGCGGCACACCAAGAGGAAGTGTCATTCCTGAAATCCATTATCCAAAAAGCCAAGAAATGGTTTCCGCTGTTTCAAGAGCTGGTGTATATGGAGAAGTTCTGCCTTAAAGTCGGCTTCAACGAAAGGCAGACTGCCACGCTCATCAGCGGCAAACCGCTGTTCTACAAGGGCGAGCTCTATTCGGAAGAGCACAGGCGGAAGTTCACGACCGAGGAAGCAGGCTTCCAAGTGGTAAAAGACCCGAAAGACAAGTCCAAGCTTGCACTTGCCATCAACGGGCAAGTGATTGGAGAGTGGTTCAAGGAGCAGTTTGGCAGGCTGTTCTCATCCGTTAAAAGGACGGTTGAACCGCTTAGGAGAGGCAAGGGCATGGGATTACAAACAATACCAACGGAAGAATAGCAAGTTTGTGTTTGGGGCAGACCAAAATCGCTTGCTATCCTCAGTTGGTTGAAACGTCATTTTATTTGTGCCCGAATCCTACTCAAACTTGCCTGTGTGATGCCTAAATAGGTGGCGATACTTCCTAACGGCAACCGCTGTAACAAATCAGGCTCTTTCTCCAACAACTCGTGATACCGTTCCGAGGCGACGGCTGACAACATGGAAATCAGCCGTTCCTCGGCAGCAAGCAGTTCCATTTCCGCATAACGCCGTCCCCAATTGGCTATGTGCAAATCCTCCAAGAATAACTCTTTCAGTTTTTTCCTTTCCAATACATATAAGACAGAATTTTCCATCAGCTCCATTGTTTCATATCCCGGTTCGTCATTCACATATCCTTTCATGGAAACAATAGTCGCCCCTTCCTTGCCGACCCAAAAGGTAATTTCTTTCCCCTCTACCGAAGTATAGGCGCGGACAATACCTTTCTTGATGAAAAAGATGTCTTTTTCTATCTTGCCATATTCCAACACTTGGAATCCTTTTGGGTATGAGACTTCCGTCAGGCATTGCCGCAACTTGTCCAAAGACGCATCCGGCATGGCATATCTCTGGTTGATGATTTCCTTTATATCCATAAGTCATTTTGTTGTGGTACAAAATTATAAAATAGCGCACAGAAACAGCTGCTAACGGCTGTTTTTTGTCAAATGCAAAATCCGTTTTTACCAAATGTAAAAAAACGGTTAGAAATTACTTGCTTACTTTTGCACCCGAATTTAATAAATCATAGGTATGAATTGGATAATTTTATTTTTGGCAGGATTGTTTGAGGTAAGCCTTACATTCTGCTTGGGAAAAACGAGAGAGGCATCAGGTATTGGTTTTTATCTGTGGGGAAGCGGTTTCTTGGCTTCCACGGTATTGAGTATGGCATTACTTGCCAAAGCGGTTCAGACTTTGCCTTTGGGCACGGCATACGCCATTTGGACGGGTATCGGAGCGGTCGGCACGGTCTTGATTGGGATATTCGTTTTCAAAGAGCCGGCCACTCCCATACGGCTTTTCTTCCTGTTCACGCTCATTGCCTCCTTGATTGGATTGAAAGTTGTGTCATACTGAAAGGAGGAATAAATGATGAAATATGAATTGAGAGAAAACCACGGCATTCCGGCACCTCTGCTGGCTCTGATGGCAGTCGCTACCGGGCTTTCCGTTGCCAACTGCTACTACAACCAGCCTTTGTTGGGCAGCATGGCAAAGGATTTTGGGGTAAGCGACTTTTCTGCCAGCATGGTTGCGACATTGACCCAGATAGGTTATGTAGTCGGACTTGTGTTTGTCATTCCGCTTGGCGATTTGGTTTCACGAAAGCAGCTGATATTGACCAATTATATCATTTCATCGTGCGCATTGCTTGCCATAGCACTTGCCCCTAACATCTATTGGATGTGGGGCGCATCCTTGCTTGCCGGAGCCTCTTCGGTTATGCCGCAGTTCTTCATCCCGTTGGTGTCTTTCCATTCAGCACCAGCACACAAGGTACGCAACGTGGGGATTATACAGTCCTGTCTGCTCATAGGCATTCTTGGCTCACGGGTGTTAAGTGGTTTCCTGGCTGATATGTGGGGATGGCGTTCCGTCTATTTTGTGGCTTGTGTGTTTATGCTCGGATGCTTTCTTATGATTTACAAGATGCTTCCCGTTCTGCCTGCTCGTTCACGTGAAAATTATGCGGGTCTGATGAAATCCTTGTTGCGTCTGCTTGCCAAATACCCGTACTTGCGTATCGCTTCGTTGAGGGCGGCATTGGCTTATGGCTCGTTCTTTGCGTTGTGGAGTTGCCTTGCTTTCCGGATGAAGCAAGAGCCTTTCTTTGCGAGTGACGATATTATAGGCGCACTCGGTTTGTGCGGATTGGCAGGTGCATCCACGGTGGTTTTCATCAGCGGCTATATCCAAAAGTATGGCGCAAGGTTCTTCTCTATTGTCGGAGGATGTGTGGTATTGGCTGCATGGTTCTTGGCATTTTGGGGGAATGCCAGCTATGTGTGGATGATAGTCGCTATCCTGTTGATTGATGCAGGAATGCAATGCATCCATCTGTCCAATCAGACCAGCGTGGTAGTCCTCGATGCATCCGCCATCAACCGTGTCAATACCGTTTATATGACCATCTACTTCCTGGGCGGTTCTGCTGGTACATTCGTTTCAGGTCTGTTTTGGCAACATTACGGATGGGCAGGCGTGGTAGGAGTAGGAGTTGCCTTTACCGTGGCTTCCTTGTTCGTTAATTGCTTCCAACCAAGACCGCATAAGGATGAATGCTCAATATTCTGACTAAAATAATTTTTGGAATGATCCTTTCAGTCTGAATATTTTTCATACCTTTGTACCGTAAGAGTTTCCCAAACAAGCAAAGCGATGCAGACCACGGCAATTAGGACGGTTGCCAACTCATTACCTGAAAACGAGGTAATTCTTCTAACTCTCTTGATTTCAAAGAGGTATATTCCTTATACAGATTTACAGAAAAATCTGGAATAACCGAAGAAAATTCACAGAGTTTATGTGGACGTTCACTGAAAACTAAGTAAATCCCAACCGTTTTTTCCGGTTTTGCCTAAAACAAACTAAATAATTCACATATATGAATTAATCAAATCACAATGGTGAATTAATCAATTCATATTGGTAAATCAATTAATTCACCTATGTGATGCAAATAATTTATAACTAAAAATTCAAAAGAATCAGAGAGAAAAGAATTAAATCAGAAGAAGAATCACCATAATTTGTTCCCAGAACCCAACAGCATCCTTTGCCGATTTCATCCGAAAATGGATATTATTTTCTCAAAATATTGCCTGAACCTCATCTCTTATAAACCTAATTCGCAAATATTTACAACGAGTGTGTTAAACAACATATTTGTACTAAGTACAATTTGATGGCATATCTATTACTTTTGTAAATAGAAAACGGATAAAAGATGAGATAAGAATCAATCAAAATAAATCCAAATAACTTAAATATAATGCTATGTATTTATTAGGATATGATATTGGCAGCTCGTCGGTCAAGGCGAGTTTGATAAACGCTGAAACAGGGAAATGCGTTGCTTCAGCTTTTTATCCCAAAACAGAAGCAGAGATCATGGCAGTCCGCTCCGGTTGGGCTGAACAGAATCCGGACAGTTGGTGGGAATATCTGAAACTGGCTACTGCCGCCGTTATGGATGAATCGAAAGCCGGTCCGGCAGATATCCGTTCGATTGGTATTTCCTATCAGATGCACGGACTGGTATGCGTAGATAAAAACAAACAGGTTTTACGTCCGTCTATCATCTGGTGTGATTCCCGTGCCGTTGAAATCGGACAGAAAGCATTCAACGACTTGGGTGAAAACTACTGCCTGTCGCACCTGCTTAATTCACCGGGAAATTTCACAGCCTCCAAATTGGCGTGGGTAAAACAAAACGAACCGGAGGTATTCGACCGGATATACAAAATCATGTTGCCGGGAGATTACATCGCCATGCGGTTGAGCGGAGAGATCTGCACGACGGTTTCCGGTTTGTCGGAAGGTATGTTTTGGGATTTCCAACAAAATGCGTTGGCCAACGAATTATTGGATTATTATGGTATTGATGCTTCTTTGATAGCCGATATCAAGCCGACTTTCGGTCTGCAGGGCGAAGTTTCCAATGCAGCCGCAGCAGAACTGGGATTGAAAGCCGGTATTCCGATTACCTACCGGGCAGGCGATCAGCCGAACAATGCCTTGTCATTGAATGTATTCAATCCGGGAGAAATTGCTTCTACGGCAGGAACGTCAGGAGTTGTCTACGGAGTGAACGGACAAATCAACTACGATCCGAAATCGCGGGTAAATACGTTTGCCCACGTCAATCATACAACCAACAACCCTCGCTTGGGTGTTCTACTGTGTATTAACGGAACAGGAATTCTAAACTCATGGATTCGCAAGATGGTTGGTGCCGATGGTCTTTCATACGCTGCCATGAACGAACTGGCTGCACAAGTAGCAATCGGCAGTGAAGGTATATGCATCCTTCCTTTCGGTAATGGTTCCGAACGCATGCTCGAAAACAAAGAAACCGGATGTTCGTTGCTGAATGTCAATTTCAACCGACATGACCGCCGCCATCTGATACGCGCTGCCCAGGAAGGTATTGTCTTCTCGTTTAAATACGGTATTGATATCATGGAAGGCATGGGCATACCGGTCAAGAAAATCCATGCCGGACATGCGAATATGTTCCTGAGTCCGATCTTCCGGGATACATTAGCCGGAGTGACTGGTGCAACCATCGAGTTATATGATACCGACGGTGCTGCCGGAGCAGCTCGCGGAGGCGGTTTAGGAGCCGGCATCTATCAGAACACAGAAGAAGCCTTCTCGAATCTGGAACGGATAGCAGTCATCGAACCGGATACTTCAAAAGCCGAACAATACCAAGCGGCTTACGAAAACTGGAAACAGGAACTGGAGCACCGGATACAATAATTCGGAACGGCGAAAGGCAAAAACAAGAACAAATTATTCAATAACAAACATAAAACATTTTATATCATGGAAACAAAAGAATACTTTCCTGGCATAGGAAAAATCAAATTTGAAGGAAAAGAAAGTAAGAACCCGATGGCTTTCCGGTATTATGATCCCGAAAAAGTAATCATGGGCAAGAAGATGAAAGACTGGTTGAAGTTCTCAATGGCTTGGTGGCATACGTTGTGCGCTGAGGGAAGCGATCAGTTCGGTGGTGGAACCAAACAATTCCCCTGGAAAGGTAATCCTGATAAATTGCAGGCAGCTAAAGAAAAGATGGATGCCGGATTTGAATTCATGCAAAAGATCGGAATCGAATATTATTGCTTCCACGACGTTGACTTGTGCGACGAAGCTGATACAATCGAAGAATACGAAGCTAATCTGAAGGAAATCGTGGTATATGCCAAACAGAAACAGGCTGAAACAGGTATCAAACTGTTGTGGGGTACTGCCAATGTATTCGGTCATGCCCGTTATATGAACGGAGCTGCTACGAACCCAGACTTCAATGTCGTTGCCCGTGCTGCTGTCCAAATCAAGAATGCCATCGATGCTACTATCGAACTGGGCGGAACAAACTATGTATTCTGGGGCGGCCGCGAAGGTTACATGTCTTTGTTGAATACCGATCAGAAGCGCGAAAAGGAACATCTGGCTCAGATGCTGACCATGGCTCGCGATTACGCTCGTGCCAAAGGTTTCACCGGTACATTCCTGGTTGAACCGAAACCTATGGAACCGACCAAGCATCAGTATGATGTCGATACAGAAATCGTTATCGGCTTCCTGAAAGCACACAACCTGGATAAAGACTTCAAAGTTAACATCGAAGTAAACCATGCCACACTGGCAGGTCATACATTCGAACACGAACTGGCAGTAGCCGTAGATAATGGCATGTTAGGTTCGATCGATGCCAACCGAGGCGATTATCAGAACGGATGGGATACAGACCAGTTCCCGATTGACAACTTTGATTTGATCCAAGCCATGATCCAGATCATCCGTAATGGTGGTTTAGGCAACGGCGGAACCAACTTCGATGCCAAGACTCGCCGTAACTCAACCGATCTGGAAGATATCTTTATCGCTCACATCGCCGGTATGGATGCGATGGCACGTGCTTTGGAAAACGCAGCCCGTCTGTTGGAAGAATCACCTTACAAGCAAATGTTGGCTGATCGTTATGCTTCATTCGATGCCGGTAAAGGTAAAGAATTTGAAGAAGGTAAGATGACCTTGGAAGAACTGGTGGCTTATGCCAAGACTCAAGGTGAGCCGAAGCAGATCAGCGGTAAGCAAGAATTGTATGAAGCAATCGTCAATATGTATTGCTAATGACTGCACATTCAACAACTGAAGGAAACAAGTTGTACTTATACTCCATAACAATGGTCGCTGTTATCGGCGGCCTATTGTTTGGATATGATACAGCTGTTATATCCGGAGCAGAAAAAGGACTGGAAGGATTCTTCCTGACAGCAACTGATTTCCACTACGATAAAGTCATGCATGGCATTACTTCGTCGAGTGCTTTGATCGGCTGTGTGATCGGAGGAGCCGTATCCGGTTACTTCGCCTCTTTATTAGGGCGACGTAATTCGCTGCGTCTGGCGGCTGTCCTTTTCTTTCTTTCGGCATTAGGTTCCTATTATCCGGAATTTCTGTTCCTGGAATATGGGAAAGCCAATATGAGTTTGTTGTTAGCCTTCAATCTCTACCGTATCATCGGTGGTATTGGTGTCGGATTGGCATCAGCCATTTGTCCGATGTATATTGCTGAGATTGCCCCTTCCGAAATACGAGGAACTCTCGTCTCTTGTAACCAGTTTGCCATCATCTTCGGTATGCTGGTCGTTTACTTTGTCAATTACCTGATTTTAGGAGACCATACCAACCCGATTGTCTTGAAAGATGCCGCTACAGGACTTTATTCATTAAGTCCGGAATCGGATATGTGGACTGTTCAGAAAGGCTGGCGCTATATGTTCGGTTCGGAAGCTATTCCGGCAGCCGCTTTCGGTCTGTTACTTTTCACTGTTCCGAAAACACCACGCTATCTGGTTATGACCGGACAACATCAGGTTGCACTTTCCATCCTGAAGAAAATCAACGGAGTTAACAAAGCCCGCGAAATTTTAGCCGAAATCAGAGCTACTGCTACTGAAAAGACCGAAAAGTTATTTACCTACGGATTTGCCGTTATCTTCATCGGTATTATGCTTTCTGTGTTCCAGCAAGCCATCGGTATCAATGCCGTCCTTTACTACGCACCTCGTATCTTTGAAAGTGCCGGAGCAGAAGGCGGTGGTATGATGCAAACAGTCATCATGGGAATCGTAAATATTCTCTTTACCGTAGTAGCTATCGTAACGGTCGATCGTTTCGGACGCAAGCCGTTGTTGATTATCGGTTCTATCGGTATGGCAGTCGGAGCCTTCATGGTAGCTATCTGCGACAACTGGGGTATTAAAGGAATTATTCCAGTCTTGTCGATTATTGTCTATGCCGCATTCTTTATGATGTCATGGGGACCAATCTGCTGGGTATTGATTGCCGAGATCTTCCCGAATACCATCCGTGGTCAGGCAGTTGCCATTGCCGTTGCCTTCCAGTGGATCTTCAACTACCTGGTATCATCTACATTCCCGGCATTATATGATTTCAGTCCGATGTTTGCCTATAGCCTTTATGGAATCGTCTGTGTCATCGCCGCACTATTTGTCTGGCGTTGTGTACCGGAGACCAAAGGCAAGACACTGGAAGAAATGAATGCTCTCTGGCAAAAGAAATAAAAGTATTGGTGAGCTGAAGGCTCAATCAGACAAGTGAAAAGCAGAGTTCTCTCCTTTGAAAGAAAAGAGTACTCTGTTTTTCTTCTTTTCCGCAATCGTAAAAGGAAAAATCCGTTTCCTTATACCCCTATTCATAGATATTTTTTCCCTATTAATCGATTTTCCTTGTAAACTTCAAAAAACTTACTTTATTTTGAAACAACGAAACAAAAAAAATAAGGTATGAAACAGACAATTGTACTTTTCTTTCTCTTCCTTTTTGCCATTAGCTGCCAGGAAGAAATAGAACCCAATTTTTCATTTACAAACAAACAAGAAGAAATAACCATAGATGGAAACGAAAAGGCGGAAGTAACCTTCAGTTTCTCCAGCTCCCGTGAATGGGAAGCAACGACAACCAGCGACTGGCTAAACATATCGCCTACCTCGGGCGATGCAGGTAGCCATCAAATCACATTGACTGCAACCAGCGAGAACACGACAGGCACAACACGAACGGCTACTGTTCTTCTTTCTTCCTTATCGTTGACACACGAAGTCACGGTTAAACAACAGGCCACCGATTTTGTGGAACTTGAGCAAGCAACTTATCAGGTACCGGCAGCCGGTGATATATTGAACATCCAGTTTTCGACCAATGTAGAAGATGATGAACTGGCTATTTATGGTTCTGCCACTTGGTTGACCCAAGATGTAAGAACCCGTTCCACCAATTCCTATATCGTCAGTCTGCGCGCTTTACCCAATACAGACAAAAGCTCCCGAACAGCATACATTCTTTTCTATAAAGAAACAGAAGGCACACAAACCTTGCTGAACACCGTAACCATCGTACAGGAAGGTACGGCTTCGGGAACATCTACAGATTATTCGGCAGACAAACAAGTACGCGTCTTGCAACAAGCCTCTTTAGGAAAAGGATTACCCATCGTCATCATGGGAGACGGATTCATTGATACAGACATAGCCGATGGTACATACGACACGGTCATGGACAAAACACTGGAGAATTTATTCACTGAAGAACCGCTGAAATCATTACGCGACTATTTCAATGTATATGCCATCACGGCTGTTTCCAAAAACAACAATTTTGGTAGCGGATTCGAAACGGCTTTCAGCTGTGAACTGGAAGGTGGTAACAGTACCGGTATCTCGGGCAACGACGAAGCCGTCATGGAATATGTTGAAAGTATTGAAGGCGTTGATCTGGAAGAAGCATTAGCTGTGGTCATCCTCAATTCTTCTGCGTATGCCGGTACGACTTACTTTGGATACAGCGATGGTTCGAAAGCCGTCGAGTTTGCCATTGCCTATTGCCCGGTCATCGATAATCTGGAAAGTGAAAGCTTCCGGCAAGTACTCGTACATGAAGCCGTTGGACACGGGTTCACTAAACTGGAAGATGAATACAGCTATGAAGAAAACGGAAGTATTCCGGATTCGGAAATCAAATCGGTAAAAGAGTTACAAGCCTTGGGCTGGGCCTTGAATGTTGATTTTACCACCGATGAAAATGAAGTTTTGTGGAGTGACTTTCTGAAAGACAGTCGTTATTCCTCTGAAGGAATCGGTATTTACGAAGGTGCATGTACTTATATCTCCGGAGCCTATCGTCCGACTTACGAGAGCATGATGAACAGCAACATCAATGGTTTCAATGCTCCTTCCCGAAAAGCGATGTATGATATGGTGATGAAACGTGCCACCAAACAAGAGCCTACATACGAAGACTTCGTGACATTCGACCTTCCTATACAGGCACAAACCCGCTATACAACGCGGACAGCTTCTGCCATGACGAAACCATTGCCTCGTCCGCACTTCGTCCATAAGAAACTGATCAGTAATAAATAAGTTATTCAACATAAGTACTGATGCGATAAAATCGCACGGTTATTAAAATTCATCAAATAAAGTGAGTTCTTTGACATCTTGTTTTTCCTGACTTCGTCATTGCGTCACCCAAAAATTTTCATCAAAGAGTTTGGCGATTTTCTGATGTCTTGCCATCAGCATTGTTTGGGTG
>ENA-OROH01001787-OROH01001787.1-human-gut-metagenome-genome-assembly--contig:-NODE-1787-length-18616-cov-9.699316_pt1 | contig 18616 bp, 17 predicted proteins | sample MGYA00242125_ERZ509042 | MGnify/ENA primary metagenome ERZ509042 (study PRJEB26280, sample SAMEA2338738) | human gut metagenome | biome: human gut; feature: human-associated habitat; material: faeces... | reverse complement strand
GCCGGGCGCAGCGCTGCCCACCGGCTTGCCAGCGCCGCAGCCAACTTTGCCGCCAAGGAAGCCTTTTTAAAGGCGGCAGGCACCGGCCTGCGGGAGCCGTTCTCTCTGTGTGAGATCGAGGCTGTCCGGCTGGAAAGCGGTGCACCTGCCTATCATTTTTCCGGCCAGACGGCGGAATGGATGCAGGCCCATGGCCTTGCCGCCCGGCTCTCTCTGAGCCACGAGGGCGGCATGGCGCTGGCCTTCTGCACACTGGAAACTCTATAAGCCTTTGTGCATACAATGGAATATCCCCTGCGCTGCATAACCGGCGCGCAGCCGGCTCATACTGAGATCAGACGAAGATGCGCCGGACGCATCACATAAGCGGGGCGCATCCTCCAAATGCAGGGAGGGAGATTCCATGGAGGTACACAGAGGAGAAGTTTTTTACGCAGATCTTTCGCCGGTGGTGGGGTCGGAGCAGGGCGGCGTGCGCCCGGTACTGATCGTGCAGAACGAGATCGGCAACCGGCACAGCCCTACCGTGATCGCTGCGGCCATTACATCCCGGCTGGACAAAGCCCGCCTGCCCACCCACATCAATATCCGGGCAGCGGATACCGGCCTTGCCAAGGACAGCGTGGTGCTGCTGGAGCAGATCCGCACGCTGGATAAGCACCGCCTGCGGGAGCGGGCCGGGCAGATCACGCCGGAAGATCAGAAACGTGTGGATCAGGCTTTGGATGTAAGCCTGGGGCTTACTTCATATTAAGGGGCTGTTGCAAAACAGCTCTCTGAAAAGATCATGCACAAAAAAACCCGGAACCTTTTTTCGGCCAAAACGGCTCAAAAAGGGCTCTGGGTTTCTGATTTTGCGCTGTTTCTTTGTGCAAACTGCGATCGTTTTTTCATTTTTCAGCTTATTTTTTTTGAAAAGGCGCGCGAAGGCTGGTTATTCCCGCCAGAAAATGCTATACTTTTCTGCAGAATGATTGTGCTGTCGTGTGCAGCATATGCAGGTTTTATGATGATATCGGAGGGCTGATTATATGATCATCCAAAGCAAAAAAGTATGGATCGCCGACCAGTTCATTTCTGCCGCAGTCGAGCTGGAGCAGGGCAAGATCACCGGCATCTTCCCCTATGGTGAAAAGCAGGCCGATGTGGACTATGGCTCCAAGCGCATCGTGCCCGGTTTTATGGATATCCACTGCCATGGTGCCTACGAGTTCGACACCAACGACGCAAAGCCGGAGGGCCTGCGCTACTGGGCAAAGCATATCGTCTCTGAGGGTGTGACCAGCTTTCTGGCCACTACCGTCACCCAGAGCGTGGAGGTGCTGACCAACGCCGTGGCCAATGTGGCCGACGTGATGGAGAGCAGCTACGAAGGTGCCGAGATCCTTGGCATCCACTTTGAAGGCCCCTACCTCGATATGAAGTACAAGGGCGCACAGCCTCCGGAGTACATCGCAAAGCCCAGCGTGGAGCAGTTCAAGCACTACCAGCAGGCAGCACGCGGCCACATCCGCTATGTGACCCTTGCACCGGAACACGACGAAGGGTTTGCACTGACCCATTACCTGACCGGGCACGGCGTGGTGGTCAGCATCGGCCATAGTGCCGCCACCTATGAGCAGGCCGTGATGGCCTATGCCAACGGTGCCCGCTCCATGACCCACGTGTACAACGGCATGTCCCCCTTCGCCCACCGCGCCAACGGTCTGGTGGGCGCAGCCTACCGCATCCGCACCATGTACGGCGAGATCATCTGCGACGGCTGCCACTCCACCCCTGCTGCCCTGAACAACTACTTCATGAGCAAAGGCCCGGATTACGCCATCATGATCTCGGATGCACTGATGGCCAAGGGCACCCCCATTGGCAGCGAGTACATCTTTGGCGGCAACCATATCACCATCTACCCGGACGGCAGTGCCCATCTGGACAACGGCACGCTGGCCGGTTCCACTTTGAACATCAACAAGGGCCTGCGCATTCTGGTGGAGGAGGCCATGGTGCCCTTCAATTATGCACTGAACGCCTGCACCATCAACCCGGCACGCTGCCTGCATCTGGATGACCGCAAGGGTTCCATCCAGATCGGCAAGGATGCCGACCTTGTGGTGCTGGACGACAACTACGATGTGCTGCAGACCTACTGCATGGGCAAGGCCCAGCTGTAATTTCTGGCTGACGCGAACAAAGGATGTGTTAAACCCGTTATGATCCAGAGCGCCTTCTGCGACGATGACCAAACAGTTCTGGACCAGCTCTCTGCCCTGCTGGAAAAATATCGCGCCCAGCGCTGTGTCCAGATCCAGTGCACAGCCTTTCACAGCCCGCTGGATCTGCTGGCCGAGATCGAAAAGGGCACCCGGTACGATATCCTGTTTCTGGATGTCATCATGCCGGCCGAAAACGGCATTACCGCCGCCAAGGAGATCCGGCAGTACGATAACGTCGTCAAGATCATCTTTCTCACTTCTTCCGCCGAGTTTGCAGTGGAATCCTATGTGGTGGGTGCCTACTTCTACCAGCTCAAGCCCATCTGGGAGGACAGCTTTTTCCGTCTGACGGATTCGGTGATCGCCGAGTGCCGCCGCGCCGACCAGCGCAGCCTGATCCTGCGCTGCAAGACCGGCATCTCCCGCATCGATCTGGACCAGCTGCTCTACTGTGAAGTGCTGGGCCGCACTGCAGGATGCCACTGAGCTGGTCGTCACCCTGCCGCTGCTGCTGGCACTGGTGCACTGGATCGCGCCTTCGGTGCGCGCGCTGTCGCACTCTTCGCTCAAGCTGCAGCTGCAGTTCGGCGTGGACGGCAGCGCAGGTTTTTACCGCATTGAAAAGTCCGGCACTTTGCTCCGCCTGAAGGCCGAATAAAATCACAGTGCGCATTCGTTCCACCCTTAATACGCAAAACACCCCTCGGCTTCCGCAGCAGGAAACCGAGGGGTGTTTGTTATGCTTTATTTGTGTCGGGTCAAGCCCTTACGCCATTACTTGCGGGGATTCTTGATCGCAGCCTGGGCGGGCGATAAAATTGCAGAGTTCTCCTTTCCAGAAATATCATTTCATTTTTCGTTGCGCCCGTGGTTCTTTTTTGTAAGCCCCGCGTATGCGGGGAAAAGTCCAGCGGCAGCGTATGCATGCCCGGGCACGCAGGATCACCCCCGCGTATGCGGGGAAAAGGGTACGATGTAGTCAGCAGGCTTTGCCGTGTACGGATCACCCCCGCATGTGCGGGGAAAAGAGACAAGACAGGCTAGACTACTACGTGCCCCAGGGATCACCCCCGCATGTGCGGGGAAAAGTGCATCTCACGGGTGCGGTAGTCGTGGGTGGAGGGATCACCCCCGCGTATGCGGGGAAAAGTGTTACAATGGTGTCGTGAAGATTTTTTCTCGGGGATCACCCCCGCGTATGCGGGGAAAAGACTAAAAAGATCCCGTAGCACCGTGCCTCCTGTTGCTATTGTACCGCTGTTTCCTTCAGTTTGCAATAAACCTGTTGTATCAGACGGCAGTCCGGCAGGGCGCGATGCTCCACTTTTTCTGCCAGCTGAAAATGCTGTGCCAGCGTCACCAGCTTATAATTTGCGATCCTTGTAAGGTTTCGGCAGGCAAGTTGTGCAAGGTCGATCTGGCGGTTGGTCGGTGCCGGAAAGCCATATCGTTTGCAGGTCATGCGCAGAAACTCCAGATCAAAGGCAATATTATGTCCCACCAGTGGGTCTTTGCCAATAAACAACAAAAAGCTATTCAGCGCTTCCCGTGGTTCTGTTCCCTGCTGCAATTCCGCAGCGCTGAGTCCTGTCAGGGCTGTGATCTCTGCCGGAACGTTTTCTTTCACGCAGACCAGCATTGTCAGCTCCTCCACCGGTACACCGTCCCGGACCCGCAGCGCTCCATATTCGATGATGGAATCGGACGCGGCTGCTCACATTGCCCACATAAACGCCCGTGTTGATCTCGCACAACCATTTGGACAGATCCCCGCGCAGTTTTGGCGGGCAGTTCGTCATGGTGAGAACTACGATGTTTCATCACCCTCTTCTTCAAAATAATTGATGCCGTTGGCCACAGTGCCCACTTTGTTGTCCCACAGATAAACAGCTTCCGGCTCCTGTTCCCGCTCATCCTCATTCAGGAGCAGATACCGGATATCATGCACCATGCGCTCCAGAATATGATGCTCTACCATGGCATCCCGCACCCGGCGGCGCACTACGGCCGGCAGGTCGTCCGGAGCCTGTGCCGCCACTTCAAAGGCGATGGGAATGGTCACCTCGGCCTTGTACAGGTCGGCAATATCGTACACAAAGGAGCACTCGTGCCCCACATGAACAAAGCCAAGACCCGGGGCGCAGCCCAATGCCACGATCACCGCGTGCGCCAGACCGTACAAACAGGCGTGCCCGGCAGAAAGCGCCTGATTGACGGCATCTCCCGATGCAAAATCCTCCGGGCGGTACAGTCGGCCGCTCCACGGAACACCGGTATCCTTGGAAGCTTTGCGGTATACCTGCCGCACACGGCTGCCCTCGCGTCCCCGCAGCTGCTGCATCGTCAGCCGGGAGATATCTTCGTCCGGGAAACGGAGCTGATACATCTTGCGTACCACATCCAGGTGCTTGCGGGTGTTGCTGACAAGCTCTGCCTGCCGCAGCAACAGTTGCGAGTGGGTGGTCAGGGGACGGCCATGGGCGTAATACCGCACACCGTGCTCACCTACCCAGACAGCACCCACGCCCGTGTCACCCATAAGTTCCATGGCACGGTGGGTCACCCGTGTACCCGGCCCCAGCAGCAGCACCGAGATGCCCGCCGCCGGGATCTGAACGATCCCTTTTTCGTCTGTAACGGTGATTGCGCCGTCCTGTCGGCCAAGGGTGCAGTGTTCCAGATACAGAAAGGTCATCCGGTCTTTCACCTGCGGCAGCGCCTGCAGGTCCGGCCGGATCATGCCCGGCATCTCGTCCATCTCAGTTTCCTCCGCGCATAACGGTCATCAGTCCAAGGCCATAGGCCTTGCCGCGCCCCATGCCCTGACACAGCAGTGCCCGGAACTGCTCTGCATCGGTCACCTGCAAAATGCCCTCATAGGTCACTGCCAACAGGGTCACCGGCCGGGTGCCGTGCTTGGCAAAGTGCTGCCACTGCACCCGGGTCACGGTAAATCCCTCCTCCCGCAGGGCAAAGCCGTGCTTTGCGGCGCGCTCCAACAGCCACTGCTTCTGGTACTGTGTCGTGCAATGTGCGGCTACAGTTCCCCGCGCTGCGGGGTTTTGGGGGTCTTTGCAGCTTTTGGTGGGGTTTGCGGTCAGCCGAAACTGCCAGCAGCTGCCCGGCTCCACCCGCTGCAAAAGCGGGTCGTAGCTGCGGGTCTCCGCAGCCGCTCCAGTGCCAAACTGCTCCACCACGCCGGACAGCTCTGGCGCATCTTCGCTGAGCAGCAGCAGATACAACCGCTCTCCCAGACGATCCAACCGCCACAGTCTGCGGCGGCGCTCCCCTGCAAAAGCGCTTTCCACTGCGCCATGCAGTTTTTGCGGTGCCGACAGCGCAGCCATGGTGCTGCGGCGGGTGGGATCTAGTTCTACCCGTGATAAATACATTCTCTCGCCCCCTTTTTACAATTCCCGGAACGGATCGTGCTCTGTAGTCTCCGGGCTGTCCGGCATCCTCTGCCATAGTTCCCGTACCGAGCGGTAGCCGTACTGCCGATGATGCGGGTCAAAGCTCACCGGCACATCCCGCTGCGGAGCCGTGCCCGGCTCCAGCGGGTCGGCGTCCAACAAGATCCGGCTCTGCCGTCCCGGACACAGCGGCGGTTCTGTCTGCAGTGCTTCCTGCAAAGAACATTGCCGCAGTCCCAGACAAAGCGGCAGGGTGGGCGGACAGGACCGGCGGCCCAGATACAGCTGAAACACCGGGTGTAGCAGCGCCTGCTGCAGCTGCTGCAAAAGGGCGGCATCCTCGCTTTCAATACCGGCCAGAAACACGGCGTCCTGCAAATAATGGCGGTAGGTCACATAAGAGGTCTTTTCATCCTGCGTCTTTGCCGTGTGGTAGTCCACCAGCAGCTGCCCTTCCCGCTCCACGCGGACGCCGAACCGCAGCCCGGTCAATCGGAGCAGTGCTTCGCGCTCGTCCCGCCGCAGCCCAAGAGCTGCCGCCAAAAGGCCGACCACGCCGCTCTTGGTGGGTTCACGGCCCGTCTTGCGGGTCTCAAATTTGGAGTCCGCGCCCCACGCCTGTAAAGGCGCTGCCAGCCGAAGCAACAGCGTTGCCATTACCCCACCTCATTTCCGGCAAGTGCATCCCGGACAGCCTTTTCCAGTGCGCCCAGCATAGCCTTTGCCGTCTGCGCCGGAGCCAGTTCCTCCAGCCCGCTGCCCACGGTAAAGCTTTGAGCCGGGGCCTCGGCAAAGCTGCTGTACATCTGCTGCGCATACCGTGCCAGTGCCGCCTTGGAAGGCGCGGCATACCCCTGCGCACTGCGGGGCACGGCACGCTCGAATGCGCCGCACAGGTTCACCGGCTGATCCTCCCGCAGGGTCACATATACCGCATCCGGCAGAGTGCGGTTTGCAAAGGTGTTCTGCTTGCCGGTGGGCATGGAGAACAAAAACGCCTCACCAAAGGCCCGCACCGTTTCCGCGGTCTGCGCTGCACCCAGCTGCCCGGCCAGCTCCATCACGTTCACTGTGGCATAGCGGTACAGGGTGGAGGAGTTGTACTCCACCGTGCCCAGATGGCCTGCACCGGCGTTGTCCTCTGCTTGACAGTCATCCACGGCGGTAAAGTAATCGTACTCGTTCTGCACGGCATGAGTGGAGATACTGTGTGCCACCTGCGCAGCGGCGTCATAGTTCAGAGAAGGGTCATCTGCCACCATGCGGCCAAACAGCGCCATGTCCATCGAGGGCGCTGCTTTCAGGGCATCCCGATACTGCTTTTTATCCGCAGAGCCCTCCACAGCCAGCTCTGCCAACGCCTTTGCCTGCGCAGTGCTCATGAAGAACAGCGCCTTGGTGACCGTATCATCCTTCTTGCTCTTTTCATCGAACTTGATGCCCGCATTCTCCAGCGCTTTCTTTGCCAGCTTGTCCGCATCCGCATCCGGAGCCAGTGGAAGGATCTGCGCCTTCACCAGTTCTGCGGCCTTTTTAGTGCGCTTGCCCACGTCCAGCTGAGCATTCTCCGCAAAGGCTGCGCGCATGGCATGCTTCCATGCCTGCGAGGATACCCGGGCGCGGAGCACACCGCCGTACACTGCCGTTTTTGGGCTGCCGGTATCGTCCCGGTTGATGCAGCTGGGCGGTACGGTCTGCAAAATGTGGAAATCAACATACAGGCGCTTATTCATGATCAATTCTCCTTTTCTTTCTCATCCGGTGCAGGCTTCGGGTCGCGGTACAGGTCCTGTCCCCACCGCAGACGGACATTGGCGGGGGTCTGCGCATATCGCGGGTCGGTGCATTGCAATTCATACAAGTCTGCCGCAAGCTGCGGATAGTCCAGCGGGATGCCGCCATCCTTTGCCGCGCTCAGCAGCTGGATCATGCCCCGCAGATGGTAGCTGATCTCGGTGATTTCTTCTGCGGTGGCCAGCGCGTTGAACCGCCGGAGCACACTGGCCTCGGTCCAGTCCTGTCCGGCACTGTTCCGCTCTGCCAGCTGCCGCACCGCACGCCCCAGCGTGTTGCCGGGGCAGTTCATAAGGCGGTCGTTCCCCTGCTGATGCATAGCATACAGGGTCAGGGCGAGGTAGACCGCCCACTCTGCCGCCGAGGGAGCACTGCGGCCCTGAAAGCTTTCCGGCATTTCCAGCAAAAAACTTCCCCACAGTTCCGGCAGCTCGCCGGGTGCGTGGCCGATGCCCCGACGCAGCTTTGCCAGTTCTGCCCGCCGCTGGTTGTCCGGCAGAGCCTGAAGCCTGTGCAGCTGCTGCGCCGCATACATTTTGACGTCCTGTGTTTTCATACAATTCCCCCTTTATGGTTCTGTTTTGGGATAGATCTCCCAAAGCCTTGTGCGGAAACGATTATAGGCCTTTGGCGAGGTATACAGAATGGTGCGCTCGGTCTTTTTATCCTTATCCACCACAATGCGGTGTCCCTTCAGGGCGGCATTTCCGGCCTCCATCACCATCTGTTTTCCCAGCTTTTCCGCGATGTTTCGCGCCTGCGCCTGCCAGCGCAGCGCTGCCTCATCCGGGTCGTCCTGCTCCGGGTCGATTGCCTGCAGCCACTGCCGGAAAGGCTGATCCACTGCAAAGTAGAATTGTGCACGAACCGCGCCGCCTGCATTTTCATTCCGGTCACCGGCGGCAATTGCCAGTTCCTGCGCAAAATGTCCGACCAGCGCCGCCGTCTGTTCACAGCGCTCGATTTCTCTGACGATCCGACTCTGCCATGGACGCCCTATCTCATCCAGAATCCCTGCCTGAAAGGTCAGGCTGTCGCTGAAAGAATCATTTACAAAGAAGTCCTTATCGCCATATTGGACACCGGAGATGCGAAAATGTACCTTTCTGCGGGGATCCAAAAGTTTCAATCTCTTTTCCTGCAACTTTTCGATCCAGCATACAACGCCCGGGCGATGCCCGCTGTCCTGACAAAAGACAGCCGGGAACTCCCGCCAGAATTGTTTAGCCGGGTCATGACGACAGGGCACAAATACCACCGGTTCATTTTTCTTGATTGGCATCGTGCGCCAGATGGTCATCTGTTCGGCAAAGACGTTTTCTCTGGGGAAGAAATCTCCTCCCAGCAGACAGAACCCATCCACATTCTCCCCTGTCCTGTGCAGCAACAGCCTTCTGGATTGCAGGGTGAGCAGCTGTGCCGGGTTGTCCGGGCAGCAAATTTCTGTCCGTTCCGCGCTCTTTGGTTCTTCCAATTCCCAACAGGGCTTGCTTTCGCCCCAGCATTCCCGGCTGTCGCGCAGCAGCGTCAGGTTCAGCATCAGGGTCTCGTACAGATTATCGCCCTGTGCCTGAATAAAACCGATTTTGCCCAGCCACCCGGCTCCTACTGACGGAAGTCCCTTTCCTTTTGGCTTCGCGGAGGTGTCATCATAGCCGTTCACGCACAGCAGCCACCGCGCCGCCTGCGGATAGCTCAGCTGCTCCTTGCTCTGCCCCGCATACAGTGGAAAGAGCCGGAGTTTATTGCTGCTTTCCGACATTTCACCGTTGAGTTTGGCCGCGCCGTATTCTGTGCCGATCTTTGCCTGCGGCACCTGCCAGAAGGGGTGTGTCGGGTGAAACAGCCAGAAGCGGTCCTTCCACTGCTCCAGGTAGTCCCGGACAGGCTCTGCCGGGAAATGCCCAAGCTGCCACAGCTCGCTCCAGCGCTCCAGTGCATCATCGCTCTGTGCCAGCGGTTGGGGTTTTCCCTTTGCATCCACCCGGGAGAACACGGTGAACAGCACCGCCAGCAACAACCGCAGCACGGCGGCGTTCTGGGTGGGCATCTCGCCCGCAAGGTCCACATAATCCTGCGCCGACACCAGCGCCTCGGTCAGGGACACCTCCCGCACCGTGTTGTCCCGCAGCCGCACCCGTATCCACGGTTCGGTCAGCAGGTTGAATTCAATTTCCTTCATCCGTCTCCTCCTTTTGGTAATATAAGCCGTTTTCACGGTCATAACAAAGTTCCATGCCCGCAAGCCGGGCAGTCAGGTTTTCATCCAGCAGCAGGATCAGTTCTCCGTGCAGCAGCGGCGACAGCTGCCACGCCGCAAGGCGGCTGCGGTTATCCGCTTCCAACTCCCGGATGACCCTATCCACCTTCCACGCTTTGCCGAACACCGCCGGGAGCCGCAGCTTCTGCCGGGCAATCTTCAGTGCCGTTTCCGGCGGGGGCGGGCTGTCAGCAGCTACGGCGCTGCCACCCTCCTGCCACGGCAGAAAGTGGATGCTGCCGTCTGCCCGACACTGCATTACAAGCACCTCTACCGAGGGGTCGCCGTCCCGCACTGCTGCCCGCGCCGCCGGGTCGGAGCGGGCACCCTCGTTCTGCATCCAGTCGTCCAGCGTATTCAACTGCGCCAGCCGGTGCGTTTCCGGCTGCGGCACAAGGTACGCCTCGGCGCGCGCTTTCTTTTTCTCCTGCGTCTGCTCATATACGCAGCGCATTTCCTCCCCCTGCGCTCCACCGGGAGCCTCCCGCTCCCAGCCGTAGACCTGCTGCACCAGCGGAGAGATTTCCTCCGGCAGCCGGATGCTCCGGGGCAGAAACTTCCGGGTGCGCCAGAGCAACCACTGTCCATATACCGCCTCGCTGCCCGCGTCAAAGGCATCTTCCCCGGTGTCCAGCACCGCGCAGCAGGCCTGCTGCAATGGGGCGGGGCGGCTGCGGCGGTGACGGTGCAACCGTCCGATGCGCTGCAACAGCAGATCCATGGGGCAAAGCTCTGTAACAAGAACATCCAGATCAATGTCCAGCGACTGCTCCATCACCTGCGTGCCCACCACGATCAGGTCGTTCCGGCGCTCCGGTTCAGAGCCCTTGCCAATGCGTGCCATCAGCTGGTTTTCCCGCGCTGCGCGGTCCGGCATCAGGAACTGCGCATGGAACAGCTGCACCTCTTTGTCCGGCAGGCTTTCCCGCAGCAGCTGCGCGATCTTCTGCGCTTTTTTGACCGTGTTGACGATCACTCCCGCGCAGCCGCCCTCTGCCAGCTTCCGGCGCAGCAGCGCGGGCAGCTCCGGCTCTGTGAGCGTGGTCAGCTGCACCGTTTTACCGGGTGCGTCTGGTGGGATGGCCGTCTGCTTTACCTCTGCGCCGTCCGTCCATGTCAGCAGCGGATAGCCGCAGCTGGTTTTCCATGGGGCGTCCGGGACAGCCTTTTTCTGCTGGTAAGCCTCGACCAGTTCCGCGCGCCGCCGGGCAGGCAGGGTGGCTGACAGCAGGATGACCGGCACCTTGTACCAGCCCAGCCATTCCAGTGCCCGATCCAGATAGCAGTTCATGTAGGTATCGTAGGCGTGGCACTCGTCAATAATGACCACCTTGCCCGCAAGCCCCAGATGCCGCAGCATAACGTGCTTCTGGGCAAGTGCCGCCAGCAGCAACTGATCCACTGTGCCAATCACAAAGTTTGCCAGCAGTGCCTGCTTGTTTCCCCGAAACCACTGGTGTACCTGCACCTGATGCGCTTCCTGCGCGTCCTCCTCCAACTGCACCCCGCGCCCCTGCAGCCGCAGATAACACTCGTTCAGTTCTGCCATGCCGTGTGCCAGCTTTATAGCCTGCGGCAGCGTCTCCTCAGACTGTGTGTCTGCCCAGCCAAGCAGCCGGGGAAAGATGCCGTTTGCCGTGGCCTGTGTGGGCAGCCCAAAAAAGACACCACCCAGCCCGAATCGGCTGGCCATGACCTCCGCAGCGGCCAGCGCCGCCTCGGTTTTACCCACGCCCATCTGTGCTTCCAAAATCAGGATGCCCGGTTCCGCTGCGGTATCCACAGCCTCCAGAACAGCCCTCTGCACCGCATTGGGCGCAAAGCCGAACCGCACCGCAAACTCCTGCGGGTCTGCGATGCCCGGCTGTGCCTCCCACGGGAAGGGCAGCGCCAGCTTTTCCCAAGCCCTGTCCACCCGCGCCGGGTAATCCTCCATGCTGCCCAACTCCTCTACCGGGATCAGGGGAAAGTATTCCGTATTGCTGGCGATCCAGTCTGCCATGATCAGAAGTCCGGTCAGAAGCACTTCCTCCTGCGGATTCAGATCATCCAACTCCGCTGTGTCGTCAAAGCCACAGTCCTGCAAAACAGTCATAAGCAGTTCTGTCCAGAAGTCCTCCCAGACCTTTTTCTGTCCCTTGGGGTAGTAGTTGCTCTCCCAACCCTCTAACTGATCATCGACCGCCGCGCAGCTCTGTGGCTTGCCGTGGTGCGCCCCCACAATGGAGGCGATCCCGCCGGGGCAGTCATCCCACAGCAGGACTGCCTCGCCCGCCCGGGCATGCGGCGACTCCCGGCGGTTCTGTTCAGGACAGTCCAGCGGCGTCAACGTTTCCAGCCGCTGCCGCGCCTCCGGCAGGGTGCGCAGGATATTTGCCTGAAAGGCTACCGTAGCCTTGCCTATATCATGGATTCCACCCAAAAACCGGGCATGCGCGAGCAACGCTTCCTCGCGCTCAAAGCCCATGGCCCGTTTTACGCTTTCGGGGAGCCACTGCCGGACTAGCCGCTCCATGATGCCCGCCGTATCCCACAGATGCATCCAGAGCGGCAGCCACAGGCTGGTATTTTCCGGGTCCGTTTTACCGGCCAAAAACCTTGTTTTATTCAACGTCCTTCGCATTTTTGCTCCTTTTCCGGTGTGTGCCTTCCATGTACCGAGCATAACAGATAATGTGTACTATAATCCGTACTTTTTGTATTTTATCTCCGCAAATGAAAAAAGCGGCACACCGGGTCGTGCCTCATCAAAACGAAAGTGTCCTCGCAAGGTAAAGAAACCTGCTATTTATAGCCCGGTTCCGTTTTCTGTTTCAGAAATACGCTTCTGCCCTTCTGCTGTCAATGACTCTGCGCCAATTCATCAAAGCTACAAAAAAAAACGATTTCTTTTTTGTATAAAAAGCCGCCCCGGCTTCCATTGCGGAAACCGGGGCGGTTCGTTTATTTTATTGGTGCTTTTTTAAGCCCTTACGCAATCACTTGCGGGGATTCTTGATGGCAGCCTGAGCAGCAGCCAGACGTGCGATAGGCACACGGAAGGGAGAGCAGCTGACGTAGTCCAGACCGACATTGTGGCAGAACTCCACGCTCGTGGGGTCGCCGCCGTGCTCGCCGCAGATGCCCAGACCCAGATCGGGACGGGTTTCGCGGCCGTCGTGGGCAGCCATCTTGACCAGCTTGCCAACGCCGATCTGATCCAGATGCTGGAACGGATCGCTCTCGTAGATCTTGTTCTCGTAGTAAGCGCCCAGGAACTTGGCAGCGTCATCACGGCTGAAGCCGAAGGTCATCTGGGTCAGGTCGTTGGTGCCGAAGCTGAAGAACTCAGCCTCCTTGGCGATCTCGCCGGCAGTCAGGGCTGCACGGGGGATCTCGATCATGGTACCGACCTGATACTTCATGTCAACACCAGCAGCAGCGATCAGCTCATCAGCGACCTTGACGACAACGTCCTTGACGAACTTCAGCTCCTTGACCTCGCCGACCAGCGGGATCATGATGTGCGGGGTGATCACATGGCCGGTCTCAGCAGAGACGTTCAGAGCAGCCTTGATCACAGCGCGGGTCTGCATGGCTGCGATCTCAGGGTAGGTAACAGCCAGACGGCAGCCACGGTGGCCCATCATGGGGTTGAACTCGTGCAGAGAAGTAACCACGTTCTTCAGGTCATCAAAGGTCATGCCCATATCGGCAGCCAGCTCCTTGATGTCCTCGTCCTTGGTGGGCAGGAACTCGTGCAGAGGCGGATCCAGATAACGAATGGTCATCGGGCGCTCACCCATGATGCGGTACATGGCCTCGAAGTCACCCTGCTGGAACGGCTCGACCTTGGCCAGAGCAGCTTCGCGCTCTTCCACGGTACGTGCACAGATCATCTCACGCACAGCCTTGATGCGATCCTCTGCGAAGAACATGTGCTCGGTACGGCACAGGCCGATGCCCTCAGCACCCAGATCCACTGCCTGCTGTGCGTCGCGCGGGTTATCAGCGTTGGTCATGACCAGCAGCTGACGAGCAGCGTCTGCCCAGCCCATGAAGCGGTTGAAGTTCTTATTGCCGGTAGCGGCCACGGTAGCGACCTGCTCGCCGTAGATGTTGCCGGTAGAGCCGTCGATGGAGATCCAGTCACCCTCGGCGAACTTGTGGCCATTGATCTCGAAGGTCTTTGCTTCCTCGTCGATCTTGACCTCGTTGTCATTGCCGCAGCCGGAGACACAGCAGGTGCCCATACCACGGGCAACAACAGCTGCGTGGCTGGTCATGCCGCCGCGGACGGTCAGGATGCCCTGAGAAACCTGCATGCCGACGATATCTTCGGGGCTGGTTTCCAGACGGACCAGAACGACCTTCTTCCAAGCTTCGTCCTTGACCTTTTCTTCAGCATCTTCAGCGCTGAAGACAACGCGACCGCAGGCAGATCCCGGAGAAGCGGCCAGGCCCTTGCCGATTGCTTCAGCAGCCTTCAGAGCAGCAGCGTCAAACTGCGGGTGCAGCAGGGTATCCAGCTGCTTGGGCTCAACGCGCAGTACAGCGGTGCGCTGATCGATAACGCCCTCATCAACGAGGTCGCAGGCGATCTGCAGAGCAGCCTGTGCGGTGCGCTTGCCGTTACGGGTCTGCAGCATAAAGAGCTTGCCATCTTCGATGGTGAACTCCATGTCCTGCATATCCTTGTAGTAGTTTTCCAGGCGGGTTGCGATCTCAACGAACTGATCGTAAACCTCAGGCATTTCCTCGTGCAGCTTGCTGATCGGGGAAGGAGTACGGATGCCGGCAACGACATCTTCGCCCTGAGCATTGATCAGGTACTCGCCCATCAGCTTCTTTTCGCCGGTAGCGGGGTTACGGGTGAAAGCAACACCGGTGCCGGAACGCATGCCAGAGTTACCGAAAGCCATCTGCTGAACGTTGACAGCAGTGCCCCACTCGTAGGGGATTTCGTTCATCTTGCGGTAAACGTTGGCGCGCGGGTTATCCCAAGAACGGAAGACGGCCTTGACAGCGCCGATCAGCTGTTCTTTCGGATCCTGCGGGAACTCTTCGCCCTGCTTCTCCAGGTAGATGGCCTTGAACTCCTTGACGAGTTCCTTCAGGTCCTCAGCGTCCAGCTCGATATCCTGCTTAACGCCCTTGCGCTCCTTCATAGCGTCGATACGCTCTTCAAAGAAGCTCTTGCCCAGCTCCATGACGACGTCAGAGTACATCTGGATGAAGCGGCGGTAGCAGTCATATGCAAAACGGGGGTTAGAAGTCTTCTTTGCCAGACCTTCAACAGCCTGGTCGTTCAGGCCCAGGTTCAGGATGGTATCCATCATGCCGGGCATAGACTGACGTGCACCGGAACGAACGGAAACCAGCAGCGGGTTCTCGATATCGCCGAACTTCTTGCCAGTCTGCTCTTCCAGGATTCCCATGTACTTGAAGATGTCAGCCTTGATCTCATCGTTGATCTCACGGTTGTCAGCATAGTACTGGGTGCAGGCTTCGGTGGTGATGGTGAAGCCCTGAGGAACCGGCATGCCGGCATGGGTCATTTCTGCCAGACCAGCGCCCTTGCCGCCCAGAATGTTCTTCATGGTCGTCTGGTCGCCGCCAAATGCGTCATGGCCCTCTTTGAACAAATACAAAAACTTCTTGCTCATAGGTTACCTCCAACAAAATTACGGTTTCTTCCCGGTGTGCCGCGCACACCCGCAAAATAAGAATCTTCTCTCTTGCAAAGTCCATTATAACAGACTCAGCCCGGAATTTCCAGTACATTGTTAAATAAATGGCGAATATTTTCGCCGAAAATCTCACAAAGTTTTGGGGTCAGGCTCTTGCAATTTGACCAAAAATGCGGTAAATTATAATGGGTGAGAAGTTGGGAAACATTATTTTATTACATCCTGCAACACTTTTTTCAATTCATCCCGCCCCGGCAGGCTTCAGCCCTGTTCCGGGGCTTTTTTGTAGGGCCGTATACTCTTTTGGCCCAAAACAGAAAGGGGTATTTTTATGTCCGAAGCGAAAGCCAAATACCTTGCCGCCAAAGCGGCCTTTGAAGAAACTTTTGAAAAGCACCTGCAGAACGGTGTGGAGTTCATCAGCGACCAGGTTTTTATTGACCCCGAAGTTGAGATTGCACCCGGCGCAGTGATCCTGCCGGGCTGCATCCTGCGCGGCAAAACCGTCATCGGGGCAAACTGCGTCATCGGCCCCAATACCTTATTGGAGAACACCATTGTTGAGGCCGGTTCCACCGTGAACGCCAGTCAGTGTTATGACAGCCATCTGGGCCCCAACAACAAGATTGGCCCCTTTACCCATGTGCGCACCGGCACCGTGACGGATGAGGGCGTGCACCTGGGCGCTTATGTGGAAACCAAGAACGCCAACTTTGCCGAGGGCAACACTGTCAGCCACCTGACTTACATTGGCGATGCCGATGTGGGCAAGTACTGCAACTTTGGCTGCGGCACCGTAACCTGCAACTATGACGGCGAGGGCAAGTACCGCACCACCATCGGCGATTATGCGTTCATCGGCTGCAACACCAACCTGGTGGCGCCGGTCAAGGTGGGCAGCCGCGCCTTTACCGCTGCCGGTTCCACCATCGGCCACGATGTACCGGACGGTGCCCTGGGCATTGAGCGCGCCAAGCAGGCCGAAGTTGCCGCCTGGGGCGCCAAGAAGCTGGAAAAATACGTTGCCAAAAAACAGAAGCTGGAAGCCGAAAAGAAAAACGATTGATGCCCCCTGACCTGCTGCAAGGAGGATTGCTGCCATGGCCATTTTGGAACGCACCCTGACCGGGGATTTTACCACCATCCTGACCGAGCTGGACGCTGTTGTAAAACAAAGCGTTTCGGCCACGCTGGAAGGTTCCAGTGATTTCAACTTCAGCACCGGCCGCTGTGCCGTGCGGGTATACGAACGCTACAGTGCCATTGGCAATGGCCGTGTTACCATGAGCCTGACCCTGCTGGAAGCTGACGGGCAGATCCGGCTTTCCGCCATCACATCCGGCGGCAGCCAGGCTGTGTTTTTCAAGGTCAACACCTTAGGTGCAGAATCCTTCCTGGATACCATCCGGGACACAGTGGAACGCTTTGCCCCTGGCGCACACTAAAATCACAAAATTACTATAAGGATTTTTACTATGGGACTATTTGGAGGTGGTTCCGGGGCAGACTGGCTGATTGCCGGTCTGGGCAACCCGGAGCCGAAATATGACGGCACCCGCCACAATACCGGTTTTGCCGCGCTGGATGCGTTGGCCGAAGCCTGGGGGTGCGAGATCAACAAAAGCAAATGGCAGGGCCTTTACGGCATTGCCCAGGTGGACGGCCGCAAAGTGATGCTGCTAAAGCCGCTGACCTACATGAACCTGAGCGGCCAGAGCATCGCCCCCGCCGCGGCATTTTACAAGATCCCGCGCAACCACATTATTGTGTTGTGCGATGACATTGCACAGGAGCCGGGGCACATCCGCATCCGGCCCTCCGGTTCTGCTGGCGGGCACAACGGGCTAAAGAGCATTATCGCTTCCACCGGCGGCGAGGATTTTTACCGCATCCGCATTGGCGTTGGCGCCAAGCCGCGCCCGGATTATGATCTGGCTGACTGGGTGCTGGGCAAGTTCCCGCCCGATGACGCCAAGCTTGTGACCGGCCGCCACACCGACGTGGAAGCCGCCTGCCGCCTGTTGATGGCCGGCAAGCTGGGCGAAGCGCAGAATAAATTCAACCACTGAGCGCGGATAGGCGTTCCGTAGGGGCGCACAGTGTGCGCCCATTCCTGTTTTCTGTGTAAGATGCCCGCAAAGGAAGTGTTCTCACTTCAAATTTGCAATCCATCATTACACGGGATGTGGTTTAATGGAACACCTGCAGGGGTGTGCACACTGTGGAAAACTTTGCCGATGGTGATAAACGCTGCAAATGATTTGTAGGGGACGATGCTCGTCATCGTCCCACATGACGGGTCTTGCCACATATTCCACCCTGCATACGGCCAACGTCCGAGGGCGAACAATGTTCGTCCTCACATTCTCTACAAGATAAGAGCACAGCTTTTCCAATCATACAAATGCCAAAGCGGGCGGCCCATCTGGGCCGCCCGCCATTTGTCGTTCCATGCAACGCTTCTCTCAAAATTCACTTTGCCGTTTTGCTGCAAATATAGTACAATGGTTACGCAAAGCGCTGCTCATACCGGCGCACAAAAAGCGTATACAGCGCATAGCACACCATCAGGCAGACGGCATATACCCCGGCGAAGCACAGCCACGAGGCTGCGCCGCCCATCGCGGTGTTGGGCAGCAGCTCCAGCACCAGCGGGTGGGCCAGGTACAGCCAAAAGCTGCCCGCCCCCACAAATTCCACGGCCTGGGCGAACTTCTGATTTTCCGCCAGGCCAACGCCCTGCGGGTTCTGCACGGCCAATAGAACAAGCACCGTAAACACGCACTCGAACCCCGCCCGCTGGAAGTTGGTGAGCACTGCCAGCAGAATGCAGAATGCCCCGTATAAAAACTGCTTGTTCTCCCGCACTGCCGCAAACGCCGCCATGCCAAAGATAAAGCAGTACAGCGTCATGACCGGTGTTTTTGCGCTGAACTCGCTGATGTTGGCTTCTGCCGGGAAAGCCGCCAGACTGCTTTCAATTAAGCCGCCGATCCTGCCCTTCACCGCAAGGCAGACCACCAGCAACGCCAGCGCACCCCAAAAGCGTTTGCACAGCCGGTACAGCCACGGGGCCAGCAGATAAAAGAACGCAAAGGCGCTCATCGTCCACAGCACGTTGCGGTTGTTCCACAGCATCCAGTTATCACTGGGCAGCCACATCTGCAAAAATACAAAGTACCGCAGGTAACCCGGCCCGCACGGCCCGCCGGGGCCAAACAGCTGGGCTGCACTGGCGCCCGCCGCCAGATAGCGTACCGCATCGAACAG
>ENA-OROH01001780-OROH01001780.1-human-gut-metagenome-genome-assembly--contig:-NODE-1780-length-18693-cov-4.121419_pt1 | contig 18693 bp, 10 predicted proteins | sample MGYA00242125_ERZ509042 | MGnify/ENA primary metagenome ERZ509042 (study PRJEB26280, sample SAMEA2338738) | human gut metagenome | biome: human gut; feature: human-associated habitat; material: faeces... | reverse complement strand
TGCCATCTCAAAAAGGTTCTCGCACTGGTGCTGGCGTTTGCTTGTGCATTCACCATGTTCGCTGGTGCGGCGTTCACGGATCAGGCTGACATTAAGGTTGACTCTGATGTAGTGGACACTCTGGTATCGCTGGGCGTAATCGAAGGTTTCGAAGACGGCTCCTTCCAGCCGAACGGTACTGTAACCCGTGCTCAGATGGCAAAGATGATTTACGTTCTGCGCACCGGTAACTCTGACGCTTCTGCGTACAACGACGACAAGACTTCCTTCACCGACATTGGCTCCCACTGGGCTCGCGGCTACATCAAGTACTGCCAGTCTCTGGGCATCATTGCTGGTAAGTCTAACACCATCTTTGCTCCGAATGCGTCTGTAACCGCACAGGAAGCTGCTAAGATGCTGCTCGTAACCCTGGGTTACGATCCGGCTAAGGCAGGTCTGGTAGGCGTTAACTGGGCTTCCAAGACCAACGCACTGGCTGACGAGAACGGTCTGCTGGAAGATGTAAACACTTCCTTCACCGGTCCGTGCCCGCGTCAGTACGCTGCACAGCTGATCTACAATGCTATCGATGCTCCTACTGTTGTATGGCGTGACGATGCTTACACCACCAACAACTATGGCAACGGTGACAACCCGACTATCGGCGAGAAGTACATGGGTCTGCACTCTGTTGAAGGTATCCTGACCTACTTCCAGAAGGAAGACGGCAAGACCACCTACAACGCTACCGTTGAGAATATCACCAAGAAGGACGGCACCGCTCTGTCCGGCAAGAATATCATCGGCGAGCAGAACTTCACCAAGATTGCAAAGGACTACTACTCTCTGAAGAATCAGAAGGTTAAGGTTCTTTACAAGGAGACCGACAAGGTTTACGGCGTATTCGCTCTGACCGACTCCAACACTGTTATCTCCGGTATGCTCGGCGATTTCGGCGAGGACGGCGGCAAGCTGAAGTACGACGGCAAGAAGTACTCTCTGGCTAACAAGAGCAATGTATATCTGAACAACAACGATGTAACCGGTTCTTACAACGTTGCAACCTACGCTGATGCTGCAAAGGGCATCACCAAGGCTTACGACGCAACCGCAATCTCCAACAACGACAGCGCTAAGATTAGCCGCCTGGATATTGCTGCTTTCGCAGTAGCTCAGGTTACTTATGTTGGCTCTGACTACATCAATGTTTCCTACAAGGCAAACAACGGCGTAAACGGCAACCCGACTTTCGCTACCAAGCTGGAGTCTGACGACGTTACCTACCCGTCCGACATCAAGAAGGATGACTACGTTGCAGTTACCGCAGGCGTTAACACCGCTGACGGCAACGTTGGTGTAACCAAGCTGGACGTTGTTACCGGCAAGATCACCACCACCAAGAAGAACTCTACCGAGGATGGCTACAAGATCACCATCGACGGCACCACCTACGAGAAGGCTGGCGTTCCGGATAACGATGCTAAGGATCTCAAGCTGAACTCCACTGTTGCTATCGTTGTCAAGGGCGGCTACTTCCTGTACGTTGACGACGCTAACGCAGAGGCTAAGGACATCGGCATGATGACCGAGCTGTACAAGGAAGGCAACCGTTACGTTGCTACCGTAATCAAGGCTGATGGTTCTTCTCAGAAGATGACCCTGAAGAAGACTGACGGTTACAATGGTACTGCTGCAACTGACAAGAACACCTTCGACAGCGCAGTTAAGGGCGGCAAGGTTTCTCCGGTACTCGTTTCCTACAGCAAGTCTGGCGACGACTACAAGGTTAAGGTTCTGTCCAACACGGAGAAGGCTGGCTACGATGTATTCGATACCCAGACTGGTAACTCTGTTGACAACAAGCGTTTTGTCAAGACTACTAAGGGCAAGGCTGTTTCTGCTATCGATGACAACGCAACTGTATTCGTACGTTACAAGACCGACTCCTACAAGATTGTTACCGGTAAGGATCTGAAGAACTGGAAGGACACTGTCAAGTTTGACTCTGTTGTTCTGGCTGACGCATCCAACAGCGTTAACTACGCTAAGGTTGTTATGGCTGATCTGAAGGATGACAGCATGGCAGGCGGCTCTGACGTTAACTACGGTTACGTTTACACCGTTGAGTCTGGCTCCAACACCGACGAGGACGAGTACAAGGTAATCTACGCTTGGAACGGCTCTGAGACCGTTGAGCTGTGGAGCGATGATCTGACTCAGAACATCTCCACCGGCAACGTAGTTGAGTACTCCATCGACGGCACTGTTGAGACCGCTAACGGCTCCAAGACCGAAGTTACTATCGACCACATCTACGGCAAGAACAACACCAACAGCTGGACTAAGGCTGCTGTTCTGGGTGGCGACTACGGCACCGACAAGAATGGTACCGCTTACGTCTACGCAACCACCGCTGATGTTGTTGCTAAGAACGTAGATACCACCGCTATCAAGCTGGACAACGACGATGATGCTATCATCCTGTTCGTTGATACCTCTGACGACGGCAAGAAGGACACTGGTCTGGCTCTGTCCGAGAACATGGACCTTGCTGATTTCGCTCAGGACAACGGCACCGGCTACAAGGTAAACGCTGTATTCTTCAAGACCCTTGACGATAACAACAAGGAGACTGGCAAGAACATCATCGTTATCGATACCACCGGCGAGCTGGATAACTCCATCACCAAGTAATCTTACGACTAAAAGTCTTTCGGATTGCTAAACTAAATAGTGAAAACCCTGAGGATTTCCTCAGGGTTTTCCTTATGCCAAAAGAAAGCTCCCGATTTCTCGGGAGCTTTCGATGTTCAGCTAAGCCAAACGAGAACTTACCACTTGGTGTAGTCGTTGTTTACATCAACAACCAGAACAGTGATCTGATCCTCGCCGTTCTCAGAGTAAACTGCAACGTTTACAACATCCTTATCGGTGCTGCCGTTGTAAGCGTTAGCCTGACGGATCGTGCCGCTGCCTACGCCTTCGCCAGCCTCAGAATCAACGTACAGAACTACAGTGTCCTTAGAGTCAATCTTGGACTTGTCGGAAACAACGGATACGCCGTTCAGAACGATGTCGCCGGTGCCTTCGTCGTACTTCTCAACCTTTGCGGTGCCGAATGCAGACTTGCCAGAAACGGTCTCGCACTTGTCGATATCAACGGTATCCTCGCCGTCAGCGGAGTACTCGAATACATCGCCAGCCTTCAGAGTAACATCGGTGCCTTCGTACTTGTAAACCTTCTCCTCGGTACCGTTCCATGCCTTTACATAGGTGTAGGTGGTGCCACTGGTCTTGCCCGTGTAGGAAGAATCCAGAGCTACTGCGTAGGTCGTGTCAGAAGAACCAGAGGTCTTATTGGTGCCAAAGTCAACAACTGCAGCCTGAGCATATACGTTGCTGTTGGATACATCGGCAACAGCCTTGATGTCAACCTTCTTATTCTTCACATCCCAGTTGGAAGCGGTCTTGCCGGATACAACCTTGAAGGACGGATCGTCATTCTTTGCACCTGCGTCCTGACGAACGAATACAATACCGGTGGACTCGAAGTACAGCTTGGAGAGCGTGGTGTCAGAGCTGGTGCTGTAAACAGTACCGGTAGCGCTACCATCAATCGTAGCTGCACCCATATCTACATACTGATCGTAACCAGCAGTATCTGCCTTGGAAATCTCGGTCAGGGTGTAAACATCCTTGGATACATCATAGGTAACCAGAACCGGCTTATCCGAAATTTTCAGAGAAATAGCAGTCGGGTGCTTGGTGCTGTCGTCTTCCCAGTACTTCTTGATCTCAACAACCTTATCAGTGCCATCAGCAAAAATCAGGCGAGCCTCATACTTGGAGGATACTGCAGCATTGGTAGAACCAGCCTCAACCATCAGAGCGATATCGGAAGCTGCGGTGGTAACCTTATCAATCTCGTAGATGTAGCCGTTAACCAGCATCAGCTTTACAGAAGAACCAAGCTTCAGCGCGCTGTCACCAGTCTTAGCAACATTAGTGGAGTACCAGTTGTCGCCGATCTGAACCTTTTTGATCTTGCCGGTAGAATTGGTCTTGGTAGAATCGATCTTGCCCTCAACTACCTCAGCCTTCTCAATCAGGCCCTTCTTATCAGCGTAGTTGCCCTTATCGGAAACAACAACGTAGTCGTCCTTCTTGATGTCAGAGTAGTAGTTAAAGTCATCTTCGTCGCACTTGCCAGACTTGTTCAGGGTTACATAGTCCTTGCCTACGTAGGTAACCTTCTCAACCTTGTAAGTGGTAACATTCAGGATAGAGTAATCAGAGGAACCATCGGTAGCGAGTAACTCAACCTTGGAGCCCTTCTCGTAGGTGGTGTTGCCTTCTGCATTGGCAGTTACCCAAGTATTGATATCCTGACCAATCTTGTAATCGCCATCAACGTAAACAGAAGTATTAGCAGCCTTAGCCAGATCGTACTTGGTGCCGTCCAGCTTAGCCTTGCCGTTATCCATCTTCAGATCTGCCAGAACGCCGGTAACAGAGGAGTTATCGGAGGTAGCAAATACGCCGTAAACATCGTCCTTAGCCTTGTACAGAACCTTAACGGTGTTATACTTGTAAGAGGTGTAATCCTTCTTAACCTTGGTGAAGGCCTTAACGGCATCCTTGCCATCAGTGCTTTCGGTGTTGTTAACGTTAGAGATGGTCATCTCATAGGTGTCCTTGCCAGAGGTCTTAGCAAAGGTCTCCAGAGTACCAACAGTCTTCTTCAGACCCATGTACTTCTCGCCAACAGTCTTATTGTCAACGCCCATAGCGGTCTGATCGGTGTACTCGCCGTCACGCAGAACAACGGTCTTAGCGTCGATTGCGTTGTAGATCAGCTGTGCAGCGTACTGACGCGGGCAAGCAGCGGTAAAGGAAGTGTTAACGTCATCCAGCAGACCAGCCTCATCAGCCAGTGCGTTGGTCTTGGAAGCCCAAGTGGAGCCTACCAGGCCAGCCTTCTCAGCGTTGTAACCGATGGTTACGAGCAGCATCTTAGCTGCTTCCTGAGCGGTTACCTTGTCGTTCGGGCAGAACTTGGTGTTGCTCTTACCAGCAATGATGTTCAGAGACTGGCAGTACTTGATGTAGCCGCGAGCCCAGTGAGTACCAATGTCGGTGAAAGAGGTCTTGTCGTCGTTGTACGCAGAAGCGTCAGAGTTACCAGTGCGCAGAACGTAGATCATTTTCGCCATCTGAGCACGGGTTACGGTAGCGTTAGGCTGGAAGGAGCCGTCTTCGAAGCCTTCGACAATGCCCAGCGATACCAGAGTGTCCACTACATCAGAGTCAACCTTAATGTCGGCCTGATCCGTGAACGCTGCACCAGCGAACATGGTGAATGCGCAAGCAAACGCCAGCACCAGTGCGAGAACCTTTTTGAGATTCTTCATAGGGGATTTCCTCCTTAAAATAATATTTCGAGTTTTCACTCGTCGTTAAGTATATTACCATAGTCAAACACAGGGGTCAAGCGCAGTTCATCATCCGTAACATGAATGTAACATTACCTGTAATGTTACATTTAGGTGCGTTACACTTTTCCCCGCAGAGCAAACACCATCATATAATAATAAGGTATCCCTTCCTTCCATAGCAACTGATATTGCAAATTTTTCTATTGCAAATTTTCCTGTTTCCGCTTATACCGAATATGCTTTATAACGCAATTAAAAAGCAGCGTTGCCACACTCAGGTTTGGCACCACAAAGCTCTATCCCGGCCTTATGTCGGGATATCTTTGTATTATAGGAGAATTTTCTATGAATTATCGAATTGGTTTATATCTGGACAATGATAAAATCGGTTGGGCCGCAATCCGTGAGAATGAAGAAGGTCATGCTGAACACCTTGAACGTATAGGTGTGCGCTTCTTTCCTATCGCCGAAAGTTCTTTCAATGGCTCTACTCCCGGTGCTGAACGACGCATGTATCGACTGGCTCGCCGACGCTACACTCGCCAAAAATATCGCTTTGCCAAACTGCGCGAATTATTCAGTGAAACTGGTTTGCCTCCTATGAACGCACTTGTCCACAGGCCTGTGGATTATTTGTGGCAGTTGCGCACAGAAGGCTTGGATCGTCAATTGTCTGCCGAGGAATAGGTTCGTGTACTATACCATATTGCTCACCATCGAGATTTCCAACCTGGAACAGGTGAACAACTCTCTGAATCTTTTTCCAATAGTGCAAAAAAACGTAAGGCAATTCATAAGAATCAGCAACGTATGGACGAGCAAAACTATCGTACTGTAGGTGAACTCTTCTATCGAGATTCTCGTTTTCGCCCCAACGGTCTGTTTTCACCCTTTAAAACCGGCATTCCTTATATAACCAGTGTCTCTCGTGATATGATTCGCGAAGAAGTAGTATTGCTGTTCCATACACAGCGTATTTTAGGAAATCCATTTGCGACTGAAGTCTTTGAACAGAAATACACCGAAATTCTCTGTCGTCAGCGCTTTATCATAAGTGGCCCCGGACCCAATAGTCCTTATGCCGGTCACAAACGACGTTTTGATGGTATCTACTGCCCCTTAGAACCTCAAAGAGAACGCTGTCCTAACGCTGCTCCTCTTGCAGAACGTTTTCGATTTTTGTGTATGGTCAACGCACCTTATTCTATTCCACCTCACACGCAGCCAATCGCAAAAACTGAAGAACAAAAACAGCAAATCCGCGCTATTGCCACTAAAAATCCCACACAGCTTTATGTAGCTACAAACAATGTGTTAAATTTAGATTCTAAAGCACCCTTGACGTTATATTTTGATGGAATCCCCAATCCTGCTGCCTACATGAATAATTGGATAATCCCCCGCGGCCGCAGATTGCTTTCTGCACTTTCCAAGAAATTTTCGGACGAACAGGGTATTCTACACAAACATTGGGAGGACCTTTTGCTTCTCTTCGCCTCTACTCCTGAGAAATATTGGAAGCAACGGTTAAAGGAATTCCACTTCTCCAAAGAACTGTGTGATGTGTTGGTCAAAGCCCATCTTGTACAGCGAGCACGCTACTCTCGCAAAGTGTTGGGACGTATAGTGCCACTTATGGAAAAGGGTATGTCTATGGAGGAAGCGCGCGATAAATGTTATCCCGACAATCCTGTATCGAACACTTCAACCAAATTAAATTTCAAAAATTTCTATCACGTCACACGTCCTGCTACTGACCGTACACTGTCGCAAGCTATTGTTCTTATCAAAGCATTAATTCGCGAATATGGTATGCCTACGCATATTCGAATCAGCACATCATACGAAATGGGAAAGCCATTGTCTCTCCGTAAGAAACACAAAAGGATTCAGGAAAATCGAGATAAAAAACTTGCACCGCTTTTCCAGACTGCATCCGACTTTCTCCAGCGTTCTATAACGCAGGACAAATGTACTCGAATCATTTTGTGGTCCCTGCAAAATCATGCATGTATGTATACCGGTACGATGCTTACCTTTGCACAAGCATTATCACCAACTGATACAGCAGTCGACCACATTATCCCTTACTCCGATTGCTATGATCATAGTTATAATAACCTCGTCTTGGTATTACGCTCTGCTTCTACCAATCGCAACCATCTGCCAGGTGTTACATTTGGCCGTGATATTCGTTACCGAAACCGCGCATCCGAGCGTTCCAATCGAAAATGCCGTGTAAATCTATTAGTATCCCAGTGGACTGAGCAGGATAGCATCAATCAACGTCAGCGCTCACTAAGCAATCCTTCCCCTCTACTCACCGGTTTTGCCCTTTTTCTGCAGCGCACATTATCTGCCCAAGATAGCATACTCTCTTCTGTTACACCTGTTAATACCGGTACGATTGGTTTGCGTTTGTCACGTGTGTTTGAACAAGTTCCACCTACTATGGACTCTGCCGGCCAAGCAATTCTTACCGCACTCAGCGATCCTCATACCTGCGAACAACTATCTAACTTTTTCGCAGACGACTACGAAGGAACCCTATTTCAACCCTGGCCCTCATTCCGTGAGGAATTTTCGGCGCTCTGTTCACCAGAGTCACCCTGTTTCTCACATATGTCACAGCATAAAGTACGCGGTGCTGCACATCGCGATACATTAATGCGTCGTCGCGGTGATAAGATTGTAGCTAAACGAGCGCTTACTCAGTTGAAATTGGATACCAATAATGAAATCGCTGACTATTTTCAACCAGAACGTGATCGTTTACTATATTCTGCTTTACGCAATCAACTTATTGCACACAACGGAAATGCTGCTGAAGCCTTTGCAGAACCTTTTTACAAGCCAAAAGCTAACGGTGATATTGGTCCTTTAGTCAAATCTGTTCCTATCATCCAGCATCCTCGTGCTTTTGTATCTGCCCGAGGAGGTATTGGCACTCATGGTGATATGATTCGAATCGATGTATTCCGCACTTCCAACAACGAATATTATTATGTGCCTATCTATGTCAAGGATACACTTCAGCCAACACTTCCACTCCGTACAGTAACTAAAAATCCAAATCGAATGTTGCTCATGGCAGAGTCCAATTTTATCTTTTCTCTTTATTCCAATGATGTGATTTATATTGAGATACCGGACACAATAACTCTGAAGAGTGTGTCTTCCAACGATACTATTAATATCAATCATGGATATTTTCTTAGAGGCAATGTCAAAATAAAGAGTGGAACCTTTGAGATCGCTACACTCGATAAACAGTATATTCGTACATCGATTCCTTTCTATAGTCTTCGCTCACTATATAAGTGCGAAGTCGATCCTCTTGGAAAGATACGTAAAATCACAAGTCCTGAAAAACGCATGACCTTTCATCTCAAATAATCCATACAAACAAGACCTGTACACAACGTACAGGTCTTTTCCCATTCAAGAACTCTGGAATTTCCCATTTCTTTATCATTAACGCAATTAAAAAAGCACGGGAGCTACAGTCTTAAAAAATTTTGTATCCATAGTATAACATAAAATACTCTATGTGCGCAAGTATACTCCCTACTCTTGCGACATTATGTTACTATAAATAATTGCAAGTGCCCCCCTCGGCTCACTTGACAATGGTTTCGCTGTTACTGAATTTAAACACCGTCATAAACAGGATTTTTATGTCAAAAAGCAGCGTCCAGTTCTCAATATAGTAAATATCATGCTCAATCCGTCCTTGAATCGACGTATCACCGCGGAAACCGTTCACCTGCGCCCAGCCGGTAATGCCCGGCCGTACCTGATGTTTGACCATATACAGCGGCACGCTTTCCTTAAACTGGTTTACAAAATACGGCAGTTCCGGCCGCGGTCCGACCAGACTCATATCGCCCATCAGCACGTTGAAGAACTGTGGTAGCTCATCGATCGAAAACTTGCGGATGAATGAGCCGAACTTGGTCTTACGCGGATCACTGTTGGTACTCCATCCGGTATTCTGTTTATCATTCACACGCATAGAGCGGAATTTGTACATATAAAACGGCTTTTTATCCAATCCCACACGTTCCTGCTTGAACAGGATCGGGCCTGGCGAGGACAACTTAACACCAAGCGCTGCGAACAGCATAATGGGCGATGTGCACACGATCAGCAGCAGCGAGCCAACGATATCCACTGCCCGCTTGAGAAATGCGTTGCCGATATTATCCAGCGGGATATGACGCAAGTTGACCAGCGACACGTCTCCCACCTCATCGATTGACGGGCGCGACGGCATATACTTATTGTAAAACGGGATAAGCGACATTTTCACACCGTTTTTCTCACTGCTCGCGATAATGCTCTGCAGATACGGGTACTCGTCCGCCTCCAGTGCGATGACCACCTCATCCGGTGCGGCATGCTCGAGCACATGTGCCAGCGCATCGTATGTACCGCGATAGGCAATGCCCGGCAGGCAGTCGCGCGGCGCAAGATAGCTGTCCACGCAGAAACCCAGCGTGCGGTCGTTCTGCACCGCACGGCAGTACGCCTGCGCCTGTTCCCCACAGCCAATCAGCAGCACATGCTTCAGATTATAGCCGTGCTCACGGAACGAACGCAGCAGCCGTCGCAGAAACCATCGTTTGACCGCCACCGCGATCGTTGCCAACGCAAAGAACACAAACAGCGTCCAACGCGACAGGTGAAACTGCTTGAACGCAAAGAAAAATGCCAGCAAAATACCGAAAATGATGGTGTTGCTCCGCAGCAGCAGGCTGAACTCCTGCAAAAAGTTTTTGGCGCGGAACGAATCGTACAGTCCCATCAGACCGTACAGCAGCCAGAACAGCGGCGAAACGCATAGCACCGTCATCAGATAATACGACAAGACAATATGCCCGGGCATGCCGTGGAACAGCGTAAAGCGAATAAAATATGCAAGGATCATGCAGGGGAAAAGAATCAACACGTCAGTCAATCCGTTGATTTGATTGAGTGTTCGCTGATTTTCTTTGATCAACCTCGGTTCCTCCTATTATATGAATCGATACCAATTTTATAAGTTTATCACATCCGGCATAATTTTACCACCTGTAAACGACTTTTCTCGCCAAATAAATTCTCTCCAGCAAGACGATAATATCTCACCAAACCTTGACAAAACAGGCGTTTCGGAGTAATATTTTGCTATAAATACGTGCGCAGGCGGCGTAAGTTGCCTGCGTTTTTCTTTGAAAGCAGGTCACACTGTGAACGGTAACAAAAAGCTACTATATATTGCCTCATCGTTTGGGCATTTAGCATCCTTTCATCAACCTTATACCGATTGGTTGGCACAACAGGGTTATGAGGTTCATGCGGCAGCTGGCGGCGAACAGCGTGCATTACGCGGTGTCAGCCGATACATTCCGCTACCGTTTGAAAAAAGCATGTTCTCGCCGCGCAACTTTGCGGCGGTCTTGCAGCTCCGCTCGCTGCTGCGGCGTGAAAATTACGCCATGATCAGCCTGCACACCTCGCTTGCCGCGTTCTTTACGCGTCTGGCGGTGCAGCTTTTGCCGAAAAGGCAGCGTCCCGTGGTGATGAACACCGCACACGGCTATCTGTTTGATGACAGCACTCCCTTGCTCAAACGCACGCTACTGCTCAGCGCCGAGCGCATGACCGCGCCTGTCACCGACTGGCTGTTGACCATGAACCGGCAGGACGAGCAGATCGCCAAGCGCTATCGGCTCGGACGGCACATCGTCCCGACGCCGGGCATGGGAATTGCGCTCACGCGGTTCTCCCCTCCCTCACAGGAGGAAAAACGCGCCCTGCGCCGTGCGATAGAGCTGCCCGAAAACGCACTCGTGCTCATCTACGCTGCGGAATTCTCCAGCCGCAAGAACCAAAGAATGCTCATCAACGCCATGCCTGAGCTGCCAAATGCCGTACTCCTTCTGCCCGGCCGCGGTGCACTGCTCGATGATTGTCGCACACTCGCGCAGCAAAAGGGCGTTGCCGACCGCGTTCGCTTCCCCGGATTTACGTCCAACATCGAGCAGTACTACCGTGCTGCTGACCTCTGCGTGTCCTCCAGCCGCAGTGAGGGGCTTCCCTTTAATGTAATGGAGGCCATGGCTTGCGGACTGCCCGCGGTACTCTCCGATGTCAAGGGGCACGAAGATTTAGTGCGTTCGGGCGAGAACGGCCTTTTATTCCCCTATGACGACCAAAACGCCTTTATCCGCGCTGTAAAGCAGGCCGCCGAGCCTGTCCTGCAGGCACAGATGAGCGCCGCCGCGGTACAGACCGCCGTTCCATACGGTATTGACGCGGTATTTCCCACGCTCACCGCAATTTATTCTCAAGCAATTCCTAATCAACCTAAGGAGGTTTCAGAATGACTGAAAAAACAGCAAAATCCAGAACTGGAAAAGGCTGGCTGTGCTGTGTGGCGATCATCGCCCTGTGCGTGATTAGCTGCTTTGCACAGAACGGCACTTACACGACCAAAAAGGTACTCGGTCTGCTCGGTGCGGTCGGCATCATCGGTATGATGCTGTTCGCAGACAAAGCACGCATCAAGCGCCTGATGAGTCCACCGTCGTTTGCACTGCTGGCCTATCTGCTGCTGGAGGCTTTATCGACGTTCTATGCCCGCTCGGGCAAGTTCGCCATCGCGGAATTCTCCTGCAATCTGATTGCCTTTGCGGTGTTCATGGCCATCGTGCTTTTCTCCGACAATGGCAAGCAGTCCTTCCGCCGCATTGCAGCGGTGCTCGCAGCAGCAGCCGCTCCGGTCGGCCTGCTGTCTATTGACGCGGCATCCTGCAACATTCTTATGCGCCCCGTGCGTCCGCTGCTCGAGTTTGTCGGCCGCGGCTACGACAACACTGGCGCGTACTTCTACTCCCGTCTGAACACCATTCTCGGCAACCCGAACATCTACGCAGGTCTGATGTCCATCGCGTGCCTGATGTCCCTGTGGCTAGTGCTCACCTCTGAGAACCGCAGACAGCGTATCCTGTGCACGGTTCTGCTGATGGTGAATGCAGTTTCCTACCTGCTGGCGTTCTCGATGGGCTCGCTCGGCGTATTTGTCGCAGCATGCGTGCTCATGCTCGTGCTTTCGCCCAAGGAGACCCGCTCCGGTCTGTTCCTGCTGCTGCTCCAGACCGCGGTCATCGCGCTGATTGTTGGCGCGGTATCGGTCAAGGGCTTCGGTGACACGATCACCGGCTCTCCCCTGCCGATGATCATGCTCGTAGTCGGCTGCGTTGCTGCCTGTCTGCTCGAGATCGGCGTGCGCGGCAAGCTGGCCGAGCGTCTCGCGGATAAGGGCAAGCTGCTGATCGGTGCGGTTGCCGGTATCGTGGTCGTGATCACGGTTTATCTAATCGCGGCACTCAACGTCACCGGTGCGTACACCTTCGGCACTGAGGGCGATTTCCGCCGTACCGCGGACCTGCCCGCTGGCGACTACACGCTGAGCGTGAATGCCTCCGCGCCGGCAAACGTGCGTGTTGCGTACAAAAACACCAACAATCTGGTGCAGAATAACGAAACCGACCTTGCAAACGCCTCCACGGATAACGATATTACCTTCACCGTGCCCGAGGACAGCAAGCTCGTGTTCTTCTACATCTCCTGCGATCAGCCGGGCGTGACGGTCAATACCGCCACCTACAACGGTGCAAAGGACGGCAGTGTCAAGCTGGGCTATAAGCTGCTGCCCGCCTTCATTGCAGACCGTATTCAGGACCTGACCGCAAACGGCAACGTCGTACAGCGCGGCGTATACCGTCAGGACGCCATCAAGCTGTGGAAAACCGCACCAGTGTTCGGCCGCGGTCTGGGTGGCTTTGAGAACGGCGTTGCCTCGGTGCAGGATTACTACTACGAGACCAAATACGCCCACAACCACTACGTTGAAGCGCTATGCGACCTCGGTGTGCTGGGTCTGCTGGCGTTCCTGTCCATGCTGGGCACGGCTGTCTGGGCGCTCGTCAAGAGCCGCAAGGAAAAGCCGCTCATCGTCATGCTGCTCGCGGCCTGCGTGCTGCAGATGTTCGGTCAGGCCGTCACCGATGTAACGTGGTCATCCGGCTCCTGCCTGCCGATGTTCTTCGCCGTGCTGGCAGCTATCACCGTATTCTGCGCGGATTCGCTCCGTCTCAAACTGCCTGAAAAGAACAAGGGCGGTGCGGTCCGCTGGCCGGTAACCGCCGTCTGCGCGGTATTCACTGTGCTGATCGGTCTCAACCTAATCGCGCAGAGCAAGCTGAACAGCGACAATCTGACCCTTGATGACCTCAAGCTGGGCGCAAAAATCGACCTGTTTGAGGCAAACGACTACAAGATGTCCTATCTGATGAGCAACTACGACGACGAGACGCTTGCTGCCAAGTACGCCGCATCGCTCTCCCGCGTACAGTCCAACACAATCACTGTACTGCTGGCGCAGTATTACGCCAACACCGGCGATTTCAACCGTGCATTCGATATTCTCGACCGCGGTGCGGAATACACCCGTGCTAACGCCGAGCAGTGGCAGAAGATCTTTCGTCTGGAGGAAGCCATCGTCGATCCGGTCGGAAGCCTGTCCGCGGTAGAGCGCATCAAAGACGATACCTATATCAAGCGTGTTGTAAACTCCTATAACAAGCTGTGCGAGACAAACGCACAGCAACTCGATGATGTTACGCTGACCGAGCGCAACAACACCTTCCTCAACAAGGTGCTGGCCATCTCGGCAGCCGATTCCTACGATATGCGCACCGCAATGAGCACGTTCTCCAATCTGGTGCTAGATACCGCCTCCGCGCCCGATGTCAACGCCGATAACCAACCCGACTTCGCCGAAGTCATCGAAGGCAGCGCATCGTGGAGCGACGGCGGCGTATTCACGGCAGATACCGACTGCACTATTTCCTTCACCGCAGTCATCAAGAACGACGGTGACTATGCTCTAACCGTACAGAGCAGCAACGCCGCCGGTATCACCGCCGAGGTAGGCGGCACCACCGTGACGTTTGATGCGGCTGGAAAGGGCACCACTCCGGTGCATCAGCTCGGCGATGCAGACAGCACAACGACCATTACCCTACACGTTCCGGCAGGCACTACAGTCGAGCGTGTAATATACACTATGGAATAATCATTGCGCATTCTTGAAGTGTTCTAGAATTGTTGCTCGGAGGCACTTTATCCTACAAGTAAAACAATCGCTGTATGTGGAAATCAATCCACATACAGCGATTATTTTATTTGCAAAATTGATAGCGTATAATTAAGTTCGCAAAAGCAAATAGGCAATAGACAAGCCATCAAGTGCATAAACCACCCATATAGCGACGCCTGCACGGACTTTCAGCGACATCTTGCCGGAGAAATAGCGACACATCGCCGGAACGCAGCGACAACCTTTTGAATTCACGATATAATGACTTAGCACATGCACAATCAGTATGTGACAAATCATATATCGGAGGACTAAAATGGTCAATTATCGTGAAATCCTAAGACTTTCAGCCTTGAAACATGTCCAACGTGATATTTGCAGCGCGATGCATTGCTCAGATCACACAGTGCGGGCCATTCTGAAAGAAGCGGCTAAACACAATATCCACTGGCCCCTTGACGAGGACATTACCAACGCCGAGCTGGAACGGATGCTTTTCCCGGACAAGTACCAGAAAATCAGCACTTACGTTGAGCCGGATTATCCGTACATCCACCGTGAGCTTGCAAAGCCCGGCGTTACGCTGACGCTTCTTTGGGAAGAATACTGCCGCAAATGTTATGAAGGCGGCCGCACGCCGTACATGAGTACACAGTTTGGCGATAAATACCGCAGATGGGCTCGCATTACCAAGGCAACCATGCGTATTCAGCATAAGCCGGGAGATGCAATTCAGGTGGACTGGGCCGGAGATACAATCCCGGTCTACGATTCCGCTACCGGAGAGCGGAGCTGCGCCTATTTGTTTGTGGCCGTGCTGCCATGCAGCTATTATGCCTATGCAGCAGCCTGCGATAACATGAAAACAGAGAACTGGCTGAACTGCCATGTTCACGCTTTCAATTATTTCGGCGGCGTGGCCAGGCTGCTCATTCCGGATAACTGCAAGACCGAAACTATGTCTAACACTCGATATGAAACGGCGCTGAACCGCAGTTATCAGGAACTTGCGGACTATTACAACACAGCTATTGTTCCTGCACGAGTACGTCGTCCAAAGGACAAGAGTTCGGCAGAGGCTTCTGTCCGTTTTGCTGAGACCTGGATTATTGCTGCACTGCGAGATCGTAAGTTTTTCTCCTTGCATGAAGTCAACGAAGCGGTTGCTGAAAAGCTCGAAGAATTGAATAGCCGCGAGTTCAAGCAGCGCCCCGGTACACGCCGCAGCGCCTATCTGGAGGAAGAACAGGCGTATATGCTGCCGCTGCCCGCCGTACCGTTTGAAGCCGCTGTATGGTCTGCTGCTAAGGTACCGAACGACTATCTCGTGAGTGACGGCCGGAACAAATATTCCGTTCCATACAATCTGATTGGCGAAAAAAATGGACATTCGCGTAACAATAACTATTGTTGAAGTGTATTTCCATTGAAGCCGCGTTGCGAGCCACCGCCGTTTGCAGACAAAGCAGCGTGAACCGCTGGTGAAGCTGGAGCATATGCCGGAATCACATCAGAAATTTATGACCTGCAATGCAGATGACTTTAGGGTTTGGGCCATGTCTGTTGGTCCGATGGCGGAGCGCGTCGTGACATTCTTCCTCGAATCGGGCAAGGCTCCTGAGCAGGGTTACAAAGCCTGTGCAAGCCTCATGAAGCTGGGTGAACGCTACAGCAAAGAACGTCTTGAAAACGCCTGCGGACGGGTTCTTGCGTTTACAACTACGCCCTCTGTTCGTAATATCAGCAGTCTTTTGAAGAATGAGAAGGCCTTGCCTGATCTGCTGCAGCCAGAACAGCCGAAAAACATCAATCGTTACGGTATTACGCGCGGTGCCGCCTACTTCAAGAAGGGCGGTGAGCAGAAATGAACCAGCAGACGATAGACATGCTTACCGAGATGCAAATGACCGCCATGGCAGCTGAATTTGCAAACCAGATCCAAGACGCTTTATTCAATTCGATTGGCTTTGAAGAGCGGCTGAGCATGCTTGTGACCGCGGAATGGAACCGCCGCCAGAATAACAAGGTAGCTCGGTTAATGCATAATGCAGAGTTCGGTATTCCTTCTGCCGCCATGGAGGAAATTGAGTACCACGAGGATCGCAAACTGGACAAGGCACAGCTTCTGCGGCTTGCATCCTGCAAGTACATTGATGAAGGCCATCACGTTGTACTGGAAGGCGCCTCCGGTAATGGCAAGACTTACATCTCCTGCGCGCTGGGCAATGCAGCATGCAGGCGTATGAAAACGGTTCGCTATATCCGTATGCCCGAGTTGCTGGATGAGTTGAATATCGCCCGCAGCAACGGCAGCCTGAAAAAGCTGATGAAGGCGTATAAGAAAGTGGAGCTGCTTATTCTTGACGAATGGCTGATCCGGCCTCTGACCTCACAGGAATCTTACGATCTGCTTGAGATTGCGGAGGCCCGCAGCAACCGTTCTACGATCTTTTGTACGCAGTACCAGCCAGAGGGTTGGTATACCCGGATTAATCCGGACCCGGAGTCTCAGAGCCCGATTTCTGAAGCAATCATGGACCGAATTATTCATAATTCGTATGAGATTCTGGTGGAAGGCCGCGTCTCGATGCGTGAACGCAAGGGGCTTCGAGCAGCTTCTCTGAAGAACGATAAGACGGATGCATAACTAGTTCAGCGGAATGCGATAATATCCCAGTTTTCAAATACGAAACAAATTAACCTGACAGCGTGCCGGTCCTCCCAGTCCGGCACGCTGTTATTCTTGGTGGAGCTTTAATCCGTGAAAGTGGAGCTGAAAGTCCGTGCAGATGGAGCTCTCACTCCGATTTATGCAAGCGGCAGCATATACGCCTGTTCTTCCTCTAGATAGGCGCTGCGGCGGGTACCGGGGCGCTGCTTGAACTCGCGGCTATTCAATTCTTCGAGCTTTTCAGCAACCGCTTCGTTGACTTCATGCAAGGAGAAAAACTTACGATCTCGCAGTGCAGCAATAATCCAGGTCTCAGCAAAACGGACAGAAGCCTCTGCCGAACTCTTGTCCTTTGGACGACGTACTCGTGCAGGAACAATAGCTGTGTTGTAATAGTCCACAAGTTCCTGATAACTGCGGTTCAGCACCGTTTCATATCGAGTGTTAGACGTAGTTGCAGTCTTGCAGTTGTCCGGGACGAGCAGCCTTGCCGCGCCGCCGAAATAATTGAAAGCATGAACATGACAGTTCAGCCAGTTCTCTGTTTTCATGTCGTCGCAGGCTTCTGCATAGACATAACAGCTGCAGGGGAGCACCGCTACAAACAGATAGGCCGCACTCTGTGCGCCAGTAACTGAGTCATATACCGGGACAATATCTCCGGCCCAGTCCACCTGGATTGCATCTCCCGGCTTATGCTGAATACGCATGGTAGCTTTCGTCACTCGTGCCCATTTGCGGTATTTGTCACCGAACTGCGTACTCATGTACGGCGTGCGGCCACCTTCATAGCATTTGCGGCAGTATTCTTCCCAAAGAAGAGTCAGCGTAACGCCGGACTTTGCGAGCTCACGGTGGATATACGGATAATCGGGTTCAACATACAGACAAACATTTTTATATTTGTCCGGAAAGAACATCCGCTCCAGATCTGCATTCGTAATATCATCATCGATAGGCCAGCAGATGCCTAGCCGTTCTGCAGCTTCAAATACTGCTTTGCTTGTTTCTCGAGATGCAACCTTATTGCGTTCCATTTCGCGTTGACTGCATTTCTTGCTCCGAAGCATAAGAATTTTCCTATAGTCCGTCATTTTTGAAGGACCTCCTTGAAAGTAGTCACGGCTTTTAAGCTCGTGCTCCTTTCATTATTAGGGTAAATCATCAAAGTGGCAAGCTGCTCCGGCGCAGTGGCGGAAAAAGTCCGTCAAGCTGGCAGGAAAAGTCCGCGTCAGTGGCAAAGTTGATCCGATTTATGCATGGTGCCGCCTAGGAGATCTTTGAGGGCATTCTGGATGTCTTCCGCAGTTTCGATATCGTATTCTTCGAGAAGCTGGCGAATGATATTGCGTTTTCCCTCAGTCATTTCAACTCTATGAACAGATTTCTTTTGTTTTTCCATAGTAAAAGGCCCTCCTAATGATATTTTTTTATCATAGAAGGACCTTCTAAACATT
>ENA-OROH01001775-OROH01001775.1-human-gut-metagenome-genome-assembly--contig:-NODE-1775-length-18766-cov-14.388755_pt1 | contig 18766 bp, 24 predicted proteins | sample MGYA00242125_ERZ509042 | MGnify/ENA primary metagenome ERZ509042 (study PRJEB26280, sample SAMEA2338738) | human gut metagenome | biome: human gut; feature: human-associated habitat; material: faeces... | reverse complement strand
TAGTGTCAAAACATTTTACCAATTTTTTCCATTTTTCCCCTTTGTTAAATTTTTCACATATGGTATAGTTAGTCATCTCTAACTGGTATATTGTTAAATTATTCACATACTACACTACTTTAAATCACTAAAGCGATTGTTAAATTATTCACACACTTTAGCACTTCAAAGCATTAAAGCGCTTATATGTGTAGTGACGGGCATTGCATGATTAGCACACACTTTGCCACTTTAGAGCATTAAAGCGATTGTTATAAATTTAACAGCACACATTTATTCATATAATTTGCAACAAAATTGCATGGTATTATTTTTAGTGTATGTTATAATATAATTGTATAAGAGGAAAGGGAAATAAAGAAAATCCCATTCCAAAACAAAAATATTGAAAGACTTTGGTTTTACGATTATGAACATTGCAAATGTATAAAATACTTGCCGTTGTCATTGGTATAACAGCGTTAGGGATAGTCGATAAGTTGTACCGCCCCATTGTACCATACCACACGCAAAAGCGTGAGAAAGAGAGACATTTTATTATGACTAGTTGGAAAATCGAAAAAACCGTTGACGGAGAGAATGAAATTATTACCATTACCCGCCCCATCAATGACAAACCCAAAAGTACCGCTTGTGTGAGCCGGACTGTTAAGGCGGGCACTGTCGCCCGTGTAAAGTATGCACGTTTCAACGACGACTTTTCCGTGGAATCCGGTGAAATGGTAAAACAGTTTGACGGCGTTCTTGACGCAGAAAAGGTTGAAAAGGCATTGCACAACGCAGAGCCGTGTACCAAATGGCAAGTTCTTGACGTTCAGCCCAAAGCTGAAAACACCATGGGCATTCCGCGTGAGGTGTTCAACGCCGTTGCCGTTCCCATTGAGCGCCCTTTGAGCCAACAGTAAAATAAAAACTTTCCAGCGGATTTTCTTGTAAAGTCCGCTTCCACGCTGAAAAGCGAAAATATTTTATAAAGGAGATATACAAAAAATGAAAATGCAACTTATTACAATCAGCCCGAAAAAATCCGGCATTGACAACGGTTTTACAATCAAGCGCGAATTATTCGACAATTGTGGACTTGTGGACACAGCCTATTGCAATATTGATACATTCCGCTCTTGTGAAAGCGGCTTTATTGCGTCCGGTTTTTCCAGCATTTACAAACCAACCATTTTACACGATACGAATAACACCAGCGAATCTATTGACGACTTTGTAAAGGCGGTGTTTGCGCAATGATTTACAACACACGTTCTGATATTGTAAAGGCCGTTGTATATCAGTCCAGTTTACATGTTGGCGGCTCTAAAAGTCGCTTGTATTATTGTACGGCATGGATTATTAAACCCGATTTTTCCGATTTTTTGATTCTACAAAGCTATTCAACTATCGTTGCCGCCTATCAATTCTCTACTGGTATTTTGTGGGTATTTGGCTATTATAGTGCCACAACCGCGCAACACGTTGCAAAGTTTAGTAATTGGATTCGCTACAATACCGGCTGGAATTATCCGCGCAAGGTAAATCTATATAACGATTCCAAAACCGGCAAGCGCGCCGCCCGCAAAAATCTAGATGATGACTTTGCAATCGTCATTTCAACCGCATTAAATCAGCATTGACCAAAAATAAAATATGCGCCGCTGTTAAAAGCAGCGCATTTTTTATGCAAATTTTTAGTTAGAACTCTTTACTATTAAGTATAAATAACTAGCAATAGTTAAGCCTAACTGCTAATCTGTTAAATTCTTAACACACTTTAGCAATTTAGAGTTCTAAAGCGATTGACAAATCCTTAACACACTTCACCGCATTAAAGCGCTAAAGCGTCCGACCGTTAAGAAAATGTTGAGTATGGGCATTAAGCTTAATACCAACCTTGCCGCGCCGCCCACCGGGGGTGTTGCAAGAAGCCTGAAAATAAATCGGGGTTCAATTTCTTAAAACCAAAAATTCCCCTCTCCCCTCTCCCTCTTCATTATTTAAGAAAGTAGGTGAAATAAATGACTTTTGAGGAATTTCTTGATTCAAGTGTATTTGATGAATCGTTGACTTACATTTATATTTTTGAATATGATTCTAAAAAACGTCTAATACTGCGTGCAGGAGGTATGGCAGTAGATTTAGTTGATGTTTTTGGACTTTGGGAAGTTGAAGAAGTTAGAATTAACTATATTGACAACATTGTAGCGTTTCGCTTAAAGGAGTAGACATATGACAATCCATGATATTCTAATGAGTTGTGGTTCTGTTACAGCAGATACTTTAATTTATATTGGTGATATATACGGTGGTATTAAATGGGTAGGAAAATTCAAAAATATTAGCAAAGAGAATGAATATCTTAAGTTTAGGGTATTTTTTCTTGCTGTTGATTCATCTTTTTATCCTCAGCGAATGATTCTAAAATTTATTATATAGTTTGAAGGTGATACAATGCTCAATTTATTGTGGGTTTTAGGAGCTATCATTGACATCCTAAGAGGAGTTAATAATGATTTAAGCGATTAGTTTAAGATAGGAGTTTATACAATGCGTTATGATGTTCCCATTCATCCACTCTCCATAGGCTCAGTCATTAAATACAATGTAAGAGAGTATGGTTATTTCTATGGAGATGGACAAGAGAAAAGAGCAATTACCATTGCTAAAATTGGTAAGGTTATTGATATTATAGAGCATGATGACAGAGTAGTTTATTATTCAGTAGCACCAAGTTCTAACTGTACATTTAACCAATATTTTGTAGGCGATTGCTTAGATTCTGTTTGGCCGGAAAACGTGGAAGGTGTTTATTATGACAATTAAAGACCTAGATACAGAAACTCTTGCTTTACTTAATAAACTATGTGATAACTGGTACATTAAATCCTGTCCCTCATGGCTTACACACTTTATGGATAAGGATTGCCAAGATTGTCAGCTTAGAGAGTTGTGTTATCTGCTTGACCGTTATGATAATGACATTAGAAAAGAGTTAGCTTCACGAAAGCAGGAGTAACGTTATGGCAAAGAACAAAGAGTTTAAGCGTCAAGCCGAAGCAACTAGGTTACTGGAAAAGATAGGCGCAACAAGACGTAAATCCAGAAAAGCAGGTATCACTGTAACAGGTGAGCTTAAAGAAAGTCTTAGAGGTAGACAATCGCCTGACGTTGCAAATGCTCTGAAATTTACTGCTAATACTGCTCTTGATGAAGCTGAAGAACTGTATAATGACCTCATTGATGCAGTTGATAATGTTGAAGATAAAACATCACAAAAGCTAATGCAAGAGTATCTATCTAAATATTCAGAGCATATTTATTCCTTGCATAAATCTATTAAAAGCAGTTATAGGTCATTGAGAGTAGCTAATCGTCTTGAGGATGTTTTTAATTATAGCGATGCCGCATATAAGATTCTTAGAAATCCAGATGTCTATTTCGGTAAAAAGAAATGGGGAGCAATTTCTGGTATACTTAATAATCTTATGGGTTCCTATAGCAGGAATATTCCCGCAGACGATTTGAAAAAATTATGTACATTGGGTCAAAAGCTAGGACTTGATACTTTGGCAGATATGGATAGAGCTTATTCAGAGTATGATAATCTGCTAAGAAATTCTGACCAAATTGGTAAAGTGCTGATTGATGCAAGTGATAAACTTAGGTCTATTACACAGGGCAATGAAGAGTTCATAAATAAGCATAAAAAAGTTTATGAAGAATTTACAGAACTCGCATCTAAGTATAATTTGTGGTAATATTCCAGAATGAAAGAAGGTGGTGCTATATGTGAGAAAGCGCAATGAACATAAGTATTCAACTATCATATATTGTTATGATATTGAAACATCATCCTTAATGTATGGTGAGGATGAACTTCAAGAGCATTTGCAAAGCACTTATCTTCACGGCCTAGCTTCATTTGCTTATCGTCCTATACCTCATGCACCATTTAGTGACTTTGAGAATGAAATGGATTATAATTTCTTTAGAACTTATGATTCAATTTCTTCAGAATTTGAGAGAATCAATGAGGATGCTAAGAATAATGATGAATACGTCAAAATCTTTGTGCATAACTTGAGCTATGAATTTGAAGCAATGATGCGTAACATAAATTTCTGTATTAAGAACTTTAATCCTAAACGTTTCATTGCAGTTGCTCCGCACCAGCCATTAGTAGCAGCTTTTGACCATCTTGAATTTTATGACAGCTTTAAGATTCTTTCATGTAAAAGTCTTGAGCTTATAGGTACAGAGCTTGGAGTTCCTAAGCTTAAAGAAGTTAAAGGTGGTTATGACCAAAAATACTATTGGTGGTCAGATTTACCTGATTCTGAATACATTTACAATGAACGTGACTGCAAGCTAGTTTTGTATGCACTATGTCGCTATATGGCCAACTTCACTAAAGTTGATACAGTATCAGATATTGGAGTATCTAACACATCAATGATTAAGCGTGAAACAAGGCTTAACAGAAACATTGCTACCGATAAAGAAGTTCATACTGCACAATTTACAGCAGCCATAGAACTCAAGAACAATGAACCGTTTATGGAGTTCTTTCAAAACTGTCTTGCAGGTGGTTATACTCATGCTAATCCTTATGCAGTGGGTAAAATATTTAAGGATGTTTGGTGTTTTGATGCAAGTTCTATGCACCCATCAGCAATGTATGGTAGGCGATTCCCTTATAAATGGAGAAAGGAGGTTAATCCTAATGAATGTTATCAAAATTTCCAGTCTGCAAACTATGAGTTCTTATCTGGCTGCGAAAGCGGCGCTAACTCAGGGTTCTTCGATTATCCCGACCAGCGGATTGAGTTATATGGATGTAAAGATGTTAAATTCTATTCAGTCCTCCAAGCTGCATACCGTGAATCAATCTTGTTTGAAAGGCCAATAAAATATAACTTCATGGCAAATGTTACCTTTTATAATATTAACGCTAAAGATTTTGGTAACTGCATTTATAGCTATATCAGTACATCCAAATGCACAAATATTAAAAATGGTAACTTCGACAATGGTAAAGTAGTCAAAGCGGATGAACTTACATTTCATGGCTGTGATATTGACTTTATGTTAATTCAAATGCTTTATGATTATACTAGTTCAGAATGTGATGAACTTTATTATGCGACAGCCCACAAGTTTATTAACAAGCCTTTACGCAATACAGTTAAATATTATGCACGCCAGAAAACAGGATTCAAAAAACTTGAGCATAAAGTTGCTGACCATGTAGAAACGTTAAATGATTTTACATTTGAGGGATTGAAGCTTTATGATGATTCTGTAGCACAAGAGATTATGAATACCCACAATAAAGATTTAGTTCACTTCGCCTTAATGACAAGTAAAGGTGGATTGAACGGTCAGTATGGATGTTCAGCAATGAAGCCATTAAGACAGGAAGTTGGTGTGCAGGGGGAAGGTGATAAATTTGAATGGATTCCAACTGGGGTTAAGTTTCTTAAATCCAGAAATTCCCTAAATATTTTCACAGATGGTTTATATACGGTTGCTTATAGTAGACTGCACCTTATTTGCTTTATGCTTTATCTAGTATTAAGCCAAGGCATTGAACCTCTCTATCACGATACAGACAGCGGTTATTTTGTTGGCTACAATGAGAATGTTCAAAAAGCCATTGATAGATTTAATGAGAATATTCTTAACAACAGTGAGAATAAAGATTGTTACAATTTTGGCATTATGGACTTTGATGGTCACTATGAGGATTTTGTAACATGGGGAAGTAAATGCTATTGTGCAACATACTTAGATGCAGATAAGCACTTAAAAGTTAAGGCTACTGTAGCAGGTGCAAGCAAGAAACAGCTTTCCGAATTGTTTACGCAAATAGTAAACGATGAAGATTTTGAGTACCTAGTACAAGAATATTTTCGTCCTAATATCAGTTATGATGAATCCATAAATAAGAAGCTTATTCGTAAAACCCCAGGAACACATATCATAGGAGATTTTACGGATGACAACGGAGAAACAGACCACATAGACGAATATTCTGTAACTGTACTTGAGCCTTGTGGTTATACATTGCGCTCAACAAACAGTCCTGTTAATAGAATGTATTATTCATTCTGTTATTCATTACGTGGAGAATCGTATATAGATTATTTGCCCGAAGTTGTTAGCATAAACCACGATGAAAATGGTAAGGAACTTTATGGAACTTATCATAAAGTACAATCCGACAAAGAATATGCTATGTTAATTGATGGCAATCCTGCAAGTATATTCCAGTGGGAATGGAGTGATAGGAGATGATTTAATTGAAAGAAAAAGATTCTTACAGAATCAGTAGAAGAGCTACATGTCCTTATTATATTTCTCATACAACAAATTACATTCGTTGTGAGGGTATGAGAGTGTCACGCCAAGAGTACAACCTTAAAACCGATTGTTGTGGTCAGTATAAAAACTGTCCTCAATATAAATTTCTTACTTATCATTATTTAACAAAGGAGAACTAACTATGTACACTAACAAGAAAGCATCTGCTAAGTCCACCAATTCTGCTAAGAAATCTGCAAGTTCTATTATCACTGACATTCGTGTCTATCCTTTTGAAGGCGACAAGAAATCTAATTTGGTTGCTATGGTATCTGTAACGTTTGGCGGCGTGTTTGTTGTCACTGGCTTTAAGATTATGGATGGTAAGAAAGGTCTGTTTGTTTCCATGCCGTCTATTAAAACTAGCAAAGGAGAGTATAAGGATTCTGCATTCCCTTTGACCAAAGAGTTTCGTAAAGTTATGAGTTATTCTATTCTTAACGCTTTTGATGCCTTGCAGGAAGATGAAGATGAAGATGATGAAAGTGAGGATGACTGACAAGCTCCCTAATGAATTGCCGCAAGATATTGACGATGATTTACCGTTCTAAATAAGTAAAAAGCACCCCTAAGTGGATAACCACCTAGGGGTGTTTTATTAGTTAGCTAATATTAGGACGAAGAACTTTAATAGCAGTCATGCCATTGTTGTTATCCCAGCGAGGATAATCCATAGGAGTGCCATCTTCATTTCTAATACGGTCAAGAATTACAGGAGAAATACCAGATTGGAATCCAGACAAGCTAACAGTGAATTCAGTTGAAGCATGGCGCTTGCAGTATAGGATAACAGATATAGAATCCCTAGAATAATATAGCTTATCTTCGCTGTCAATAATATCCCAAGTAACTGTCTTGCCTGTACCAGCAGACGCATTAAAAATTGATTGACTAAGCTTACGGTTATCAAATGCGGTAATATTAAGCGATGTATCTGTTTCGTTTTTTGTAATATAGATTTTATAATCAACGTTGGTTCCGTCAGTGAGGTGGATACAACCCTGTGAGGTATTAGTATCAACTGGGATATATGCAAATGCCTTATACTGGTATGGGTCGCCACTAACTGACTGCCCAGCGACTGTGTATTGCACCTGATTAGTGATAGCTAAATCAATGCAACGGTGTTCGCCGGGTGTACAAATAAACTGACCGCGTTCCACAGCACCGCTACCAAAGATATATTCACGCTTAGTATAAATGTAAACATCATCAAGCTTACATACAGCATTAGTAACAGGATAAGTACCAGTTGACTGAATAGTTGTGCTAACTTTAGCGGAGCGGTTAATAATACCACCATTAACAACGAACTGAGGATTAGGACTAGTACCAATCAAAGCAATAGCAGCATAGCCAGTTTCAGTGGTAGCAGTTTCATCATTGCAGGTATAAATCATATTGTTAATATAAGCTGCTGCCTTACCGGGGCCGTCAAATACAAAACCATATCGGCAAGTATCTGCATAAAAGTTAGTAACATGAATATCATTGTTAGTAACCTTGCAAGCGATTGTGATATTCCACCACTTATTAGCATCAGTACCACCTGTACCACCAGAGGGAATACCATGATAGCTAGTCCAGTTGCATCCGTATACATCAGTACGGCAGTCAAAACCAACTTGACACACCATATTAACAAGGTTATTACATTCACAGTCGGGAGCTTTATTGCCCCAGAAAAACGCAACAGAACCAGTCCAGCGTTCCACCGGAGTATTATCGCTAAATCCCCATACCATTACATTATCCATGTAGCAGTAGCGGTTCAGAGTGCTACTGTTGGGCTGCAAGTAAACACCATAGGACTTAACCTTATTGATACTTACATTGTAAATGCTGTTATCAGTGTACTTATTGGTAGTAAATACAATGCCGCCAATCATACCATTACAAGTAATATCTAGATTAGCAATGACAATGTTACCAGTTACGTCATCACCCGATACAGTAATAACACCCTGACTACCAAAAGCACTAGGATTAGCAGTATACCGCAAGATAGTATCGCTTGTGCCACGCGCAGGGTCACGAGAAGAACCAGCACCATACAAGCTATGCTTCAGCTGCAAAGGCGCACTAATCTTATAAGTGCCAGCAGGAATAGACAGAGGTTCATTCTTAGTGTGAGTGTTAATGGTAGCAGTAATATCATCAGTACCATCTTTTTTCAACTTCTGATATTTTTCAATACTAACAGGGGATGGCTCAACAAAACTAGGAATTTTACCAGTGCGAGTTACAAGGAACTTAGTGTCATTATCATCAAGTCCAGTGCGCATAGTAACATAGCTATAATTATCATCAATATTAGTAGGGTCTAGCGTTTTGAACCGTGGAGTTCCCGAAATAGACACAGGCATATTACGGGCAGTTGTACCAATTCCAATGTAGCTGCCATTTGCGCTAAACACATCGAAGTTGTTTTGCTTAATATTAAATGAATTGCCAGCACTTAATCTCAAATCCCTAATAACAGTCTGATTCATATTGCCATCAACAGTCTGATTGAGGTCGCCAGCAGTGATTTTATCAATCTTCTTAGCAATATCAGTACGAGCCTGAGTATCTTTTACATCATAAACGGAATTATCAATCTTAAATTTGTCAACAACAGGATTCGCCAATTTAAGTCACCCCTTTATATCAAGTAGTTGCATGAGTATTAGTGGTAACAACTTTGATAGTGGTATCGGCAGAACTATAAGTAACAGTAACGCGAGGGAGTTGCTCAAGTGCAGTGACTTTATTAAGTGCATCAGTTGCTTTAGTAGATGCAGAATTAGCAGTAGTTTTAGCAGCACTTGCATCTTTTGCAGCAGCATCAGCAGTAGACTTAGCAGTGTTGGCAGTAGTGGTAGCACTATTAGCTTTATTAACTGCGTTAGTTGCATTAGTGGATGCAGTGTCAGCAGTAGACTTAGCAGCATCAGCAGTAGACTTAGCAGTGTTAGCTGTAGACTTAGCACTAGATGCATCAGTACGTGCTACAAAGTCTTTAATTTCGCAGATAGTACCATCAACATTGATTTGCGTTACAAAATTAGTAGTTTCAGCCATATATTATTACCTCCATTATTCGACATTATGAGTGCCAGCAGTAATACTAATCGTTTCAGTATCTTGCGTATAGGAAACTTCGACACGAGAGAGCTTTTCCAATTCAGTAACTTTGTTAAGAGCATTAGTAGCATTAGTGCTTGCTGTAGTAGCAGCAGTACGTGCTTCACTGTCTTTAACAATTACTTCTTGGTCGTTAAGGCTGAACTTAGATACATAATTAGTTGGCATAATATCACCTATCCTTATTTGCCGACAATTTTGATAGTTTCAACAGGAGCATCATAGATATGAATATCTCCACCAGTAACAATTGTGCCATTATTAGGATTAAAGAAACCAAAAGAAATAGAAGTATCATCTTCATTATATTTGGCAACTTTTAACGATAGAATATAATGCAAACGTTCAGCAATAGTTGTCTTAGCACAGTTGGTGCCCTCAATATACCGTGTACCTGCATCCATAGGCTTAAGAATTACATACAAATCATTATTAAGCCAAACAAGGTCGTTAATATTACGATTAGCACTTGCAGTAGTTTTTAACTTTTCATCAACGGGAGTGATAGCAAGCTTAACACTTCCCCAGAGTTCTGAGAAATTACCAATCTTAGTCCAGTAATCTTCATTGCCAATATCAATGCCAATAGGTACAGGCTGAGTACTTAAATATCCGTCACCATTGACAGTGACAACAACTGTGTTACGAGGATACTGTTTGGTAATATCCCACTGAATAGGGTCTGCATAACTAATAGAACTGGTTTCAATATACTGCTGCATTACCTCAATAACCTTAGATACCATTTCATAGTAACTAATGCTATCATCATAGGCAACAGGAATTACAGAACGGAAAAGTTTATCCAAAGGATTGTACTTCAAACCTAATCACCTCTTTACCATAAACGCATAAACAGAACTTCCATATCTCTATATAAACAATTATAGATATTCGTGTTTTCTTTCATATAATCGTTCATAATAGATACAAGAGAACGACCACGATAACCCTTTTCTACATGGTCAAGAATCCGGTGCTCATTGCCATCACGATTTTCTTTTGTGTTGTTCTTATCATCTTGTGTTGTATTGCTATTACTGTTAGAGCTGGCATTAGAGCTAAAATTATTAGCAGAATTCGCCTTACTATGGTCAGCATCAGACATATACTTACCGGCAAGAAAATTATCAAGACTACCCTGTGGAGTATCAGTGTGGGTATTGGTATTCTCTCCGTTGCTGTTAGAATTGGAAGTATAATTGGAATTGTTTGTGCCGCCAATATTGACCTTACTATTCTTGGTTCTATCCTCTGTATTCACATCATGATGTTCAGTATTTTCATTACTGGTAATTGAAAAGTCATCAGTTAAGAACATTTCATACTGTTTATCAAGTGCTTCAAAGAGGGGATTATAATAAGGCATATGGCTGTTCATCCAGTCATCCAGACGCAGCTGCCAAAGGCCGAAGGTTTCAGAACCAATTTCATTTGTATAGAAATGCTTAAGAATATTGGTTTCAAGCTCTTTTCGTTTATTCTCATTCCAGATAGGATAATCAAAATTAAAGATTTTAGGCCGAGCACGCTCAATAATTTCTGAATAAGAAACATTGGTGTAAGGTTCAACAATACCTGCTTTTGATTCACAGATAAAGCGTAATTGAGTTGTATATTTACTCATCGCTTTTCACCATCCTCAATATTGGTATCGCTTAAATTCTCTTCATCTTCGCGTCCTTCCATAATCTTAGTTAATTCAAGCTGGGAACGCATAGATACAGAGATATTAGTGCCAAAGAGCTTGTTATAATCCTTACAGAATTTCTGGCGAGAATACAATGGAGAAAGACGGTCTGCTTCTACCTGACCTAAGGTCATTTGAACTTCAGTAGTAAACTGCCGCTCTGCTTTCATATTATAGTTGCTTTCAATGCCTAAATAGGTAAGAGCTTCCGCAAGAGTTTCTTTTTTCTGCTGCTCTAACTGCAAGCCAATGTACTGAACACCTAAATCAAGAACACCAATCATGTTCTTAATATCATCAGTAGAGGGATTGCCTTTAAGATACAGCCAAGGGTCATATTTATCTTGCTGGTACACCAAGTTTTGTACAGAAAGTTTTGTATTCTCATTTGCATAAGCAATTCGAGGAGTTTTCTGTGCAGCAAGGTTTAAGTCAATCGTTCTGTCTATATTGGTAAGACGTTGTGCAAACTGTTTAATGACAATAGCATCAGGGGAACGGCGCATATTACACCAGAGATAAGCACAGTTTTGTTTGTTAAGGCCACTTTTCTGATAATTAGAATTGTAACCATAAGCGCGAAGATATTTAGGGTCGCCAATAATGTCAAAGTTATCACTGGGCATAGCAGGAAGAATCAAGTTACCCATAACAGGGTCATGATAGCCAGCCATTAAAGGTTGCCAGAACAAAAACTGTTCAATGAATCGTTCATCCAATAAAGGAGAATCTTCAAGCCCTTCCCATTTAAATCTTGCAAGTGCTACATCATACAGACGATTAAACCAGTTAGCATAAGTTGCAACCGTTAAGTCATATGAATCAATCCAAGGTGGCTGTGGTTTTTGTGAACGTTTACTCATTTACTCACCTACTTCTGGAATACGTTTATAGATAGAATTGTCTGCTTCATAATTTCCAACAAGACCGGGATTATGCCAGAATGTAACACCACGATTAAAGATGTCGTTAATCATTGTAGAAACATCCGCAGGAACATCACCTAAGCAACAACAGTTTTGCGTTTTAACATAATTCCAATTTCTTCGAGAGTCAATGTTAGGAACCTGAACTTGGTGAATGGGATAGCCAAACATAGTCCAGTAGTCATCAATAACTTTTGCAAATTCTTTAGTAACATGATGATAACTAGCCATAGCATATGGAGCACTTGCATCCTTTGTCGGTAAAATACCAGCATCAGTAAAACGGAAATAAGGACTTACAGAACCATGGCTCTGTGGCGGCAATCTGTCCATGTCATCACGTTTTGCAAGCGTGCCAGCAATGTTAAGCATTTGATTTGCTAAGCCTTCAATAGCTCCATAAGTATTATCAGGGAAAAGAGAGGGATGTTTACCGCTCATAGCCTGAACATCCTTTGCTGGGGCAGTAAGCAGGTTAATACCAGCAAACATTGTACCAGCTACCAAACCTGCATTTTCAACGGCCATGGAACTAGAGTTCTGTGCTACATATACCTTATAAATATCAGTATTATAAGCACAAGTAGGCCAGTTGCTAATTGCAAAAACATCTTCTTGGTTATAGCCAGTAGAGCCTTTATAATCCTCTGCTGCAAACATTGCTGTAGTCTGTCCGGCATTTGACATTACATTGTATCCAATATGCAGGCTTTTCTTTCTATCTCCAAGTTCAAAACGAAAAACGTGGTTATCGCCTTGTGTAGAATAATAACGGAGATAAAAATAAGGATATGTGAAAAGTTTATTATTCTTAGGAACATAACCATCTACATTATTAGGAACTACAAAAGTCTTATCATACTTACCACTATCAAAGGTAAGAGGAACCATATAAATTCCCAAAATACCGTCAGGAGCTTGCCCAGCTTCTACAGCCTTAGCAATAAAGTCATTAGCAGATTCAGCTGTGGTAAAGAAGTTTTCTTTACAGCCTGAATAAATTCCAAATCGTAAAGAACCAGATGCAGGGGGAGAATCTTTTTCAGGCTTATCAAAGGTTGTAACAATGCAGATACGCTTATCAAAGTCAATGTACTGCTGAATATCGTCAATATATGGGCCTGTATCTAGTTCATCATTGATGATATTATCGCCAATTTCATCAGTGTTTGTGTGAGAACGCTCAATAAAACAAGGCTGTAATGTTACCTGATTAAACCAAGTTTGCATAACGTCAACAGTAAAATAAATTCTGCTGGTTTCGTTTGCAACATATTCTACTTTGTCAATAAAGGCATAATACCATTTATCTGAAAAGTCAGCGTTCTGAAATACAATATAATTACATGGTTCAATCGTTTCAGCATTAACACCAACAGAGAGATAATGCTCTAACCGCTGATAAGTATAATTGGTAAGATGAAGAACGGATTTAGAAGTGAAATAAGCAAAACGGGAAGAATCAGACTGAAACCTAAGCACATGATTATAGGTTTTATCTGTAGGGATACCCTTACAGATATAAAGTTGCATATTCGGCAATGTTCTTGCTCCTTTCAAAATCTGTAGGGTGGTTTACACATCATCCAAACTGGAAGTTTACGTTTAACTGTAGGAGTAGGACTTGGACCGGGTGGTGTTGGTGGTGTAGGTGGTGTTGGTGGATTTGTAGCATCCCATTCAACATCCCATGTACCTACTTCATTAGGAATACCAAGAATGGCAGAGGGGGCAGTTCTGTAAGCTGTACCATAACCGCCTATCCAGTATTCCCAATGCGTATGAATACCACTAGCATTACCTGTTTGTCCTTGCTCTCCAATATATTGACCACGAGTAATCGTTTCACCAACACTATGAATCTGACTAACAAAATGAGCTGCAAGCCAATAGCTGTTATCGCTCATTTTAACTACAATGTAGTTACCCCAAGAATCATTACCAGTCGTGCCACCTTGCCAAGTATGGGCTGTTTCAACTGTACCTGCCATTGGTGCATAAGATTGATGATTTGTGTGCACCGTGTCAATACCACCATGAACTGAACCATCAGAATAATGTGGATAACCTGCTGAAACTCTGATTGTGCTTTGGTCAGTGATACATTGTTTATAGGTAGCCATAATCAAAGCAACGCGTGATATCGTATGCGCGCCCCACGTTTTAGGAGGATAAGCCTACATGCTTAAGAAAATGTCAATTATCAAGCCTTAGTAGTAAACTGCACAGCGTTTGCAAACGGAGATGCAGAATAGATACGCCAGATATGATGGAAGTAGTTCCAATCCAGAGTGGAGCCAAGGTCAGTTTCACGCATGGTGTTCAGCTTAGTGTAAATCTGGAAAAAGTCACGGTCAACCATAAGTGCCTGAATAGCAATCATATCTTCATCGTCAGGGGTAACGTGAGTATAGGTTTTATCGCCGCCAGTTGCAACAGTGACAGAACCAGAACCAGAGGGGTCATTACCAGTAAGCAGATGCTCCAAGCGTTCAACTTCATACTCATTAAGAGCAAAACTATCAACTTCAAGACGATGGCCCATAAAATCTGCTTTATCCATGTTAAATGCACTTGCAAGAACGTCAACATCAATAGAAGCAGAAATATCAACAGGAACAATGGTGTACAGACGTTCAGCCGGAGTATTCATAGGAATACCAGCAGCGTTATATTCCTTAGAAATGAACTTCATCTTGCCGTAAATCTGGCGGAACTTCTTAACTAGGGTCTTACCAGAAGCTTCATCAGTAACGGCAGAAACAGTTACTTTCTTAAGCTTTTTGTTCTTTACCAGCTGATACAGCAGATACTTCTTCATGATGAAAGCATCCAGTTCAGCAGGCTTATAAATCTGGTCAATGACGTTCTGTACAAAAGCAGATAAATTAGCTTCACTCATGAAAGCAGTTTCCAGAGCTTCACGGTTGACAGTTACCTTGTACTTAATACGAGAGTTCACAGCATGGTAAGCAGTGTAAACCTCAGCAGGGTCGCTACCAAATTCAGCTTTCATAACTTCGTCATTAGTAGCACGGTCAGCAGAGAAGTAAGGGGTTGCTTTCTGCATCATTACATAAATTTCATGAACAGTAGCGCCAGTGCCCAGAACACCCTTATCAAAAACCTGCCAAGGGTCTTCAAAAGAAATGTAGCGCATAACGGTCAGGCCAATACGGTCAACCAGAGCATTACAGAAATAGTTCAGACGCGGTTCATAAGAATTGATGAACGACCATGCGGATTTAATGGATTCAGTAGTATTCTCAATCTTAGGAGCGCCACCAAAAGTAGCATCACTACCAAATACAGCGTTAATAATACCAACAGCAGCAGAAGTAGCCATAGTTTAATTACCTACCTTTCTTAATAGTTGCACTCAATATCCAAAGTGCCATCAATAATAAGTTTGCCTTTATCTAGGGCGGGATGAATAACCAGAACGTTAGAAAGGATACTCATATTCTGGTTGTAGAAGGAATAGGCCATAGTATCAACTACTTAAATGTCTTTAAGTGGATACCAAGCATAAAAGAAACGATGTAAGTCAGTAGTTGATGGTACATCTATTCTAACAATAAAACTGTGATCATAAACAGTTATAGGCACAACATAGTTGTTATTGGTTTCACTACTCGTAATAAAGCAATTGTCTATTGTAAATAAACGTTTTTCAATCTCTGGTGGAATGTCAAGAAAGCCAACACCTGGATGCAAAGCATATACACTTTCATAATGAACAAACAATATATTTCCAATAACATCAAAATGTTCATCATGATAACTAAATGGTCTACTCATAATCTCACCTCACTTTCTACCAAACATTTTCTTGACAAAAGCCTGTGCAGCTTCATCAATTGTAATTGTGTTACTATCAGGTTTCTGATATTCGTCATTAGGCTTATTGTCATCATTCAGAAATGCTTTAACATAATCTTTGCGAAGATTGTCATAAGCTTCATGCCAGTTAGATGCACCATCTGGACAACCGCTGGTAAACTGTTCTGCTTCACTGCGACATTCATCAAATTCGTCAAGCACACCAGCAATCAGAGTTCCCTGTTCATCAGGTTTGGCATCGACAAAGCCACCAAGCATTGCAGAAATTTCATCACGTGTTTTCATTATTTATTACTCCGTTCATAAGTAAGTTTAAGATTCTCACAGAGGGCGATAATTGCTTGCATATCAACGCCAGTTGCATGAATCTTAATAAAATCACCTTTAGTAGATTCTCTGGGAACCGAAGTATAACTACCAAGATGTTTCATTACTGTCTGTGTTGCACAACAAAAATTGCTATCCAACCAGTTCAAAGGATTAACACGACAATCATGGTAAATTACTTCAAAGTGAAGGTGTGCGCCATAGCAATTACCAGTTGCGCCAGAATACCCAATAAGCTGACCCTCATAAACATGTTGACCGTTTTTGACGAGACATTCTTTAAGGTGTGCATAGCGTGTTTCCAGCTTAGAACCATTATAATTGTTATGCCTAATTCTAACCATGTTGCCATAAGACTGCATCCCAGATTTAGTTCTGCCATCCCAGCTCTGTACCTGATTTACTACACCATCCTCAGCTGCATAAACAGGTGTGCAGGGAGCAGCGCGCAGGTCAATAGCATGGTGGGAAGAACCGTCATTGTAAGTCCAACCAGCTGTGATAATGTGCTTCTCTAAAGGCCAACAGAAAAGAACATCACCGTTTGCTTTCCTCATTTTCTTCATCTCCTTTAAGTTTTTCAAGATAAGGCTTAAACAGAGCAGAAAGTTCAGGATTTACAGCACACATATTCTCCATAATGCTGATAAATTCCATAATGCAAATATAAGTAACCACGGAACCTACAAGTGGAATTGGGATACCAAGCTCAATATACTGCATTGCGTATTCGATACCATAAGAGCCTACCACTGCAAGAATTTCCATGCACTTGTGATAACCACCCTCACGCATGATAGAGGAATTATAAGAACCATCGTGCTTTGCTTTAATCAGCCCTGTTAGAATGTCAAATGCGATAAAACCCATAACAATAACAAAGGGCATAAACTCAACTCCTAACATTATACACCTACAATCTTCAAAATGTCCATCAGGTATCGCCTAATTATTTCATCTTCACAGTACAGACCCCCTAACCGATATTGTTTAATTATATATAATAACCAGTTAGGGCGTGGAGTACGTGCAATCAAAATGGTGTTATAATCATGGTCATCATTTGTCAACGCATAAATAACGCCACTACCCGGACTGTATTTTCTAGAAAGATAACATTTACCAGAAGAGAAGTCTACCCATAAGCCTAAATAATCATCATGAATCTTAAAACCAAATTGATATTTAGCTTCAGGCGTTTTCTTAGCAATGCCGACTACACTATCAAGATAAAATTCATTATGAACTGCGTATTTACCAAACTTGCTGCCTTTCATCAAACGACCAAAGTCAGTTTTCTCTTTTGCTTCTATGTATTCTTCATTATTAACAATTTGGATTAAGACTAAGCCCTCTCTAGTTGTAGCAATTTGCTTTTTGTTAATTGGCTTTTTAATATCGAATTCTGTAAAATATGGGTTTGCCCATGTAACAGCGTTGCCAAAGAAGAATACCACTACTCGGCGCATACGTGCAATAGTTTCATATAATTCACAGAAAAATGTTACTTCATCTTTAAGATAACCATGATGGGTTTCATCCATGGAGATAAATTCATCGAAGCAGATTTTATTAACAAGTGGGAGTTCTTCAGATTTTGCACTTGAAATGTAACGAGTTTGACCTGCTAATTTACCGTCTATGTAATAAGCACCTTCAGGTGTTCCCTTTAACTCATGGTCAGGAAATTCATGAGCAACTGCCGCCCAGAAATTTTCTTTGGCTTTCTTATTCATTTCGGTTTTATAGCGGCGAATATAAATAAATTGATTCCCGTTTTTGATAAAATCTTCAGCAGCCCATTTCTTAAAGCCATAAGTTTTACCACAACCACGAGAACCAACTACAAAATTAAAGAGCGCATTATAAGATAATGTGTTCTTTAAATCCCACCACATTGACATTGTAATACACTCCTTTCATATTTAATATTAAGCCGAGGACTCGACCATTTGTCCTTTTGGATGGTGGGAGTAGGAGAAATGACAAACCTATAAAACCATCAAGCTAACAGGCGTGTTAGCGCGGCTCTATGGCTTTTGCACCGGATGAAGCTCATAGTTTGAACCGTGGTGGTAGAAATGGGCACAACCCCATTAACGTCCAATGACCAGTTTTCCGTTACTCTTAGAGAGTTCTACCATGTTAAGGGTGACGGAAGGAAATGAGCTAGCAGTCACGCAAACCTATCCGTAACGCTTCACGCGCCTGACCACGGCTTAGGAGCATCATTCGTGCCTTCCGTTCCCTATGATTATATTATACTTTACAATATGTATAAAGTCAATAATACAGATTGTACTTTTTGTAAAATTAGGAATGATTATTACATAGTGTATAATGCTAATTATGGGTTGGGTAAGAGGTACGATAAATAGGACTGCATCAATAGTACGATAAAGCGGACTGCTAACGGGCAAGGTGAGTGGCGGTTTGAAGGTACGATAAATAGGACTGCAAAGGTTAAAGTACGATAAATGGGACTTCTAGTCTTTGACACTAC
>ENA-OROH01001771-OROH01001771.1-human-gut-metagenome-genome-assembly--contig:-NODE-1771-length-18829-cov-6.784915_pt1 | contig 18829 bp, 15 predicted proteins | sample MGYA00242125_ERZ509042 | MGnify/ENA primary metagenome ERZ509042 (study PRJEB26280, sample SAMEA2338738) | human gut metagenome | biome: human gut; feature: human-associated habitat; material: faeces... | reverse complement strand
CTCCATGCTCGCCGATGCGGTGGCCATGGGCTGTGACACCTTTGTCACTGCCGATGTGAAGTATGACCAGTTCCTGGAGGCCCGGGCACTGGGTGTCAACCTGCTGGACGCCGGCCACTACGCCACCGAGAACGTGATCTGCGACCGGGTAGCTCAGTACCTGTCCCAGCGCTTCCCTGAGGTGAGCGTGCTGGTCTCCCACCGGCACAAGGAAGCCTGCGCCTGCGTGTAAGGAGGAAAAAACAGGGGAAAATTGTACCCTTGCCTTGTGCATTGGTGCTGCCTGTGCTAAAATAAAACATTAGCGTGTAGAATATACCAACACGGATCTTTGATCGCTGATATAGAGGTGTCGTTAAGGATGAAAATAGTGGTATTGGCCGGCGGCCTGAGCCCCGAGCGCAACGTATCCCTGTCCTCCGGAGCCATGGTGTGCGAGGCCCTGCGCTCCAAGGGACACAAGGTGGCCCTGATGGACCTGTTCTTTGGCGTGGAGGGGACCGACCGCACGGTGGACCCCTTTGAGGCCCCCATTCCCCAGGCCTTTAAAAAGGTCAGCCCCGAGGCTCCCGACCTGGCTCAGGTGCGGGCGAGCCGGAAGGATACCAGCCCCTCCGCCATTGGACAGGGCGTGCTGGAGCTGTGTGCCCAGGCTGACGTAGTCTATCTGGCCCTCCACGGGGCATGCGGAGAGGACGGCCGTATCCAGGCCACCCTGGATCTGCTGGGCGTTCCCTATACCGGTTCGGGCTGCCTGGGCTCGGCCATCGCTATGGATAAGGATATGACCAAGCGTCTGGTAGCCCACAAGGTACGCACCCCCAGCTGGTGCACCGTCACCGTGACGGAGGAGAACCTGGAGCAGCTCATGGAAGAGACCAAGCTGCCTGTGGTGGTCAAACCCATCGCCAGCGGCTCCTCCATCGGCGTGACCATCGCCCATACCAAGGACGACCTGCGCCGTGGTCTGGAGGAGAGCATCCGCCTGGGCGGCCGCACTGTACTGGAGCAGTACGTAAAGGGCCGTGAGATCCAGGTGGCGGTGCTCAACGGAAAGGCTCTGCCCTCCATTGAGATCATTCCCCAGGCCGATTTCTACGACTACGCCAACAAGTACCAGCCCGGCGCCGCCCGGGAGGTATGCCCCGCTGAGATTTCCCCGGAGTGGGAGAAGAAGGTAGGGGACGCGGCGGTGGCCGTGTTTGAGGAGTTGGGTCTGGCCGTATACTCCCGTGCCGACTTCATCGTCACCGAGGACGGAGAGGTCTACTTCCTGGAGATCAACACCCTGCCCGGCATGACCCCCACCAGCCTGGTGCCGCAGGAGGCGGCAGCGGTGGGCATGGACTATGCCACCCTGTGTGAGACCATTGTGGCCTCCTCCCTGAAGGCCCGCAAGGAAGGAGCATAACCGTATGGAGACCATCACTGTTAGCCAACTGCTGGAGGCGGTACACGGCACTCTGCTGGGCGGCTCCCAGGACATGGAATTGACCGTGAGCGGGGTGGATACCGACAGCCGGGACATCCATCCCGGCTCCCTGTTCATCCCCCTGGTGGGGGAGCGGTTTGACGGCCACGCCTATATCACCTCTGCCCTGGAGGCTGGAGCTGCGGGCTGTCTCACCGCCCGTGTGCGTACCGACTACCGGGAGGACAAGTTCTACATCCAGGTGGGCAACACCGAACGGGCCCTGCGGGACCTGGCCGCCTGGTATAAAGACCGCTTTCAGATCCCCTTTGTGGGCATCACCGGCAGCGTGGGCAAGACCACAGCCAAGGATATGATCGCGGCGGTGCTTTCCGTCAAGTACAAGGTACTGAAAACGGAGGGCAATTTTAATAACAACATCGGCCTGCCCCTGACTTTGCTGCGTCTGGACCACACCCACCAGGTGGGCGTGCTGGAGATGGGCATGGATAAACCGGGGGAGATCGACTACCTCAGCGATATCGTGCGACCCGAGGTGGGAGTCATCACCAACATCGGTGACGCCCACATCGAAAAGCTGGGCAGCCGGGAGAACATCTTCAAGGCCAAGTGCGAGCTGCTGCCCAACATCCGCAAGGAGAACGGCCTGGTGGTGCTCAACGCCGATGATCCCATGCTTACCACCCTGCGGGGCAATACTCCGGTGCAGGCGGTGTTCTGCGGCAAGGCGGAAGATGCCGACTACCGGGCTCAGGTCACCGGCGGCGACGGAGTCAGCCACATCCACTGCCACATTACCACTCCCAAGATGGAGCGGGATGTCAAGATCCCTGCCCTGGGAGAGCACATGATTTACCCCACCCTCATCGCTGCGGCGGTGGGTGAGCACTTTGGTCTCACCCCCGACGAGATCGAGGACGGCATTGCCCGTTTTGTCCCCACCCGCATGCGGATGAACGTGATCCAGCGGGAGGGGGAGATCACCATTTTGGATGACTCCTACAACGCCAATCCCCAGTCCATGCGGGCGGCCATCAGCGTGCTGGCCGACACCCACAGCAGCTGGAAGGTGGCGATTCTGGGCGATATGTTTGAGCTTGGACCCTATGCGCCCGCGCTCCACGCCGGAGTGGGGGACTACCTGGGCAAGCGGGGCATTGACTGCCTGGTAGCGGTAGGCAAGCTGTCTGAGCATATGGCTCAGGGGGCACGGGAGGCAGGGGTGCCCATGGTCTACTCCTGCGCAGACAAGGAGGCAGCCAAGGTGGTACTGCCTCAGGTTGTGCGCCCGGACAGCACCATTCTGGTAAAGGCCTCCCGGGGCATGGCTCTGGAGGAGCTCACCGCTCAGCTGCTTACCCTTTGCTGAAGAGAGAATAAACCACGTAAGAGGACGTTATGATCGACATTTCCGTATCCAATCTGGTCAAAGAATTTGAGGTTGGAAATAAAATATTGAATGGCCTGACCTTCCAGGTGGACACGGGGGAGCGGGTTGGTCTGCTGGGGCCCAACGGCTGCGGCAAGACCACCCTGCTCCGCATTCTCACCGGGGTCATGGACTACGACGAGGGAGATGTGGTGCTGGCCCCTGGAAAGCGGCTGGGCCTCATCTCCCAGATCCCTGTTTACCCTGCGGGCTATACCGTGGAGGACGTACTGGCTACCGCCTTCGAGCCTCTGCACCGCATGGAGGGGGAGATGACCCAGTTGGCCACAGAGATGGCCCAGGGGAACACCGACCCGGCGGTGATGAGCCGGTACGATAAGCTCACTGCCGCCTTTGAGGCCGCTGGAGGCTACGACACCCAGACCAAGACCAACAAGGTGTGTAACGGCCTGTCCATTCCCCAGGCTATGCGGGAGCAGCTCTTCGACAAGCTCTCCGGCGGAGAAAAGACCCGGGTGAACCTGGCCCGCCTCATTCTGGAGGACACCGACATCCTCCTGCTGGACGAGCCCACCAACCACCTGGACCTGCGGGCCACTGAATGGCTGGAGGAGTATCTGGAGAAATTCAAGGGCACCGTGCTCACCGTCTCCCACGACCGCTACTTTTTGGACAAGGTAGTGGACCGGATCATTGAGATCCAGGAGGGCAAGGCGGAATTTTACTCCGGCAACTACAGTTTCTACGCCGTGGAGAAGGAGCGGCGTTACGAGGAAAAGCTCAAGCAGTATGAGAAGGAGCAGGCCAAGATCCAGCAGCTGGAGAAGGCCGCCGAGCAGCTGCGCACCTGGGCCTACTCGGGCATGGACAAGACCTTTAAGCGGGCCCAGTCCATGGAGAAGCGCATCGAGCGCATGCGGGTCACCGACCGCCCCAAGAAGGAACGGAAGATGGAGGTGCGCTTTGGGGAGCGGGAGTTCCGGGGGGACGAAGTACTCACCATCAAGAACCTGAAGAAATCCTTTGGAGACCGCACCCTGTTTTCGGATGTGAACCTGGAGGTAGCCGGGGGCGAGCGTATCGCCCTGCTGGGAGACAACGGTACCGGTAAGTCCACCCTTATCAAAATTTTGATGGGGGAGGAGGAGCCCGACAGCGGGAAGCTCCGCATGGGCCCCACCGTGAAGATCGGCTATCTGCCTCAGATCATCCACTTCAGCCATCCCGAGCGCAGCCTGGTGGACACCATGCTCTACGACTTGGACTGTACCGCCCAGACCGCCAGAAACCGGTTGGCCGCCTTTAAATTCCGGGGAGAGGACGTTTTTAAGCCTGTCTCCGCCCTGTCCGGCGGCGAGCAGAGCCGCCTGCGGCTGTGTATGCTCATGGACGCGAAGATCAATCTGCTCATCTTGGACGAGCCCACCAACCACCTGGATATTCAGAGCCGAGAGTGGATCGAGGAAGCGGTGGAGGAGTACGAGGGCAACCTGCTCTTTGTCTCCCACGACCGCTACTTTATCGAGCGCTTTGCCAGCCGCATCTGGCTGCTGGAGGACGGACACATTACTGACTTCAAGGGTACCTATGAGGAGTTCCAGGCCGCACGGGCCAAGGGGCTGTTCAGTAAAACGGCTCCTGCCGCACCGGTGCAGGCTGCAAAGGCTCCGGCAGAAAAGAAGGAGAAGCCCAAGCGCCCCGGCGGCACCAAAATGCTGGAAAAAGAGGTGGCCGCCGCCGAACGGGCGGTTGGCAAGGCCGAGGAGCAAATGTACGACCTTACCCAGCAGATGGAGGAGGCCGCCGCCGACTATTTGAAGCTCCAGGAGCTTTACGAACAAAAAGAAGCCCTGGAGGAGGAAATTTTAAAGCTCTACGGCCGTTGGGAGGAACTGTCCGCCCAATTGGAAGAGGCCCGGGGCGAAGGGTAATTTAGAGAGGGGGCCCACCTATGGCAGGATATCGCGGAAAACAGCCACGCCGTTGGCTCAGTGTCTTGCTAACCTTGGTGCTGATAGGTACCTTTTTCTTTGTCATCATGTTTGGGCTGGTGATGGTGGGGGCCCACGACGTGATCCGGGGAGATCCCCAGGTGATGATTGTTTTGGGCTGCCGGGTGATGCCCGGGGGCGAGCCTTCTATTCTGCTCCAGGATAGGCTGGACACCGCTCTGGACTATTTGGACGACCACCCGGATATAACTGTGGTAGTGTCCGGAGGACAGGGGAGCAATGAGCCCACCTCCGAGGCCGCCTGCATGGCGGACTATCTGGAGGAACACGGGGTAGACGCTGACCAGATTCTGCTGGAGGATGAGTCCAGCAATACCAAAGAAAATCTCATCTACTCCCGGGAACTGCTGGAAGAGCAGGGCGTGGATGTGGGGGAGGATGGGGTGCTGGTGGTGTCCAATGGCTTCCACCTTACCCGGTCCAGGATGCTGGCCGAGCGTTTTGGCTACGGTCACGTCTCCACCTTGGCCGCTCCCACCAGCCACGTCCCCTCCCGCATCCAGATGTACATCCGGGAGCCGCTGGCTCTGGTCAAGTCCTTCCTGCTGGATCGGTGAGGGCTGTAATTTAAAATTAACTGAACGGGAGGACCCTTAATGCAGGACAAACTGGCCGCCATTGAGGCCAAATACAGCCAGATCGAGGCCCGCCTGAGCGCCTCCGAGACCTATGAGGACCCGGCTCTGGTGGCCAAACTGAATAAGGAGCAGACCGAGCTCCAGCCTCTGGTGGAGACCTACCGCACCTACCTCCGTACCCAGCAGAGCCACCGGGAAGCTGAGAGCCTGCTGGGCGACCCCGAGATGAAGGAGCTGGCCCAGGAGGAGTGGCGGCAGTCCAAAGAGGAGCTGGAGCGGCTGGAGCATCAGCTGAAGATCCTGCTGCTGCCCAAGGACCCCAACGACGACAAAAACGTCATTGTGGAGATTCGGGCGGGGGTCGGCGGTGAGGAGGCTGCCCTGTTTGCCCACTCCCTGTACCGCATGTACTCCATGTTTGCCGAGGCCAACCACTGGAAGACCGAGGTGGACAGCATCAGCGAAACGGAACTCGGGGGCGTGAAGGAAATTTCCTTTACGATTGAAGGAGACGGAGCCTACTCCCGCTTAAAATTTGAAAGCGGAGTCCATCGGGTGCAGCGGGTTCCGGAGACTGAATCCGGCGGACGGGTGCACACCTCCACCGTGACGGTGGCAGTGCTCCCCGAGATGGAGACCGCTGACGTGCAGATTAACCCCGCTGACATTGAGATGCAGGTGTTCCGTTCCTCCGGCGCGGGCGGCCAGCACGTCAATAAGACTTCCTCCGCTGTGCGCCTCATCCATAAGCCTACGGGCACCGTGGTGGAGTGCCAGCAGGAGCGCAGCCAGTTCCAGAACCGGGACAAGGCCATGCGTATTCTGGCCTCCCGGCTCTATGAGGCGGAACAGGAGAAGATCTCCAGCGAGTATACCGCCCAGCGGCGAAGCCAAGTGGGCAGCGGCATGCGCAACGAGCGCATCCGTACCTATAATTTCCCTCAGGGACGGGTCACTGACCACCGGATTGGCCTGACCCTCTATAAGATCGACAATATCATGAACGGTGACCTCAACGAAGTCATCGACGCTCTGGCTGCCGCCGATCAGGCGGAACGTCTTCAGTCAAGCGATACCAATTAACAATAGATAGGAGTTTATCACATGGAACTGTATATTCACTATAAAGAACTGCCCGAAGGACTGACTCTGGCGGACTTCGTGGGCGAGCTCAATGAGGTCCTGGACGACACCGGCTTGGTGTGCGGCGGCGAGGACAACCGCCTGGATCTGGACCTGGAGGACGAGAAGGTCAACCCCAAGCACGCCCAGATGGCGGTGAAGGCCTATCTGCAGCGGGCCGGCTTTTCCAAGGAGACCGCCGTGGAGATCGGCGGCATGGAGATCGGCATTTACGAGTGAGGTCCTGTTACCATGTACAAGCATGTAATCTTTGACCTGGACGGCACCCTGCTTAACACCATCGACGATCTGGCGGACACCGGAAACCATGTCTGCGAACTCCACGGCTGGCCCACCTACACGGTGGCTGAGTTCAAGCTGATGGTGGGTAATGGCATTCCCAAGCTGGTGGAGCGCTTCGCTCCCCAGGGGACCAGCCAGGAAGTGCTGGATCAGGCTTTCCAGGAGTTTATGGACTGGTACGGCGTCCACAAGGAGGACAAGACTGCCCCCTACGCCGGTATGCCCGAGGTAACCAAGGCTCTGCGGGAGGCTGGGGTGTCCATCGCGGTACTGTCCAACAAGGCGGACGTGATGGCCGGCCCGGTGGTGGAGCACTATTACCCGGGAATTTTCCCTGTGGTTCAGGGGGCGCTGCCCGGCCTGCCCACCAAGCCCGACCCCACGCTCCTTCATAAGCTGATGGACCGCCTGGGGGCCACCCAGGAGGACACCCTGTTTGTGGGAGACAGCAACGTGGATATCCGCACGGCGAAAAACGGCGGCCTCACCGGCTGTGGCGTGCTGTGGGGCTTTCGTAGCCGCGAGGAGCTGGAGGCGGCGGGAGCTGACGTGATCGTCTCCACGCCTCAGGAGCTGCTGGACCTTATTTTGAAAGCCTGAGCGTAATAAGTAAGGAGTCTTTTCGTTGAATACAAAGCGACTGACAGAACATGATATCGATGAGGCAGCTGCCATCCTGCGGGATGGTGGACTGCTGGGTATCCCCACCGAGACGGTATACGGTCTGGGGGCCAACGGCCTTAACGAGGAGGCTGTGGCTCACATTTTTGAGGCCAAGGGCCGTCCCCAGGATAACCCCCTCATCTTACATATCCCGGATGCCTCTTGGCTGGAGAGGTACTGCAAGGATATTCACTTGACAGCCTATCAGCTGGCAGAAGCCTACTGGCCCGGCCCCATGACCATGATTTTGAAGCGGAAGGACATTGTCCCTGACGCGGTGACGGCCGGACTGGACACAGTAGGTATGCGTTGTCCCGCCCACCCTCTGTGTAGAGAGATCATTGCGGCCTCCGGAGTGCCGGTGGCTGCCCCTTCGGGAAATACCTCCGGTCGTCCCAGCCCCACCACAGCCCAGCATATGCTGGAGGACATGGATGGGAAGATCAACGCTATCGTAGACGGCGGTCCCTGCTCCGTGGGAGTGGAGTCCACCATTATCGATCTCACCGAAACTCCCGCCCGACTGCTGCGGCCCGGCGGCATCACCCTGGAGCAGCTGGAGGCAGTGCTGGGGGAGGTGGCCGTGGACCCTGCAGTTACCCGTCTCATGGGAGCGGGGGAGCAGCCCAAGGCGCCCGGCATGAAGTACCGCCACTATGCTCCCAAGGCTCCGGTTACTGTGGTCACCGGTGACCCGAAAAAGAGTGCGGAGTATATCGCTGCCCACGCCGGGGCGGAGGACGGGATCATCTGTTTTGACGAGTTTTTGCCTCTGTTCACGAGACGGTCTGAGACGAGGCCCGTCATGGACCTGGGTCCGGCAGGGGACAAGGAGGAGCAGGCCCGGCACATCTTTGACGCCCTGCGCTCCTTTGACCACACCAGCGTGCCTGCCATCTGGGCCCAGTGCCCCGACACCACCGGCATTGGCCTGGCCATTGCCAACCGGCTGAACAAGGCGGCGGGATTTCATATTATCCAGGTGTAAAACCCTTGAGCCCCAGGGGCTGCAACCTTAGGTTGCGCGAAAATTGCTTGACGGTTTCACGCCCTTCCGGTACGCTGAAGCCGAGGTGATCGATATGACGCTGGGCGAAAACCTGCAAAGACTGCGAAAAGAGAAGGAACTGTCCCAGGAGGATGTGGCCCGGGTGCTGTTCGTGTCCCGTCAGACCATCTCAAAATGGGAGACAGACAAGGCAGAGCCGGGAGTGGATAACTTAAAGGCCCTGGCTAATCTCTATGAGGTTACTTTGGACCAGTTGACCGGCCGAGCTCAGACGGAGACGGATTCCAAAGAGTCGTATGAGCAAACACCTTCTGACCAATACCGGACCATGGCTCTCATTCGCCTGGCAGTTTGGCTGGCGGTGGCAGCGGCAGGTCAACTGCATGGAGGCGAGCCTTTCCAGGTCCTTGCCTTTGCGGGGACGCTGGGCTCTGCGGCAGTTTTTCTAAGCCTTTGGTTCCGCAGCATCTATGTGTGGGGCGGCATCCTGTGCGGGGAAGGGCTTAGTATCCTTGTGTCCGCCATCTGCACCATCTGTGCAAAGCAGCTGGCCTTAGGGATGATCAGTGTGGGTTTGGCGGCTATGCTGGGTATCTGGGTAAAATATCTGACCTCTCAATCGGTGCGTCAGCTGTTTTATGAAAAATGAGGAGATGTTCTCATGACCATTATTGGCATCACCGGCCCCACCGGGGCAGGGAAGACCACCGCGCTGCGGGAGATCGAAAAGCTGGGAGGCGCAGTCATTGACTGCGATGCCGTGTACCACGACCTTCTGGAACGCGATATTGCATTACAGGGGATGCTGGAGAGTGCTTTTGGCCCTCTGCGGGACGAGAGCGGGGCCATTGACCGGAAAAAGCTGGGGACTATCGTTTTCGGAGATCCGGAGAAGCTGGAGAAGCTCAATACCATTGCCCAGACCGCCACAGTGCGGCGTACCCAGGAATTGCTGGAGGAGTACCGCGCCAAGGGGAGAAGCCTGGTGGCCATTGATGCCATTGCCTTGCTGGAGAGTTCACTGGCCAAGCTCTGTGATACCACTATTGCGGTGATCGCGCCCCAGGAGGTGCGGGTGCAGCGCATCATGGCCCGGGAGGGCATTTCGGAGGAGTACGCCTGGTCCCGGGTCAAGGCCCAAAAGAGCGACGACTACTTTACCGAAGGCTGCGACCATACCTTATATAACGACTGCGCCCAGGCGGAAGAATTTGCGCTTCGGGCCAAAACGTTGGTAGAATCGATTTTACAGGAACACATACAATAAAGGCACAAAGGAGGTTTTCCCAATGGATGAGAAAAAAGAACTGACACGGGGCGAGGAGCTGCGTAAAGCCCTGTGCTACAATAAGAAGAACGGCTACGATCGCATGAATCCCCAGGAGATGGTGCCCTTGGAGGCCTACTGCACCGGTTACAAGCAGTTTTTGGACGCTGGTAAGACGGAGCGGGAGTGCGTGGAGCGGGCAGTGGCGCTGGCGAAGGACGCTGGCTTCCGGCCCTATGAGCGGGGCATGGAGCTCAAGCCCGGAGACAAGATCTACCGGGTGAACCGCGGGAAAGCGGTGATGCTGGCGGTCATGGGCCAGGAGAATCTGGACAAGGGCGCCAACATCGGTGCGGCCCACATCGATTCTCCCCGTCTGGATCTGAAGCAGAATCCCCTCTATGAGGCCGACGAGCTCTCATTCCTCAAGACCCACTACTACGGCGGCCTGCGTAAGTACCAGTGGGTGACCATCCCCCTGGAGCTCCACGGTGTGGTGGCTCTGAAAAACGGGGATGTGATCCGCGTCTCCGTGGGCAATGGGGAAGGAGACCCCAAGTTCACCATTGACGACCTGCTGCCCCACCTGGGCGTGGAGCAGTCCAAGAAGGCCCTGAGCGAGGCCATCCCCGCGGAGAGCCTAAACATCCTGGTGGGCAGCCGTCCTCTGGCTGACGACGAGGGCAGTGACCGGGTGAAGATCGCCATTCTGGAGCTGTTAAACCGCAAGTACGGCATCGTGGAGGAGGATTTCATCTCCGCCGAGCTCTCCGCTGTCCCCGCCTTCAACGCCTGTGATATCGGTTTCGACCGCTCTCTCATCGGGGCCTACGGCCACGATGACCGGGTGTGCGGCTACGCCTGCCTGGCTGCTCTGCTCCAGCTGGATACTCCCCGCCGTACCGCCGTGTGTATGCTGGCCGACAAGGAGGAGATCGGCTCCGAGGGTGTCACCGGTATGAAGTCCGCTGCCTTTGATGCCTTTATGGCTGACCTGTGTGCGGGTCAGGGCGTACCTCTGCGTGTCTGCTACGAGGCCTCCTTCTGCCTGTCCGCCGACGTGACCGCTGCTTACGATCCCAATTTTGCCGACGTGTACGAGAAGCGCAACAGCGCTCTGGTAAACTACGGCGTGGGATTGTGCAAGTACACCGGCTCCCGGGGTAAGTCCGGAGCTTCCGACGCCTCCGCTGAGCTGGTGGCCTATGTGCGCAAGGTGCTGGACGAGGCCGACGTGGTGTGGCAGATGGCTGAGCTGGGCAAGGTGGACGCCGGCGGCGGCGGTACCGTGGCCATGTTCATGGCCGAGCGCAACATCGATACCCTGGACGCGGGTGTGCCGGTGCTCAGCATGCACGCTCCCTTCGAGACGGTGAGCAAGCTGGACTGCTATATGACCTTTAAGGGAATGAAGGCCATCTACGAGGCTTAAGCTAACAGGAAAAATGCAGGATTGCAGAGGAGTCTTTCAAATCCTGCAAATATAGAATAATTATGCAAATAGCGTGGATTGAATATTCAATCCACGCTATTTGATTTTTATGTGATGTCGGGCGTAAAACACTGGTTTCCTTAAGAAATTCTCCTTGGAGCAAAAATAATATGGGATAGAATGGTAGAAATCAGAAAAAACACTTCAATAATGAACGAATTTCCTGGGTTGAGAATGAAAGTAAAAAATGGATAATTTTCTCAAAAATTCTTGAAAATGGATAAATTATAGTTTAAAATGTATATTGTCTCTTGATTTTTATATGGTTATAAGCGGCTTATGAAAATTGGGAGAGGGAGAATAAGAAGAAGGAGACGAATTGTTATGCGAAGCACAAAAGCAACGCGCTGGCTGTCCGGCACGCTGGCTGCACTGCTGCTGGCCCAGGGCATGTGCCTGCCTGCGGGTGCATGGAGCTGGGGCGGCTGGGGTAGTTGGGGTGACTCCAGCCAGACCAGCCAAGTGGAGACCCTGGGTGAAACTCAGAATGTCCAGCTGCAAAACGGTACCGCCATTATTCCTGCGGATGCGGATGAGGCTGCTGTGAAGCAGGCTCTGTTTGACACGCTGGTAGTCGACAAGGACGGCGTGGACCCCCAGAGCCTGAATTGGGAGTATCAGTGCGAGGGTAAAAGTAAAACTGGCCTGGCCAAAAACACGGCCTGGGGCTCCATTAACGGCTTTGAGAGCACGACAGGCGATTGGATCAAAGTTACCTACACCCACCCCGCGCTGCAGGACAACGAAGACCGCAGCTACCAGGTCCGGCTGAAAGGTACCACCGCTGAGGTCACCCTGACCAAGGCTGCCAAACTGGATTCCTCCATCACACTGAACGGGGGTGTCTCGGTTGCCCTGCCTTACGACGAGAGCACCCAGGTGGACTATGATGCCCTGCGGGCCGCTATCTTTAAGAATGTAGTGGCTTCCACCACACCTGAACTGACCCTGAGCGATGTGACCATTGAGTACTATGCCACTGCCACCACTGGCTCTATGGGCGATCTGGGCAAAGCTTGGATGCCTCTGGAGGGCGGCAAGTCCAATGGTCTGACCTACCCCGGCATGACCGCGGGAGAAAATCAGCAGATTCGCATTTCCTATGCGGAGAACAGTAACTACTACGGCACTTCCGCCAAGACCACTGTTACCATCACTGAGCGGACTGAAGCTCCCTATACCCTGAAGGAGACTCCGGATACCGTAGTCCTGACTGTGGATGAAGATATGAACGTGGACTACGATGCGGTGCATGATGCCATCTTCAACGCTGTGGTGGCGTCTTCCGACGTCCTCACTGCCGACAATGTGGCCATTACCTACTACACCAAATCCCTTACCGAGGCAGATGCCAAGTATGTGGCTCTGGAAGGTGAAAAGGGCACCATTCTCTCTTGGCCTGCTATCTCCGCTGGCACTCAGAGTGTCCGCATCTATTTTGCAGGTAATCAGCAGTATGCCCCCACCACCATTGATGCGACCATTACAGTCGCCGAGCGTTCTGCGGCTCCCTACACCCTGAAGGATACCCCCGACGCTGTGACCTTGACCGTGGATGAAACCCTGGCTGTGGATTATGATGCTCTGGAGATCGCCATTTTCAACGCCGTGGTGGCTTTCTCTGATGTCATCACTGTCGACAATGTGACCATCACTTATGAGTCCACCGCCAAGATTGATATCGGCGGTATTCTGCCCAAGGATTGGGTTGCTCTGGCTGGCGAGACCAAGACCTATATGAATATTCCTGTTGCTTTCCCTGCCATCTCCGCCGGTGAGCAGAAAATCCGCATCTTCTGGCCCGGTAATCAGCAGTACGCCCCCACCACCATCGAAGCTACTGTTACCGTCAACGACCGGGATCAGGTCCAGTTTAATCTGAACGACGGCCCCTACGAGGTGGGTATGAAGTTTACCGACGATCAGGCCTATGACTATTCGGTGACGGCTCAGGCCATCTACAACGCTGTGGTGGCCTCCACCACCCCTGAGGTCGACTTCTCCCAGGTCACCCTGGAGTTCAGCAAGACCGGCGCGAACTTTGAGCCTCTGGATCAGACCAATTTCTTCACCAGCTTTGGCGTGGGGGAGTGGAAAATTACGATCTCCGTGGCCGACGCCCAGGCCTACCGCGGCAACTCGGTGACCGTGAACGTCACCACCACCGACAACCGCCTCGCCAGCGCCGTTGCCCTCAAGTCCGGTGCGTCCTTCACCTACAACATGGATGCCAACGCCATGAAGCAGGCCATCTTTGACAACGTCATTGACTGGACCAACTCCACCCTGCCTGCCAAGGAGACCCTGAGCCTGGACGACTTCGTCATCGAATACAAGGCCAAGCTCACTGACGCCGAGAGCGGCGTGGATCTGGGTCTGGAGGACCTGGAAGACCTGTTTGGAAAGATCCCCGGTATGGATGACTTCCTTAACAATGATATTCTGACTCAGTGGGTGCCCCTCGAGGGCAAGGTGTACTCCATCGGCGACACCGTTCTGGGTAAGTTCCCCCAGATCGGTGCCGGTGAGAACCAGTCCATCCGCATCAGCTACAAGGGCAACGCCGACTACCGGCCCAGCGAGACTACTGAGGGCACTGTCACCGTCAACAAGGCCAAGGTGTCCGTGAAGGTCAACTCCACCAACATCTACGCCGATGAGCAGGTGCCCGCCAACTTTATCACCACCGATCCCGCCGATGAGTTCGACATCTACACCATCTACGCCGGTGTTACCAGCAGCGTCTCCACCGGCGTCTATCTGGATCTGCCCGACCGCTATACCAACAGCGCAGTTTTGAAGCTCCTGGATCCAATCGTAGAGAAACTGTATGGCAAGTCCTTTACCCAGATGATGAACGACGGTGTCACCGTGGGCGAGCTGCGTGAGCTCTTCAGCACCCAGGAGCTGCTGGACCTGCTGGACAAGCTGAACATCGACACCGGCACGTTTGGCCAGATCCTCAATGTGATCAACAAGCTGCCCGGCGTCATGGATTCCGTGCGCATCGGCTTCGGTACTCCCAACCGGGCCGGCCTGTACACTGTAACTGCCGTCACTGACAGCAAGAACTATGAGACCGGCGTGGGCTTTGGCTTCCTGCTGACCAAGATGCGCTTCTCCGGTCCCAAGCTGACCTGGAATCAGGAGATCAACGGCGGCAAGCTGACCGCTGCGGAGGCTCAGAACTTCGATTTTGACGCTACCCTTTATTATGATGGTCTGCCTGTGAAGGACCAGAGCAGTGTCCACTACCTGTACTCCGGCTTTACCAGCAGCTGGCGCGTCTACTCCAGCACTACCACAGCTCCCACTGAGCCCGGCCGCTATGTGGTGACCGTGTGCATCCTGGGCGGCAACTACATGGCTGCGCCCATCACCCGTTCCTTCCAGATCACAAAGTGATTTGATTCTTGAAAAACAGCACCGGATATTCCGGTGCTGTTTTTTTGACTATTCCGCTGAAATCCGGTCATCCTAACCCTGGGAAAGGAGCGGACCTATGGACGAAAACAAAGAGTTACAGGAGACTACCCAGGAAACGGTCAAAGAGGAAAACCCCATTTTGGAGTACGGTTCCTCTATTATTCAAACCAGCAAGGGCACCGTCCACGTGTTGACCATCGTGGGCCAGGTGGAGGGCCACCAGGTGCTGCCGCCAAGCAGTAAGAGTACGAAATATGAGCACGTCATGCCGCTGCTGGCGATGGTGGAGGAGAGCGAGGCCATCGATGGGCTACTGGTGCTGCTGAACACGGTAGGCGGCGACGTGGAGGCGGGGTTAGGTATTGCCGAACTCATCGCCGGCATGTCCAAGCCCACGGTCTCCCTGGTGCTGGGAGGAGGGCATTCCATCGGAGTGCCTCTGGCGGTGTCGGCCAAGCGGTCTTTTATTGCCCCCTCGGCGGCTATGACCATCCACCCGGTGCGGCTCAATGGGTTAGTCATTGGAGTGCCCCAGACCTTCTACTACTTCGAGCGGGTCCAGGAGCGTATCACACAATTTGTTACCGCCAACAGCAAAATCAAGCGGGAGACCTTTACCGAGCTCATGCTGAAGACCGGAGAGCTGGCTGCCGACGTGGGCAGCGTGATCTACGGCCAGGAGGCGGTGGAGCTGGGGCTGATCGATGAGATCGGCGGCTTGTCTTCCGCTTTGGATTGTCTCCACGGGATGATCCGGGAGCGGCGGGCCGCGGAACAGCAGCAATAGAGAAGAACTTCGGCGCTTTGGCGGCAGCAGGCCGTCGGAGCGCCGAAGCTTTTTGCGGTTTATTAAAATTTTGCGAAAGTTTCCGGAAACGGTGGCAAAGGCGATGGAGATAGGATATAATCAAACAGAAAGAAGCCGAGTCCGGCAGGGGAGAGGGACTCCTCTCTCCGGAATAAATAGAAAAGGACGATGAACCGATGCCTACCAATACCTATGAGAGCCCCCTTTCCTCCCGCTATGCCAGCGATGAGATGCTCTATCTCTTCTCCGCGGATAAGAAATTCACCACCTGGCGGCGGCTGTGGGTTGCCCTGGCCCGGGCTGAGATGGAGCTGGGCCTGCCTGTCACCCAGGAGCAGGTGGATGAGCTGGAGGCCCACATCAACGATATTGACTACGAGAAGGCCGCTCAGTGGGAGAAGAAGCTGCGCCACGACGTTATGGCCCACGTCCACATCTACGGCGAGCTGTGTCCCAAGGCCATGCCCATCATCCACCTGGGTGCTACCAGCTGCTACGTGGGCGATAACACCGACGTGATCCTCATGCGGGAGGGTCTGGAGCTGGTGCGCCGCAAGCTGGTGCGGGTCATTGCCAAGCTGGCCAAGTTTGCCGACGAAAACAAGGCTCTGCCCACCCTGGGCTTCACCCACTTCCAGGCCGCCCAGCTGGTCACCGTAGGCAAGCGTGCTACCCTGTGGATGAACGAGCTGCTTATGGACCTGGAGGAGGTGGAGTACCGCATCTCCACCCTGAAGCTGCTGGGTTCCAAGGGCACCACCGGCACCCAGGCCTCCTTCCTGGAGCTCTTTGAGGGCGACCATGAGAAGGTGAAGGAGCTGGAGGCCAAGATCGCCAAGGAGATGGGCTTTGACGCGGTGGTTCCTGTCAGCGGCCAGACCTACTCCCGGAAGATGGATTACAATGTGGTGTCCACTCTGGCTGGTATCGCCCAGAGCGCCAGTAAGTTCGCCACCGATATGCGCCTGCTGTGCCACCTCAAGGAGGTAGAGGAGCCCTTTGAGAAGAATCAGATCGGTTCTTCCGCTATGCCCTACAAGCGCAACCCCATGCGCTGCGAGCGCATCTGCTCTCTGGCCCGGTACGTCATCGTGGACGTGGGCAACCCCGCCGTCACCACTGCCACTCAGTGGTTTGAGCGTACTCTGGATGACTCCGCCAACAAGCGCCTGAGTGTGCCCGAGGCCTTCCTGGCTGTGGACGCCATCCTGAACATCATGGAGAATGTGGCCTCCGGTCTCATCGTGCATCCCAAGGTCATTGAGAAGCACGTACTGGAGGAGCTGCCCTTCATGGCCAGCGAGAACATCATGATGGACGCGGTGAAGCGTGGGGGAGACCGTCAGGAGCTCCACGAGCGCATCCGTGTACTGTCTCAGGAGGCGGGCCGGAATGTCAAGGATCTGGGCCTGTCCAACAACCTCATCGACCTCATTGCTGCCGATCCTGCCTTCGGCATGACAAAGGAAGAGCTGTCCGCCCACATGGAGCCCAGCGCCTACATCGGCCGCTGCCCCCAGCAGGTGGAGGAGTTCCTGAAGGAGTGCGTAGCCCCGGTGCTGGAGCGCTATCAGGACGCTCTGACCGACAAGGAGACCGAGCTGAAGGTGTAAGAAAGTCGGTGCCGCAAATATGAAACAACGGAAATTCGGGCCGTACATCGCCGCGGGGGTAACCGCCTTCGCGGTGATTGCGGCGGCCATCCTGATGTTTTTCCTGATCTACCACATTTCCGCCGTAAAAGCACTGCTGGACACCCTGGCCTATATCCTGCGGCCCATTTTCTACGGGCTGGTACTGGCCTTCCTGCTTCTGCCCATCCAGCGGGGCATTTATGAGTTTTTGCTGGAGTGGTTGAAAGGGGTTTGGGTCAACTGGCCCCGGAAAAACGGGATGCTCCGCTTCGTGTCTATCCTTCTCAGTCTTGCCTTTGCCGTGCTGGTGGTGTACATCCTGCTGGCCATGGTGCTGCCCCAGCTGTACTCCAGCATTGTAGGTCTGGTCAACGCCTTCCCGGGTTATATTGACAGTGTGCAGCAGTGGCTCACGGACTTCTTCCAGGATAATCCCGACCTGCAGGAGGCGGTGCTGCCCTATTATAACAGTGCTTCCGAGTCGCTGGAGAAGTGGTTCACCGAAAATGGACTGCTCAGCAACTTCCAGTCCGCCGATGCCACCATGGAATGGCTTCAAACCGAGCTGTTTCCCCGCTTGACCGGGGTATTTACCAGCGTATATGCCGGACTGTGGGCTCTTGTGATGCTGCTTAAGGATCTGCTCATCGCTGTGATCGTCTCGGTGTACGTGCTGGTGCGCAAGGACAAATTTGCCGCCCAGACCAAGAAAATCACCTACAGCATCTTTTCTACCCGGATCGCTGACTTTCTGGTGGAGGAGACCCGCAGTGCTTACCGCATTTTGAGCGGCTTTATCAACGGCAAGCTGCTGGACTCCCTGATTATCGGCATCATTGCCTTGGTGTGCTGCAACCTGCTGAAATTCCCCTATCCCATGCTGCTGGCAGTGATCATCGGCGTGACCAACGTGATCCCTTTCTTTGGACCGTTCATTGGAGCCATCCCCTGTGCGCTGCTGATCTTGCTGGTGAGCCCGCTGCAGTGCGTATACTTCTGCATTTTCGTGCTGATTCTGCAGCAGTTTGATGGCAACATCCTGGGCCCCAAGATTCTGGGCGATTCCACCGGCCTGGACTCCTTCTGGGTGCTGTTTTCCATCCTGCTCTTCGGGGGCCTGTTCGGCTTTGCCGGAATGGTTCTGGGCGTGCCGGTGTTTGCTATGTTTTACAGCGTCATCAGCCGCCTGGTACGCTTCGGCCTGCGGAAAAAATCCCTGCCGGAGGATACCGCGGTTTATCTGGGAAAAACCGGACCGATGGCAAAGGAAAAGGAATAATAATGATGGGCGCCCGAAAACCGGACGCCCATTTTCCTTTGTCTGCCCCGGCAGGGGAGACCTTATAAAAAATACGGGCGCCTGGCTTTTGGCCAGACGCCCGATTGTTATTACATGGAAGTGGTCAGAACCTTCTTCAGGTGAGCGAAGCGGGGCAGGGAGTTCTCCTTGGGAGTGTTGGCCTCGCCCTGGATGAGGGGGAGGACATAGTCGATGAACTCCTGCTTGACGCCGTTGCCGGCCTCGTTGATCCACTCGCGGGGAACCTTCTTCTCGAAGTTAGCCACGATGTCCAGGGGCTGCAGCACGGTCTCGCACTTGTAGCCGCCCTCGCGGGTGCACTTGAAGGCCACCATCTTGTCGGTGTTGCCAGCCACGGCGGCCTCCACGGCTACGCGGCCGGCCATTTTGGCC
>ENA-OROH01001763-OROH01001763.1-human-gut-metagenome-genome-assembly--contig:-NODE-1763-length-18861-cov-13.562374_pt1 | contig 18861 bp, 18 predicted proteins | sample MGYA00242125_ERZ509042 | MGnify/ENA primary metagenome ERZ509042 (study PRJEB26280, sample SAMEA2338738) | human gut metagenome | biome: human gut; feature: human-associated habitat; material: faeces... | reverse complement strand
TTTCCGTGATATACGGAAATACTCAAAGCCTTTTTTATGCAATAAATTCAACCTCGAAGTCTAAATCCGAAACTTGAGTAAGTAAAAACCGGATGACGGGGAGACGTTGAATAACTGTTATAGAGTGGAGCGAGAATTGCGGTTGAGCAGATACATCTGCACCCGGCATTCCGGTTTTCTTTTATTAATATAATGTATATACATGGATCAGGAAAGACATAAAACCGAATGGGAAGAGCGTATCCGGTTTGTTGCCCGATATTATCGTGAGCGCACGTTTGATCCGGAGATCGGTTGGAAGCAATTTGCGGATAAACAGAATATCCGCAGTCGTTTCCGGATACCGGCTTGGGTTTGGCAGGTAGCGGCGGCTTGTTTGCTGCTTGCTGGCTATGGCATTTATCGGATGATCGGGCAGCAACAACCCGAATGGGTGGTTATTACTGCCGATGCAGGGCAGGGAAAAGAAGTCTTTTTGCCCGACAGTTCGCAAGTATCATTGGCGGCTTTTGCCCAATTGCGGTATGATGCGAAGCGATATGGTAAAGAAAACCGACAGGTAGAATTAAAGGGAAAAGCATTCTATCAAGTGAAGCATCGGGAAAATCTTCCTTTTCGGGTACAGACACATTTGGGAAATGTCGTCGTTTTAGGAACATCTTTTTTAGTGCGCGAGCTGCAAACCCAGATGGAAGTCCAGGTATTGCAGGGACGCGTCCGAATGGAAGCCGGAAAGAAGCAACCGGTTTTGCTGGAAGCCGGTATGTCTGCGCGGTATTCGGAAACGGAGGGAGACCTGCAAGTGCTGCAAGAGGCGGACGAGAATTGTTTGTCTTGGAAAACCGGTGAGCTGGTTTTTCGGGAAACACCCTTGTCTAAAGTCATCCATGACATTGAGGTTTGCTATGAGGTTAAGCTGAAAGAGCTTTCCGGAGCTTCGGATTCGTTGAGGCTGTCCGCTTCCTTTAAGAAGAAACCGGTAGAAGAAGTGCTGCTGGTTATTAATCAGACATTAGATACCCAATTGGTAATAGAGAAAAGCAAGAGATAAATGATACTCAGGATTCGAATACTGATAATCCTATGCTTGATAGGTATGTGTTGGAACCGAGTGATGGCTACGGAACCGATTGTTTCTTTTTCGGTACGTGATATGCCGGTTGAACAGGTTTTGCTTTTGCTTGAGAAGCAGACCGGCTTACAGGTTTCCTTTGAATCGTCGTTGCTTGAACAAATGAAGCCTGTCACGTTATCGGTGAAGAAGCAAACCCTGTCGGTCTGTTTATACGAATTGTTCCAAGGGTATGATATAGATTGGCAAATGACGGATAGTTATTTGATCCTCAAACATCGGCGATTTACCGATTATTCCCCGAAAGATTCGATCAAGATGGTTTCTTTGCAGGAGTTTGTGGTCGAGGCCGACAGCTTGAGGCGTTCGTTTGCCTTGACGAATGAGCCGGGGAAAGAACTGTTGTCCGGAAACCAGATTCGTCGTTTGCCGGTTTTTATGGGACAGCCGGATTTAATCAAGACTTTACAGCATCTTCCGGGTGTTGCTACCGGTACGGAAGGACTTTCGGGTATGTATGTGCGTGGAGGAAATAATGATGAGAATTTGTTTCTGATTGATGGTATGCCGGTGTATCAGATTAATCATTTGGGCGGATTGTTCTCGGCATTCAACTCGGATGTTATCGATAAGTTGGATTTTTATAAAGGATTCTTCCCGGCACGCTACGAAGGACGTTTGTCGTCGGTTACGGATATTCAGACGAAAAGCGGTAATATGCAATCTTGGCATGGAGGATTCAATATCGGATTGATACAAGGCTTGTTGAATCTGGAAGGACCTTTGGTGAAAGATAAACTTTCGGTTCATGTCTCTGTACGACGGACATGGGCTGATTTGCTGGCTATCCCGACATTGGCTATTATCAGTAAGATTAATAAAGAAACGCATACCGGACGTTATTCCTTTCATGATATCAATGCCCGGATGGATTATCGGCATTCCGATCGGAGCCTTTGGTCGTTGAGCGTCTTTTCGGGTGATGATGTGTTCAGCCTTACGAATAAAGTAAATAATAATTATGCGAACGCCAAGGAAAGCAACCATTATAAGGTTCGTTGGGGAAATCTGGCGGCTTCGTTGAACTGGCGCTATCGGCTGTCTGATCATTTTCATACCTTATTGACCGCTTCTTATACCCGATACCGGAGTAAATTGCGTTATTCAGACGAAGAATACTCGTATGTAGATGATGTGTATAAAAAGAATTCTGTTTTTTCTACGATGGTTTCCGGCATCGATGACGGACGTATAACCGCCCAGTTGGAATATACTCCTTCTTCCAAGCACCGGATTCAAGGCGGACTTTCGGCTCGTTTACAGGCGTTTCGTCCGGAGTATGAAGAGATAAACCAGATAGAAGAATCTGTACCTACGCAGATTCGGCAGAAGAATGTACAGCGGATGCTGGGAAATGAAACCGTCCTTTTCGTAGAAGACCGTTTTACTCCTTCAGAACCCTTACGGATCGATGCCGGGATTTCGCTGTCTTCTTTCTATCTGGATCGTACCTGGTACTGGTCTTTACAGCCTCGTTTCTCGCTTCGCTATTTATGGAACGAACGTTGGTCTGCCAAGCTGGCCTATTCGCGGATGCTTCAGGCTGTCCATCAGTTACCGGCTTCTTATCTGGAATTGCCGACAGATATCTGGCTGCCCAGTTGTAGTGGTGTGAAGCCTTCGGTATCCGACCATGTTTCTACGGGTGTTTATTTCTCTCCGAATCGGGATTATAGCTTTTCCATGGAAGGTTATTTCAAGTATATCCAGCATCTGGCCGATTTCAAACCTTGGGTAAACCGCTATCCGGACGGTATGGCTTGGCAAGAAAAACTGACCGAAGGTGTCGGACGGGCGTATGGTTTGGAATGGATGGCTAGGAAAGAAACCGGCAAGTTAACCGGATGGATTGGTTATACCTTGTCTTGGTCGGAACGGAAGTTTGAAGCCTATAATATGGGACATTATTTCCCTTCGCGCTATGATAATCGGCATAAAGTGAATATCGTCGCTTCCTATAAGTTTAACGAAAAGATCGAATTAAATGCTTCCTGGTTTTTGTCTTCCGGGAATTGGATGACGATTGTTCCTGAATCACAGGAAGACTGGCCTTATTTATATCGGAATAATTATCAGTTGCCTTTCAATCATCGGTTGGATTTGGGCCTGAATATTTACCGGAAGAAGAAAAAAGGCCGGATGGGAATTTGGAATATTAGTATTTATAATGCATATTGCCAGCGGAATCCGACAATTGCTTGGGCCGAATGGAGCGAGGGAACGTGGGTGAAGATTCGTCAGTTGTCTTTATTCCCGATTATTCCTTCTTTTTCTTATACCTATAAATTCTGATGTTTATGAAGTCTCGGTTATATCTGGTTTGCTTGGTTTGTGTATTGGCCTTTTCTGCCTGTTGGAAAGATGTCTGGGTAAATATCGATATAGAAAATCCGGTGTTGGAAATCAATGCCATGCTGGTTCCTGATTCGGTGATAAAGCTTCGGCTGGATGCAACGAGTTATTTGAATGGCATGTCGTTCAGGGAACTGAATCAACAGTCGGATGTTCGTTTATGGGTAAACGATGAATTCAAAGAATCTCTTCGTTTGGAACATGATGCGGAGTGGGAGTATTTCTATTTTATATCTGACTACCATTTGCGGGAAACCGACCGTGTGCGACTGGAAGCTCGTTGTAAAGGTTATCCGGATGCCTGGGTGGAGACGGAAGTACCTTCGGTAGTCCCGATTGATACGTTTATTTCCATCCTGCACAAAGATACAGTGAACAGAAGGCTGTGGGCTTCTTGTGAATTCCGGTTTACGGATATTCCGGCAGAGAAGAATTATTATGCTTTTTCCATTTATCCTCATTTTGTATATCCGGATTCGCTGACTGACGATAATTATCCGATTTATAATTATTATCCATATCGTCTTTATCTGGTCAGTGATCCTGTCTTTAAGTATCTTCCTACGACTATTGAATATTTATTAGGAGATGAAGAAGAGAAAGGAACGGCACTTTTCTTTGATGACAGTTATATGGATGGGCGAACCTATTCGATACGCTTTTCTTTAGATTTTACTTATCCTTATTGGGGCGACGGATATTATAGTCGGGAATTTCCGGATTCACTCCGGTTACTTCTTAACTTTAGCTCGGAGTCGCTTAGCGGATATTATAGCAATGTTTCACACTGGGCTTCCAAAGGTATGTTGGAAGGTAATCTGTCGGAAATCGGACTGGCTGATCCGGTTTCTGCCTATAGCAATGTGCATCAGGGCACAGGATTTGTGTGGGGACTAGCCTTAGCTGTTTGGGAAAATACATTACCTTTCCCCAAAGACTCTATATCCGAATAAACAGTTGGCTAGCGGTTAGAAACCTAAACGGAAGCGGGAACCGGCATTGCCGAATGGATAAAACATAAACTGTGGTTCCATCCGGTTGTTGAAGTGGTTGTGTTGGTAGTTCACTCCGATACCGAAACCGAAATCATCCGAGACTTTGAATTCCATAGATCCGCCTACGTTGGTCCGGTTCATCCAAGGATTGGCTACCATGAAAGGATCTGCCTTGTTATCTCCGTAGAAAGCGTATGAACCCCATGCCCGCATTGCCATCCAATCGGTTAATTCATAACGGACTGTCGCGTTGACTCCGCCCCAATAACTTGGATGAGGCGTATAAGGCGTATAGTATCTTCCGGCAAAACCTCCGGTTGTAACCGTAAACGAACCTGCGCGGTGACTGACAGCCATACTGGCCATGTTGATTCCGCCCAATGCCGGCCAGGTTTCTTGCCTGCCATTCACCAGAACGGCCGTGTTGAAGGCTACCGGCTTGATATACCATTCATCATAATCAAGAGCCATCGGGTTGATACGCCATAACATGGGGGTATAAGGATTGAAGAATGGGCGATAGGCTTCCGATAAAACATTCATATTGGCTGGACGATCGGCTTCCTGCAGATACGAATAATCGGTAAAAATGTATTCCACCCGGTTGAAAGAAGTGTATTTACGGTAGGTTTCGGCATATTTTTCCTGCAGACGCCGATTTTGTTCCGAAACAGAAGTATAACTTTTGTAAGTGGCTTCCGGAACTTTGATCTCGTAGTTCGTTTCTGAAGGAATGGCGAAAAGTTTCCCTTCTTTATCAACAATGAATTTTAATGTTGATTGGGCGTGGATGGAACATAAACTACTCAAACATAGACCTATTATCAGACAACACTTCTTCATAATCCCTCCTTTTTTACAAATGTAGGGATTATAATCGGGCTTCCTTCCTTTTTTTATCCGAAAGAACTCTATTTTTTGTTAAACCCTCGTTACTTTTCATATTTTTGACAGCTGTCAAAAAGCTTTTCCATAGTTGTCAAAAAGTTTTAGCACATATATGGAAAAGCTTTATCACAGTTGTCAAAAAATTAATTCCTAACGGGAATTTACCTTGCTTGCTTTAGGCGAGAGAAGATGGGGCTCAAAGATAAAAAATGAAAAATGAGGAGAATTTTTGAGGGAATATGTTTGGTCTTTACAATTTTTTTGTACATTTGCCCATTAGAAAAGCACATTTATTAAAAATAAAGATTTATGGAAGTTAAGAAATCGCCGAAAGCGGACTTGGAAGGCGGCATTGGCATGAGTATCCTGATGGGTATGATTGTCGGTTTGGCTGTTTTATTCGTAGGCTTCGAATGGGGTTCTAAGGATGTCCAGGTTGTGACTGCAGACGAAGGAGTTGCAGACATTATCGCTGAAGAAGAAATTGAAATTACGAGACCGGAGAACACGCCTCCTCCACCACCTCCACCACCAGCACCGGCTGTTACCGAAGTGTTGAACGTTGTGGAAGACGATGTGGAATTGGAGCAGCAGGAAATTATTTCATCTGAAGATGATGCTTCAGCTGCTCAGCAGGAAACATTCGTGGCACCGGTAGTTGAAGAAGAGGAAGAAGAAGAAGCTGCACAGCAGATCTTTACCGTAGTAGAAAAGCAGCCGGAATTCCCGGGTGGTACTGCCGAACTGTTTAAGTATTTGGGCAAAGCCATCAAGTATCCGGTAATTGCACAGGAAAACGGTATCCAAGGTCGTGTAGTTTGTTCTTTCGTTGTAAACCGAGATGGTTCTATTGTAGATATCCAGGTAATGCGTGGTGTTGACCCGTCATTGGATAAGGAAGCTATCCGTGTGATTAGCGAAATGCCTAAATGGAAACCAGGTGAACAGCGTGGTAAACCAGTACGTGTAAGATTTATCTTGCCGGTACAGTTCCGTTTGCAATAATTTAATTGTTTGGATAGAAAGAAGGCTGCACTTTTTGGAGTGCGGCCTTTTTTCATAAATAAGAATTTTTGAGTTGATAAGTTTAGGTGGTTATCAATTTATAAGTTGTATCTTTGTAGGGTTGTGAGTTGGAGTGGTGAACTCAGAAACTCAGATCCGGAAAACTGAATAACTCAAAAAACGAAATACGTGATGCTGTCATTTGAAGAAATAAGAAAAAACGTAGAAAAAGCAATCAGTGAGTTGCGTTTCGACTATCCTCCCAAAAGTTTATACGACCCGATTGAATACACATTGGCGTTGGGAGGAAAACGGATTCGTCCGGCGTTGGTGTTGATGGCTTATAATCTATATAAGGAAGCGGTGGAGGAAGCGATGGCTCCGGCCATCGGTTTGGAAGTCTTTCATAACTTTACCTTGCTGCACGACGACTTGATGGATGAGGCCGATAAGCGGCGGAACAAACCGACGGTGCATAAAGTATGGAATGCCAATACGGCTATTCTGTCTGGAGATGCCATGTTGATTGCTGCTTATCAGTTGATAGGGGAAACGCCTGCCTGTCATTTGAAACCAGTCTTTGACTTATTTACGCAAACAGCTCTTGAAATCTGTGGCGGACAGCAATACGATATGGAATTTGAAACGCGTACCGATGTGACGGAAGCGGAATATATTGAGATGATCCGTCTGAAAACAGCCGTACTGCTGGCTTGTGCGCTAAAGATGGGAGCTATTTTGGCCGATGCTCCGGCCGAAGATGCCGAACATCTGTATCAGTTTGGTATTCATATCGGACTGGCATTCCAATTGCAAGATGATTTGCTGGATGTATACGGAGATACGGAAACTTTCGGAAAGAATATCGGTGGAGATATCTTGTGCGACAAGAAAACGTTCTTGTTGATTAATGCATTCCGTCTTGCCAATGAACAACAACGCAATGAATTGAACCGGTGGATAGGTGCTAAACCTGAAAATCCGGAAGAAAAGATTGCAGCCGTTACCTATATATATAATGAGTTACGCCTGAAAGAACTTTCGGAACAAAAGATAGAAAGTTACTTCGCCCGTGCGATGGAACATTTGGATGCCGTAAAGGTGCAGCCGGAGAAGAAAGCCGTATTGAAACAACTCAGTGAACGATTAATGAACCGACAGTCGTAAGATGAAACTGATCGATACACATAATCATATTTATCTGGAAGAATTTGATCCGGAACAAGACGCCTTGATTCGGGAAGCACAGGATTCAGGCATTGAAGCCTTGCTGTTGCCGAACGTTGATCTGGAAACGATAGACCGGATGCATGCAATTTGTGACCGTTATCCGGACTATCTTTTTCCGATGATGGGCTTGCATCCAACCAGTGTGCAGGCAGATTATGCAGCCGACCTGAAGAAAGTCGAGTCCTGTTTCGGGAAACGGACATACTGTGCCGTGGGAGAAATTGGGATCGACTTGTATTGGGACAAGACTTATCGGGTACAGCAGATTGAAGTATTCGAAGAACAGCTGCGCTGGAGTTTGGATTTGGATCTTCCGGTAGCTATTCATACGCGTGAAGCCTTTCCGGATGTGTTTGATAGTATTTATAAGGTAGGTGCGGATAAGCTGAAAGGTGTATTCCATAGCTTTTGTGGGACCGCCGAAGATTTGGAAACTGTTAAGAAACTTCCCGGATTCAAGATCGGAATCAACGGAGTTGTAACATTCAAGAATTCGAAGCTGGGAGAAGTGCTTCAGGCAACAGATCTTTCACGGATTGTATTGGAAACCGATGCTCCTTATTTGGCTCCAGTGCCATTCCGAGGGAAAAGGAATGAACCAGTTTATATTTGGAAAACGGCCGAGAAATTGGCACAAATTTATCAAACAACCGTAGAAAACGTGGTTTCACTGACTCGAACCAATGCGATTACCCTGTTTAAAAACGTGAATAAAATAATATAGTTGTATAATTTACATTTTACTTAAAATTTCTTTCCTAGATATTGTGCATATATCAATCAAAAAGTTTAGATTTGTGCACTGAAACGTTTGTAATTGGGAAAAAATTCGTAATTTGCACTCGTTTTAGAGAAAGAAGGCTCTCAAGGAGAGATGCTCGAGTGGTTGAAGAGGCACGCCTGGAAAGCGTGTATACGCCTAAAGCGTATCGCGGGTTCGAATCCCGCTCTCTCCGCAAGTCGGAGACTATAAAGCTTGAAAAATGAAATAAACAAATATGAGAATTATTAATCTTAAAAATTAAACACACAATGAAAAAGTATTTTGCAAAAGCATTCTTGGGCTTGTGTGCCCTTGGGACTTCTACAGTAGCATTTGCTCAGGATGCAGCAGCTCCAGCTGTTGAATCAGGTATGCATCAGGCGTTGAAAACAAAGTTTATTGAAGGTGGTGCCGACTTCATGAGTTTGGTTGCTATCGCTTTGATCTTTGGTTTGGCTTTCTGCTTGGAAAGAATTATCTATTTGAACTTGGCTGAAACTAATTCAAGCAAGTTGTTGAAAGGTATCGAAGAAGCACTTGACAAAGGTGATGTAGAAGCTGCAAAGGCTATTGCTCGTGACACAAGAGGTCCTATCGCCTCTATCGCTTATCAGGGTTTGATGAGAATCGACCAGGGTGTTGATGTAGTTGAAAGATCAATCGTATCTTACGGTGGTGTTCAAGGTGGTCTGTTGGAAAAGAACCTGTCTTGGGTAACATTGTTTATCGCAATGGCTCCGTCATTAGGATTCTTGGGAACAGTTGTTGGTATGATCATGGCGTTCGATAAAATCGAACAGGTTGGTGATATCAGCCCGACCGTTGTAGCAGGTGGTATGAAAGTGGCCTTGATCACAACAGTAGGTGGTTTGATCGTTGCTTTGATTCTTCAGATTTTCTACAACTATCTGTTGAGTAAATTGGAATCTCTGTTGAACCAGATGGAAGACGCATCAATCTCATTGATCGACTTGGTTATCAAATACAACCTGAAATTTAAAAAATAATTTGACTTATGGCAGTTACTAAAATACGTAAAATATCCAGTTGGACATTGCTGATCAGTTCGATTATCAGTGTCATTGTACTGGTTATGTTCTACACAGGAGGCGTAGTAGATCCTGCTGCAGAAATGAAGGAGCCGATTTATACCGAGCTTCTGTTGAACTGGACTTATGTATTGTTCTTTGCGACAATCGCATGTACTGTTTTGATGGCATTGTGGCAGTTCGCCGGAGCATTGAGACATGATGCAAAGTCGGCCTTGATGTCTTTATTGGTATTAGTTTTGTTCGTAGCTATGTTGGGTGTTACTTACTCAATGGGAGATGCAACTCCGTTGACTGGCTTGAACGCTGATTCTCAAGTTTACAACACGGCTGGTTGGTTGAAGATTACAGATATGTGGATTTATTCTACTTATATCTTGATCGCTTTGATCCTGATCGTAGCTGTATTGGGTAGTGTAAAGAAAATATTGAATAAGTAATAAGTTAACAGGAAAAGTAAAATGGGTAAGAAAAGAAAGACACCGGGTATCAATGGTTCTTCTTCAGCCGATATTGCTTTCATGTTGCTTATCTTCTTCCTTATTACAACATCAATGGATACAGACCAAGGTTTGGCAAGACGTTTGCCGCCTCCTGTACCTAAAGATCAGAAGAATGATACTGACGTTGATATCAAGAAACGTAACTTGCTGGTTGTATTGGTAAGTAGTACAAACCAGGTACTTTGCGGTAACGAAGTTACAGATGTCAAACAATTGAAAGATAAGGTTAAGGAATTCATTGATAATCCGTACAACGATGCCAACAAACCTGAAAAGGTTGAAGTGGATGTTCCGTTCTTCGGAAAGACGATGGTTACTAAGAATCACGTAATTTCTTTGCAGAATGACCGTGGTACTTCTTATCAGGCGTATATCGATGTACAGAATGAGCTGGCAGCAGCTTACAATGAATTACGTGATGATATTTCAAAGAAGAAATTCGGTAAAGCCTTCATGGATCTGAATGAAGACGAACAGAAAGCGGTACAGATGATTTATCCGCAGAAGATCTCTGAAGCTGAACCTAAAAACTATGGAGGTAAGTAACGATGGGAAAGTTTAGTAAAGCAGGCGGACGTGAAATGCCTGAATTGAACACGTCATCATTACCTGACTTGGTATTCGCGTTCTTGTTCTTCATCATGATGGTAACATCTATGCGTGAAGTAACTTTGAAAGTGCAATTCAAGGCTCCTCAGGCTACCGAGCTTCAGAAATTGGAAAAGAAATCATTGGTTACTTTCATCTATGTTGGTAAGCCGACTCCTGACTTGCAGAAGAAATTCGGTTCTGAAACACGTATTCAGTTGAACGACCAGTTTGCTGAAACTTCAGAAATTCAGGATTACATCGCTCAGGAGAAGTCAAGTATGAAAGAGGAAGATCAGCCGTTTATGACTGTTTCTATCAAAGCTGATAAAGACACCAAAATGGGTGTGATTACCGATATTAAGCAAGCACTTCGTGAAGCGTATGCTTTGAAGATTAGTTATTCTGCTGCTAAGCGTATTGAATGATTAAAGCTTGATTGATAAATGAATAAGAAAGTCCCTTGATCCTTTTGGGTCAAGGGACTTTTTTTGCTTTAGAGAGATTTGAGTGACAATACAAAATATTTTCTCGTTTCTTGCTTGAAAAGTATAAGAATATCGTTATATTTGTATCAAAATGTAAGTTCGCATAATTTAAATCGTATTTATTATGGCACACCATCAGTTAGATGAACTAGATGAGAAAATATTAAAGTTAATTATAGGTAACGCGCGAATGCCTTTTTTGGAAGTCGCTCGTGAATGTAATGTTTCTGGTGCAGCAATTCATCAACGTATCCAGAAACTTACGAACTTAGGCGTTATAAAAGGTTCTGAATTTATTGTAGATAATACGAAAGTCGGATATGAGACTTGTGCTTATATCGGTTTATATTTAAACTCTCCCGGACAGTTTCCCACCGTAACAGAGGCTTTGAAGAAGATTCCTGAAGTTGTAGAATGTCATTATACAACGGGGCAGTATGATTTGTTTATTAAGATTTATGCGAAGAATAATCAGCATTTGCTGAGTATTATCCATAACAAATTACAGCGGCTCGGTTTGGCGCGTACGGAGTCTTTGATTTCCTTTAAGGAAGCTTTCAAACGTCAGTTGCCGATCGATCTGAGTGATGATGAATAATAAGAATAGGAGTAGTGATGATGAATAATAAGAATAGGAGTGAAGAACTGATTATTCGTCGTGCGCAGTTGTCAGACTTGAATGATATCATGCCTGTGTTTGCTTGTGCGCGTCGTTTTATGGCTCAGACCGGTAATCCTACACAATGGGCTGATGGTTATCCTGAACCTTCCTTTATGGCTGAAGAAATTGCCAGCGGGCATTGCTACGTATTCGTCGATGCATCAGGGAAGATTGTTGCCACTTTCTGTTATATTGAGGGCGATGATCCGACTTATCATGTAATTGAAGGCGGGAAATGGTTGAATGAAGCGCCTTATGCTGTGTTGCATCGGTTGGCCTCGGATGGAAGTTATTCAGGAATTGCAGACTTATGTTTGGACTGGTGCTTTACAAAGACTGCTAACTTGCGTGTAGATACTCATCAGGATAATAAAGTACTTCAGCATATTTTATTGAAGCATGGCTTTACGTATTGCGGAATTATTTATGTGCGCAATCACTCTCCCCGGTTAGCCTATCAGAAGATTCTATGAGATGGTAATTGAAATATAAAGCAAAGGCGTACTTCTTGTTTCAGGAAGTGCGCCTTTGCTTTATTTATTCCTTAGAGTGAATTTAATAGCGTATTCGCTTTTTCTACCACTTCTTGCCACGGAAGCTGGCTGTTGTTGATATCTTTTGCACGGATTTCTTCCAGCACCTTATCCAATTCCTCCAGGTTTGCACCTTCTTTACGTAATATCCTTACTTTTTCTGCTGCTTCAATGCCATCAATCAACCGTTCGAATCGGATGGATGAACGAAGATACGGATAGACCAAATAGGTATCTCCTGAACTCCAATTACCGTAGCGGGAATCATATTGCGGATTTTCAGGCCATGAGTTGTAAGCCCAGCGAAGCATACCATCATAATCGCAGGCAAGACCATACCAGCCTAATAATTCGGCCTCGTATGGATGAGAGAAAGTAAATGTATTTGGATAGAACGGACCGCAACAAACGTAGAATGTTGTATTGAAGCCATTGGCACGGCGGGCAACGATATCGTCATGATCGGCCTTTTGTCCTTGTGATACGCAAACATCACGCATCCTATTATACTTCTTATACGATTTGTGGTTATCAGCAATGGCGAATCCCATTTCCGGAGCACACTTTTCCAATACTTTTACTGCTGCATCCATTTGCTCCGGTGAACGTTCATCCATGGCTATGTTGGTAATGCCTAACCAACCTTTTTCATCCAAATGTTTCTTGAAGTCTGCTAAGAAAGGTTTCCACATTTGAGCAAATTCAGGTTTTCCCGGTGTTGCGACAACTGTAACCTTTTTGTTCTCGGCTTCATCGAAGTAATCCAATTCACAATTCCATGGAACCATCGAATAACAATTGATCATGCGGTTGATACCGATTGACAACATCATTTCTACCCAGCGATCGAATACCTGGTAATCATAGCTCCAGCTGCCATCTTTATGTCGCGTCCATTTGATCATGTCTTCGTAGGCATCGTAACATTGATGATTCCAGGGATCTTTGTTGAGCGTGGCGGTAATGACTTTCTGACCGGCTTTTGCTAAAGGAATCATTGTCTGTCTTAAGGCTTCGAAGTGTTCGTCGCTCCACATCTGTAAACCTTCTGCCCGTGCTACAGCCGATGGATGTTGCCATAAATCCAGATGGTAACTCCATTGGTCGGGTGTTGGCAGCAGATGGTCAATTACTTTCAGTTGGATCGGGAATGAAATCTTTCCCTTGTCCTGACTTTTTACCGTTACTGTAGAAGTATAAACACCGGCAACGGCATCTTGCGGTACTTGGATCGTAATCCATACCGGACGAGTTGTGCGGGGAGCCATATCGAAACGAGACAATGAATCCAACATATCCGGCATCAATACGCTAGGACCGCCTTTCTTGAACTCCGGAGAATTAATATCTGCCAGTGTATATCTTACGAAACGAGCCTGAGCGATCGTACTCGGTAAAGAAGCATTGTCTGCTTTGAAGTCATCAATATGACAGGTGACGCCATTGGCTCCTTCAGCAGCCCAAAGAAGAAGTTGTGCGGAGGCTTTTTCTCCACGCCAGGCAGCTAATGCACAAGGTTTGTCTGCTGAAACCTGAGGGACTTCACTACGAGAGTAGCGCCAATCAATACTTCCCCATGCACCATTCAGCTGTTTTCCTGTCTGGTTCCAGAGGTTTTCTGCTTCAGTACTAATGGCTACCGGATCTTCTGCTTCCTGAAATGTCGTAACAGGAACATACTTTTGCTCTTGACAACCGAAGAATGCAAGAGCTAGAAATGCAAGCATTGTGTTTTTCAATTCCATACTATTAATTTTAATTGAATAAATCATGAACGATTATTGATTCATTTGCTAACTAAGAAATCTTTATTCGCCCAGGGCGAACATATATTCGGTGTGGGCGATTATATATTCAACGCAGGTGAATATATAATCAGCGTGGGCGAACAAAGTAAAATTCATCTATTCTTTCATAAAACAATGTTATTATCAAAAGTATTGCTTGATGGATGAACTGAATTAGAAATTATCAAAAAAAGAAGGTGCGCCCAACGTCTTGATTGGTAATACCAGTAAACGTTTTGACGCACCTTGTTTTTATGCGGATTTCTTAATTAGAATTCTGCATTATTCGGAGTACGCGGGAACGGAATCACATCGCGGATGTTGGCCATACCTGTAACGAATAATAACAATCGTTCGAAACCAAGACCAAAACCAGAATGAGGAACCGTACCAAAGCGGCGAGTATCCAAATACCACCACATATCTTTCATCGGGATATTCAATTCCTGAATGCGGTTGTAAAGCTTATCGTAATCAGCCTCACGTTCAGAACCACCGATGATTTCACCGATCTTCGGGAACAGAACGTCCATAGCACGAACGGTCTTTCCGTCTTCGTTCTGTTTCATATAGAACGCCTTGATTTCTTTCGGGTAATCTGTCAGGATAACCGGACGTTTGAAATGTTCTTCCACCAAGAAACGTTCGTGTTCTGAAGCCAAATCAACACCCCAGTAAACCGGGAATTCGAATTTGTGGCCTTTCGCAACAGCTTCTTCCAGAATCTTGATACCTTCTGTATAAGGTAAGCGGACGAATTCGTCTTTCAAGACACCTTGCAAGCGTTCGATCAAGCCTTTGTCGAACATATCGTTCAGGAATTTAACATCGTCCATGCAATTGTCGAGAGCCCATTGTACGCAGTACTTAATGAATTCTTCTGCCAATTCCATGTTGTCGTTGATGTCATTGAAGGCAACTTCCGGTTCAATCATCCAGAACTCAGCCAAGTGACGGGGAGTATTGGAGTTTTCAGCACGGAAAGTCGGACCGAATGTATAGATCTGACCCAAAGCTGTTGCCGCCAATTCACCTTCCAACTGACCAGAAACCGTCAGACTTGTCTGCTTTCCGAAGAAGTCATCGTCGTAAAGGATAGAGCCGTTCTCGTCTTTCTTCAAGTTATACAGGTTCTTCGTAGTTACCTGGAACATCTGTCCTGCACCTTCACAGTCGGAAGCCGTGATGATAGGTGTATGGAAGTAGAAGAAACCTTTGTCATGGAAGAATTTATGAATCGCATAAGCCATATTATGACGAATACGAAAAACGGCACCGAATGTATTTGTACGCGGACGCAAGTGAGCGATTTCACGTAAGAACTCCATCGAGTGACCTTTCTTCTGCAACGGATAAGTAGCCGGATCAGCTGTACCGTAGATTTCAATTTCGGTAGCTTGGATTTCGACTGACTGGCCTTTTCCTTGCGACTGCACTAAAGTACCGTTTACACTGATACTGGCACCAGTCGTGATCGGTCTCAGAAACTCTTCACCTAATTTATCTACATCAACAACGATTTGAACATTATTTATTGTAGAACCGTCGTTCAGCGCAATAAAGTTTACTTGTTTGCTGCCACGGCGAGTACGAACCCAACCTTTTACATTAACGGTAGAGCCAAAAGCTGTGCTTTTGAGCAAATCTACAATCTTTGTTCTTTTTATTGTTTCCATTATATTATTAGTTTTATTATTCGAAAGCACCCATGCGCAATGCGTTTACTTCTTTTTCGTTCAGATAACGCCATTGACCACGGCCCAGGTTTTTCTTCGTCAGACCGGCGAAATATACACGATCCAATTTAACGACGTGGTAACCTAATGATTCGAAGATACGACGAACAATACGGTTACGGCCTGAATGGATTTCGATACCTACCTGGCTCTTGTCTGTTTCGCTTGCATAGCTGATAGCGTCTGCATGGATTTCACCGTCTTCCAGTTCCAAACCGTTGGCGATTTTCTCCATATCTTCTACAGAAACATTCTTATCCAACCATACATGATAAATCTTCTTCTTCTTGAATGACGGATGAGTCAGTTTAGAAGCCAGATCACCATCGTTCGTTAATAACAATACACCGGTTGTATTGCGGTCCAGACGGCCCACCGGATAGATTCTTTCTGTACAAGCGTGTTTTACCAAATCCATTACAGTCAGACGTTCCTGCGGATCATCAGATGTAGTCACACAGTTCTTCGGTTTGTTCAGGATGATGTAAATCTTGCTTTCAATCTGAACCGGTTTGTCGTTGAAAGTTACTTTATCTGAACGAGTAATCTTTGTACCCAATTCTGTTACTACAACGTCGTTTACTTTTACATTACCTGCCTGGATGAATTCATCTGCCTCACGACGAGAGCAAACACCTGCATTCGACAAGAATTTGTTCAAACGGATCGGTTCGTTCGGATCTGCCAATACTTCCTTATACTTCAATTGTTTCTGGAAGTTGTATTTAGCATTCGGATTGTAATTGTTAGAACGACGATTGTTGTTATTGTTCGGACGACGATTGTTGTTATTACGTCCGTTGTTTGCGTTATAACGGCCGCCACCGTATGCGTTTCCGCCACCGTAGTTATTACCGTATGGACGTGGAGCTGCTCCGCGATTATCCTGACGGTTATCGAAGTTTGTACGGTTTTCACCTACACGCGGTCTTCTTTTCTTTACCGGTGCACCTTCCGGGTTGTTAGATAAAGCATTGGGGTTGCTGCTATAAACCGGACGGTTGAAAGCACGTTGATCGTTGTTCGGATTGTAGGCCGGACGATTTCCATACTGACGGTTTTGATTATATCCTCCGTCACGATTCGGATTGTTGTAATTCGCGTTTCGGTTATTACCATACTGGCGGTTGTTTCCATATCCGCCACGATTGTCATAACGTTGCTGATAACCTTGGTTGCCATAATCATTATACGACTGGCGATCTCCATAAGAACGATAACCTCCTCGGTCATTGTTTGCCGGTCGGTTGTACGGTCTGCGTTCATAGTTACCTTCCTGACGGTTGTAACCAGCGTTATAAGGTCTTCCACCGTCTTCTGCATTTTCTCTGTAGCCCGTTACTTTTCTTGGACGTGCTGCTGGCTGCTGCTGTGCCTCGTCTCTTTCTTCTGTACTCATTGTTGTATTTTATTATAATAAAGGTTTATAATTGATAGCCTCACGGCTACCTTTGATTTTTTATTGTATGATTAAAATTAGGAGATAAAATAGCATTGATTCTGTTTATTATCAAAGTAGTCCGGTTGATCGATTAGCAATTGTCCGGAACTACTTTGATGCCTTTTTCTCCTTGTTTTTAAATTCCTGTATAATTATGCGGTGTAATCGCTCTTAATTCTTCTTTTACGCGATCACTGACCTGCAATGTCTCAATAAAATCTTTGATCGACTGTTCGGTGATGCCAGCATTGGTACGGGTAAGCGCCTTCAATGCTTCGTAGGGTTTCGGATAACCTTCCCGGCGTAAAATCGTTTGGATTCCTTCTGCCACGACTGCCCAACATTTGTCAAGGTCTGCTTCCAATGCTTTCTCGTTCAGCAATAATTTACCCAGACCTTTTAACAGACTCTTGAAGGCAATTTCGATGTGTGCCATCGGAACACCAATATTTCTCAGAACCGTTGAGTCTGTCAAGTCACGCTGTAAGCGGGAAATCGGAAGCTTTGTTGATAAATGTTCCAGGATTGCGTTGGCAATTCCTAAGTTTCCTTCTGCATTTTCGAAGTCGATCGGATTGACTTTATGCGGCATGGCTGATGAACCTACTTCGCCAGCTTTGATTTTCTGCTTGAAATATTCCATCGAAATATATTGCCAGAAGTCGCGGTTCAAGTCAATCAGGATGGTATTGATTCGTTTCATGCCATCGAAGATAGCACCCAGATTGTCGTAGTTGGAGATTTGTGTTGTCCACTCTTCGCGTTGTAATCCTAATGACTCACTGACGAACTTGTTACCGAAAGCTTTCCAGTCATATTCCGGATAAGCCACGTGATGCGCGTTGAAGTTTCCGGTAGCACCTCCGAATTTGGCTGAAACAGGTATTGCCTTCAATAGGTTCAGTTGCTGTTTCAAGCGATAAACGAACACCATGATTTCTTTTCCTAAACGAGTAGGAGAAGCCGGTTGTCCGTGAGTCTTGGCCAACATCGGGATATTCATCCATTCATTTGCATACGTCTCTAAAGTCTGGATCACTTCTTCCAGTCCTGGATAATAAACCTCATTCAGCGCTTCTTTCAGCGATAAGGGGATAGACGTGTTGTTGATGTCTTGTGATGTCAGTCCGAAATGAATGAACTCATGATATTTTTCAGCCAGGAAATGGTCTGTTTTTTCTTTGATGAAATACTCAACGGCTTTGACATCATGGTTGGTTACCTTCTCAATTTCTTTTACTCGCAAAGCATCTTCTTCCGTAAAATCTTTATAAACATTGCGAAGCCAAGTTTTTACTTCTTCCGTATTTAATTCACTTAATTGCGGAAGATATTCAGACAGAGCTATCAAATACTCAATCTCCACGCGCACTCTATATCTAATCAGCGCGAATTCAGAAAAATAAGCTGCCAGGTTCTCAGCTTTGTTCCAATATCGCCCGTCAACAGGCGAGATGGCTGTTAGTGTCGATAGTATCATTTTTCCTTTAATACATTATATATTATGTAGAGTTGCAAAGTTAATGCTTTTCCTGGTATGTATATGCAAAAGCAAAGTTTTTTTTATTTTTTCTCCGAAAATGTTTGGAGGTTTCAAAAAAAGCCGTACCTTTGCACCGTCTTAAAGAGATAAGGCGTACAAAACATGATGAATGAAAAGGGCGTTTAGCTCAGCTGGTTCAGAGCATCTGCCTTACAAGCAGAGGGTCG
>ENA-OROH01001729-OROH01001729.1-human-gut-metagenome-genome-assembly--contig:-NODE-1729-length-19074-cov-24.365845_pt1 | contig 19074 bp, 22 predicted proteins | sample MGYA00242125_ERZ509042 | MGnify/ENA primary metagenome ERZ509042 (study PRJEB26280, sample SAMEA2338738) | human gut metagenome | biome: human gut; feature: human-associated habitat; material: faeces... | reverse complement strand
GCATTTCTACGAAATGTATTATTGAGAAATGCGGAAGAGTGAACAAGTGGAGCCTGGATCGGGTACTGAAAGCAGTACGGATTCAGATGGGAATGGAGGGAGAAGGGCATGACTGCAGAAGAATATAGAAACTATCTGGAAACGGATTTTGATGATGTGGATCTGAAGGAATTGAAGGATATCCGAAAAATAAGGATTGACCGGAATCAGACGAAGGAAAAAAGAATAGCTCAATATCTCAGACAGGTGGGAAATCCCTATCTTGTCTGTATAGGAAATGTAAAAGTGAAAATAAGGTTTGCAAACAATGGAGTATCTTTTGAAGATGCATTTGAGGAACTTTTGCTTTCTGTATAAAAAGTGATGGTAAAATCTGAAGAGTTATGTTAATATGGAGGCGAGGAATTCAGGACTCCTCATTTCTATTAGGACAAAATCGACTCACCCTCTGGGTTTTACCAATGTTGATGGAAAGGTAAAACTAAGGAGGATGAAGATGAATCAAATTAACAATTCAAAGAAAATCTATCATGCAGCCATTTATGTTCGTTTATCGAAAGAAGATGGCGATGTTGCTACTGCTGGAAAGCGTGAAAGCAACAGTATCTCAAATCAGAAAGATCTGATAAAAAATTTCCTAAAAGATAAAAAGGATATAGTTGTTGTATCAGAACGGGTGGATGACGGTTACAGCGGTTCTAATTTTGAACGTCCTGCATTTCAGATGATGCTGGAAGATATCAAAAAAGGAATTGTGGATTGTGTCGTTGTAAAAGACCTTTCCCGTTTTGGACGTGAGTATATTGATGCCGGAAAATATATCGAAAGATTATTTCCGGCACTTGGCGTGCGGTTTATTGCGGTCAATGATCATTATGACAGCCTGGAAGGGAAAAGTCAGGCAGACGAAATCGTGATTCCCTTCAAGAATCTCATTAACGATGCATATTGCCGTGACATTTCTATCAAAATAAGAAGCCACCTGGAAGTAAAGAGAAAAAATGGGGAATATATCGGAGCGTTTACACCGTATGGCTACCAGAAAGATTCAGATAATAAAAACAAACTGGTGATAGATGCATATGCGGCAGGTATCATCAAAGAAATTTACCGCATGAAATTATCAGGTATGAGCCAGACAGCAATTGCCAATGCATTGAACAAACAGGGTGTTCTTTCACCAATGGAATACAAGCACAGTCTTGGAATAAGGATTCAGGATAATTTTAAAACACACGAACAGGCAGAATGGAGCGCCATGTCGGTAAAAAGAATCCTTGAAAATGAAGTATACACTGGAACTCTGGTGCAGGGAAAAAGAACAACACCAAACCATAAAGTAAAAAAATTGATGAAAAAGCCGGAGACAGATTGGGTTAGAATTGAAAAAAACCATGAGGCTATCGTATCAGAACGAGAATTTGCACTGGTGCAGAGATTATTAGGGATAGATACAAGGACTTCTCCGAACGAGGAAAAGGTATATCCATTATCTGGACTTGTGGTTTGTGGAGACTGTGGGGCAATGATGATCAAACGGGATGTTCCGGCAGGAGGAAAGGTATACGCTTACTATATCTGTTCCAGACATGCGGCTACGAAAGCGTGTGCAGCACACAGAATACCAATGGGTAAACTAGAAGAAACAGTATTGGAACTGGTAAAAATCCATATTGAAAATATCCTTGATATGAAAAAAATCATGGATTTTATCCATGAAGTACCATTTCAAGAATTGGATATAAAAGAACTGGAAATTAGAAAAGAAGCAAAAGAAAAAGAAGCCGTGCGATGCCGGGAGTTAAGAGATTATCTATATGAGGATTTCCGTGAAGGAATCATTTCAAAAGAAGATTATAAAGAGCTTCATGACGGGTACACAGAAAAACGGAAAAAAGCCGAGGAAGCAGTCCGAAGCATTGATCAGCAGATCAGTGAAGTCCTGGAATCAAAAAGTGATAAATATCATTGGCTGGATTATTTTGCCGAGCATCAGAATATACAGGAACTTACAAGAACTGTTGCTGTTGAACTGATTGACCAGATATTAGTATATGACAAAAAACATATTGAAGTCAGATTTAATTTTGATGATTGTTATCAATCTTTGTTACGGCAGATACAGTCGGTGGGATGCGATGTCAGCACAGGTATGGACGGAAGAATAGAAATTCAAAAGAGGGAGGTCGTATAAATGGCTCGAAAATCAAGAAAAGTAGATTATGTGAATGTTGGAAATAAAGAAAATTTGGTTACAGAAGCTGAAAACCAGTGTGAAAAAGTTTCACATGCAGCCCTTTATGCAAGGCTTTCCTATGAGAGTGAAAAGAACAGAGAAAGAAATACGATAGAAACGCAGATGGTTCTGCTTCATAATTTCGTAAAAGAACAGAAAGATATCGTGGTTGCAAAGGAATATTATGATATATCTAAAACCGGAACTAATTTTGAGAGAGATGGTTTTAATGAGATGATGCAGGACATCAAAGAGGGAAATATTGACTGTGTTATTGTTAAAGATCTTTCTAGGCTTGGAAGAAATTATGTAGAGGCGGGAAGCTATATTGAAAGAGTGTTCCCATTCTTTAATGTGCGTTTTATTTCGGTGAATGATCATTATGATTCGTTCAGAGATGACATAAGCCTGCTGATCAGCATGTCAAACGTGTATAATGAGTTTTATTCCAGAGATTTGGCAAAGAAAATAAGAAGTTCATACCGGACGAGCTGGGCAAATGGCGAATTTCCTTCCGGTCAGATGGCTTATGGTTATGAAAAAGACAAGGATAATCCTCATCAGCTGATTCCAGATCCGGTAGCGGCACCAGTGGTGAAAAAGATATTTCAGTATTTTATTGATGGAATGACTTATGCAGAGATTGCCCGGAAATTAAATGCGGATGGGTATCTCTGCCCGAAAGCCTACAAGCTGGATAAAGCAGGAAAAGCAAATGAAAAGTCAGCGACATGGACATGGAGTGGAGGAACAGTCCACAAAATCCTTGAGAATCAATATTATGCCGGTGATAGTGTGCATAATCAGTTTACCAATGATTCCTGGGCAGCACAGAGACAGAAAATGAATCAGAAAGAAGAATGGATCATTATCAAAAATACCCATGAGGCACTTGTGAGCAGAAAGGATTTTGATGAGGTACAGGAAAAGATTGGTCATATCGTAAAACGGGTTAATGAAGCTCGTAAATCAAATGGCAATAATGTAAGAGACTTCAACTTTTTCAAGCAGAAAATTGTATGTGCAGACTGTGGAAAAACCATGTATTTATATGGGAAAACAAAAGGCAGTCATCGTAGGTTTTACTGTGGAAATAATAAGCTCCACGGGAAGTGTACGCCACATTCTATCACTGATTTGGAAGTGAATGATTATGTACTGCGTGTGATACGTGCACATATCAATGTATATGTTGAAAATGTAGATTTGATTCGGCGGTTGAATCAAAGACAGGAAAGCATTAAAAAATATGATGTGTTTAACAGGGAAATCAAGAAATGCCGGAAAGAACTGGAAAAAGTGGCAGTACACCGGGAAAGATTGTTTGAGGATTATGTGTGCCGTATTATTGATGCAGAGCAGTATGAAACATTTTCAAAGCAGGATGCGGAAACAGAAAAAGAGATCCAGAATAACATGGAAATTTTATTAAAGCATCAGGTTGGATATGAAAAAAATTTTCACACAGAGGAAGAATGGGAAACATTGATCAATAAATACCGCAATACGAGAACGCTGACAAAGGAAATGGTCAATGCTTTTGTAGAAAAAATCGAAATACATGAAAGCGGTTCTATTACGGTACGTTTGGTGTATGATGATATGTTGGAAGAACTAAGAAAATATGCAAAAGAACGGGAGGCTGAGTTATGCCAGTAACAGAATGTATCGCTGTTTATATCAGACTTTCGTCGGAGGATAATGATGTAGATGGCAGTATAAAAGCTGAAAGTAACAGTGTCAGTGCACAGAGAATGCTGATAAACGAATTTATCAAAAAACAGGACGAATTTACTAACTGTCCAGTAGTTGAATATGTAGACGATGGGTACAGTGGTACAAACTTTAACCGTCCTGGCTTTCAGAGGATGATGGAGGATGCAAAAGCAGGACGTATAAAAAGTATTGTTATAAAGGACTTTTCAAGATTTGGAAGAGATTATCTGGAAGTGGGGAATTATCTGGAAAAAATCCTGCCGGTTCTTGGTATTCGAATTATCTCAATTAACGATGGTTTTGACAGTATCAATTCCTCTGGTTTTACTGGAGGAATGAGTGTAGCGTTAAAAAATATGTTGAACGCAATGTACAGCAGAGATTTGTCCAGAAAAGTTCGTTCTGCTATGAAAACACATGCTAAAAACGGTGAATATATGCCGGCTTTTCCAAAATATGGATATATTAAAGATCCAGAAGATAAGCATCATCTGGTTATAGACCCAGAAGCGGCTGAAACAGTGAAACTGATATTCACAATGGCGGCAGATGGGAAAACTAAAGGACAGATAGCAAAATATCTGAACGAAACCCATGTGCTTACATGCCGGGAGTATATGTGCAGAAAAGGTATAAAAATGCACAGAGAAAACGAAAAAGAAAAGAAACTCTGGTCAGTCACAACAATTTCAGATATGCTCAAAAATGAAGTGTATCTTGGAAAAATTATTTGGAATAAAAAGAGAGTGGCAAGAACAGGAAGCAATAAATTGGTTTCCAATGATAAAGAGGAGTGGATTGTTGTAGAAAATGCACATGAACCAATTATATCCGATGAATTATTCCGGAAAGCAAATGAGAAAGCGTTTACTAACCAGAAAAGAGTTCTTACAAAAAGAGGAGTAGCCTGCCCTATTTTCTTTTGCCCGACCTGCGGAAGAAGACTTGGTTTTACCAGCAGAGAGACTGGGTATCGCTGTATGCAGGCACATATCAGCGGTCTTAGTGGGTGTGCGGAAAGTAAAATGGACAGGAAAGAAGCAGAAGAAACAGTACTGGATGCAGCCAGAAATATGGCACAACTCATTTCGGAAAATCTTGAGAAAAAGAAAAGTGAATGGCATAAAACAATTTTGAAAGAAGAAAATATCGCAACACTGGTAAGTGAAAAAAAGCGACTCTCGTCAAGAAAAATGAAATTGTATTCTGATTATCGTTCGGAAGTGTTGGACAAGGAAGGGTATATGGAAGAACTGGAAAAAACGACTTCCCGTATTTCAGAAATCACTTTGCAGATAGCAGAATTGGAGAATGAGATTGCAGTAGCGAAGAAAAAATGTGATGAAGCAACAGAAAAAGAAATGGAAGTAAATGAGATTGCAGCATTGCAGGATTTTGACAAAATACAGCTGTCGAAGATTATTGAGAAAGTCTTTATTTATGAACCAGGACGTATGGAGATAAACTGGAAGATGGATGACATTTTCTACAAAGAAGAAAAAGCATAAACGGAATAAGATTGTTCGCAGGAGCATCACTGGATGAAAACAGTGGTGCTTTTTGCGAATTAAAAGCAAATTTTTTTAGACTTATATTGACAAAAGCAGAGCTGCTTGCACTTACGATGGAAGATTTTGATTTTGAAAAGAACACAGTCAGAATAAATAAATCGTATCAGCGGCTGCAGGGGCAGGATGTTATTACAACACCGAAAACACCTAAGAGCAACAGAACAATCAAGCTGCCGAAGTTCCTTGCCGAAGAAATGCAGGAATATTTTGCAATGTTATATGACCAGACACCAACAGACAGGATTTTTCTGGTAACAAAGAGCTTTCTTCATCATGAGATGGAGCGTGGTTGCAAATTATCCGGTGTGAAGAAAATCAGAATTCATGATCTTAGGCATTCGCACATTTCACATCTGATCGACCTCGGGTTTTCCGCAGTTGCAATAGCTGACAGGGTTGGTCATGAGAGCATTGATATCACATATCGTTATTCGCATCTGTTTCCGTCAAAGCAGGTGGCAATGGCGGACAGACTTGATGCTGTCAATGCAAGCTTTGAGGATTGCGAAGATCAGGATGATGATGTAGAAATCATGCAGACAGAGGAAACAGCACCTATGATTGATATGGATGCGGCTGCGGAAAAAATTATAAGCATTGATAAGTACAAGGCAGTATGATAATGCGGGTACAAGTTTTGCAGGATATATGCAACAGAAATTAAAAGAATGGATTTTATATCGGAAGGAGCAGATTATTATGAGCGAGAAAAGGCTGGATGCCAAGAACAGATGGAGAAATGTTGTAGTAGCGTTTCGTATGTCACCGGAGGAAGCACAGGAGCTGAATGTGAAGGTTTCACTCAGCGGACTTTCAAAACAGGATTATATCATCCAATGTCTGCTGAAGCATGAAATCAGGGTTGTTGGTGGAATGAAGGTGGCAAAGAAAGTACAGGTGCATCTTGATACGATACTGGAAGAATTACAGACATTAGATGAATCTGACAGAGGTATAGATGTTGAAGAACTGCTGGTTCAATTAAAGCATGTGCTTGATATTCTGCAGAGTGATGAGAAAGGCGGTAATCATTATGAGTAAGACAACATTTGAAAAGCTAGGTATCCCATATGAAGAAAGGGATGGAATCTTTTATCCGGTGCTTGTCGCAGGAACAGAGAAGGCAGATATAGATGTAGGAAAGTATGGGCGTATGTGGATTAAATATATCAAGGAAGAATATCCAATGAGATATAAGAGTCTGGTGCGGTTCGGTGAGCTTGAAGAGAGAGCGGATGAAGTCAATGATACAGCATATGAGCTGCTCGATGATATTGAAGCTAAGTGGCTGAAAAAGCATAAGCCAAAGAATCCAAATTCCTTTACAGAACAGTTACAGCTAAGAACACAGACCAGGATGATGGCAGAGGAAATCGTTATTATGGATGTGGTAATGCAGTTTCATTAGTGTGGGGGCAAAAAGCGCCGTCAAAACATGAAAATGGGGGCAAAAAGCGCCCCCAAAACCACAAAGTGGGGGCAGAAAGCGCCCCCGCACAAATTAGAGCTGAAAAAAGTGTGGGGGCAAAAAGTGCCGTCAAAATGCAAAAGTGGGGGCAAAAAGTGCCGTCAAAATGCAAAAGTGGGGGCAAAAAGCGCCGTCAAAACAGCAAAGTGACGGCAAAAAGCGCCACCACTCAGATAAGCGAGAAAAAAGCCATGGTGGCGGAAAGTGCCATCAAAATGGAAAAGTGGTGGCGGAAAACGCCACTAAAACAGCAAAGTGATGGCGAAAAGCGCCACCATATCAGTAATTGTGGTGGAATATTAACCACCACATATCATATACAGGGTGCAGGTGCTCCTGCCAAGACGAAAAATTATGTAAACGCTGATGGCGTTTATATTTTTTCGGGAAAAGGTCCGACCTTTTCCGCATCTTGCAAAACCTATGAACACAATTTTAAGAAAGGTTGAAAAAGCAATGGTACAGATAAAAAGAGATTGGTTTGATACAGCATTAGAAAACTACGAAAGGGGAGAAACGTATGGCAGATGGAAAGAGAAGATACAAGTCTGACAGGAAAGATTATAAGGTATCTGTGAAGCTGTCAGAGAAAGATATGGATATTCTAAAAGCAGCACTTAAACGAACAGGAATGACAGCAAGTGCATATATAAGAGAATTGATCCGGACAGGCGGCAACATTGATACAAATTATCCAGAGGACAGGGCAAGAGTAATCCGTGTTATTGCCGGTATTGCAAATAATATTAATCAGGCGGTAAAGCTTGGCAATTCACAGGGAAGATTGTATTACAGCGATATTGATAAATTGCAGAACAGTCTGGATGATATAAAGAAAACATTCGGGGAGGTGCTGGAAGTATGGCGATTACAAAGATCTTAAATATACAGGAGTCAGAGGGCAGAAATCCGGCATCGCACCTGAAGAATGCTTTGGAATATATCCAGAATCCGGATAAGACAGAAGAATGTATACTGGTGGGCGGTATTAACTGCCTGCCGGATACAGCATTTGAGCAGATGGAAGAGACAAAGAATATATTTCATAAGACAGGTAAAAGGCAGGGCTATCATGTGATCATATCGTTTTCGCCGGAGGAAAAAGTAACAGCAGAGCAGGCAATGTATGTCCTCGAGCATTTCGCAAAGGATGAGCTTGGTGATGATTATGAGGCGGTGTATGCAGTCCATACTGACAGGGAGCATATGCATGGGCATCTGATCTGGAACAGTGTCAGCATGACAACTGGCAAGAAATACAATTCACCGAAAGACAACTGGAAGAATCATCTTCAGCCTATTACAAATAAATATTGTGATGAGCTTGGACTTTCCATTATGCCGGCAGAGTACAGCAGGAATCCAAAAAATATCAGCAGGGACAAGTGGGAAAAGGAAATGTCAATGAAAGAGATAATTCTAAGGGATGCCAAGATGTGTGCATATGCAGCCGGGAATGTGGAGCATTTTAAATATCTGATGAAAAGACTTGGATATGTATTTAAGAAAGACGCATGGATGGAGGTGCAGGCACCGGGATTTCGGTATTATCATAAGCTTGCAAAGATGGACGAGATGTTTTCAGAGGAGACATTAAGGCATCATGTGGATATGCCCTGGATGGCAAAGCCTTACTTTTATTCGTCGGATATCAGGGGATTGCACAGGACGAAGCTATCACCATATCAGAAACGATTTTATGCAAAGCTATATAGGTTGAGAATTGTGGAGCAGAAGCGTTTTGCAGTCGGTGGAGCAAAGTATACAGAGGATTTGAAGCGGTTTCATCAGTTACAGGACGAATATCTGCTGATTGTAAATAATGACATCAAAAGTGTTGTGGATCTTGTGTATTTCATAGGTGAGCAGGAAGAAAAAATCCAGCAGATTGAGGACAGACAGAAGGAGATATACAGAGAAAGCTCTAGCCGGAAACGCAGTATAAAGAATGAAGAGCAGTACCGGGAATATCAGATATGGCACATGGAAGTGCAGGAAGAACTGGATGAGCTGAAGCTGGAGAAGAGAAATGTTAAGAGGCAGATACAGCTTGCTGATGACATTATAAAAGAAGATTTGTATACGGCTTATTATGCGGTGACAGGGAAAGAAGAAATCGTTGCAGACAGGGATGTTGAGATACCGGGGATGGAAGAGGATACTGAGGTTGAGAAAGCAACGGCAGTATTTATTGAGCCTGATGTAAATATTGAGGTAATGAATCCTAACAATAATCAGAATGAAATAGGCAGACAGAAAGAGCAAGCTGATAGTGCGAGAAAACAACAGACTGATTTAGAGGGCATAGGAACACCAGAGATTCATAATTCGTCTAATGTGAATGTGACAAGAGTTGGCGAAAGTATGACTGATGTAACAGATAAAGGTGAATATGTGGAAACTAAAGAAAATGAGCCAGTGGACAAAGTTAGCTGGATTGTCAGGAGAATATCAGAACTTGGTGGTTACGAGAATGTCAGTGATTCTGTTAAGGCAGATATATTCGGATTTGATATTGCCGATGTAGGCGGTAGCATAAGGTTGTTCTCGGAAGTAATGAAAAGGTTGAAGATAAAGCTGGATGGGGATGAGCTTTTTGAAGAGTTTCAGAAGGTTTATGATAAGAGTATTGGTAGAGATGCTAATAAGGCGGAAGATAAGATGTGGAATAGGGGCAGAGGAAGGTGATTCCTCTGCTCAATTTTTTCATGGATAATCATATGCGCGATTTCGAGAACTCAAAATTTATAATTTCATAAGCGAAAAACTGATGATATAATAAAAATTAAGATAAAAGGACTATTTGACGTGATAATCGGAGGAAATAACATGTCAGAAAATCAAGTAAAAATAACTTATAAACCTTTATGGAAGTTGTTAATTGATAAGGATATGACGAAAACTGAGTTGAGAAAGAAAACACAGATAGCACCAAGTACATTTACCAAAATGAACAACGATCAACAAGTATCGTTAGATATTCTGGCAAGGATATGTGTTGAATTGAAATGTGGCTTTGATGATATTGTGGAAATAGAGCGATAGTGATATTGCGAAATGAAGAAACATGTGCAGATAAATATAGCAAGTTGCTAATAGAAAGGAATTTATAAATGGCAGTTCAAAATAATGCTAACATTGGATTTGAATAAAAAATATGGGATTCGGCTTGTGTTCTTTGGGGACACATTTCGGCAGCAGAATATAGAATAGAAGGTTATCGTAGGACTTATTTTCTGCGTTACATCCTAAGATTGTAATTGAGTGTCCAGTGGCTTCCAGTCATACTTTTACTTTTGATATATCTTCCATAACGGATTCAATCTTTTGATACAGATTGTTAAAACCATCTAAGTTGTTAGGGATAGTAAATGCTTTGAATAACACTTCTCCATCTGAATTTGTGATAAAGCAATCATGCTTATCTTTTGCAACACCAATTCCTACATAAATCATAAAAAATCTCCTTTGAAATGTATTAATGCTGTTTTAGAAACACTGGAACTCCTTGCGATTGTAACCTCGTTCTAAATAAACCGTCATGCGGTATCTAACTGATTAACAAATATACAAAGAGACTGTGGTTGTAGCCTTTCTGAAACCATCAAGTGGTAGGAGGAAAAAACAATCCACAGCATCTTATATATCATAGTCGAACCTACAGAAGAGGTAAAGACGAGTTTATCAAGTTTTACATAAAATTACATTACCGGTAAGCATACGATGAGCAGATGTTTTTTATTGCCTTTCGAGTATAGATACGTTAAAATATACTTATTAAGCATGATGAATTTGGGAGGTGTTTTTCGTGGAAATTAGAGTTCTTAGATATTTTCTGACTGTAGTAAGGGAAGAAAGTATCACAAAAGCCTCAGAAGTTTTACATATCACGCAGCCGACGCTTTCACGTCAGCTTGCACAGATGGAGGAAGATATTGGTGTAAAGCTGTTTGATAGAGGGACACGGAAAATCAAATTGACAAATGAAGGAATACTTCTTCGCCGTCGTGCGGAAGAAATTTTGCAGCTTGTAGATAAGACAGAAAAAGAATTAGTGGAGCAAGAGGAACAGGTGGAAGGTAAAATTTCCATTGGGTGTGGAGAAATTGCTGCTGTACAACTTCTTCCTAAAATAATTGAGTCCTTTCGTCAGAAATATCCCCGTGTTACTTTTGACATTTTTACAGCCACAGCAGATTTGGTGAAGGAACAAATGGATAAGGGACTACTGGATATTGGTTTGCTTCTTGAGCCGATTGATATGGAAAAATATGAGTTTATTCGCTTGAATATAAGGGAAAAATGGGTGGTTCTGATGAAATCGGATGATCCACTCTCCAAGAAAGAAACGGTAACTGCAAAAGATTTGTCTGTACTGCCTTTGATTCTTCCAAGACGTATGAATGTGCAGAGTGAGTTGGCAAGTTGGTTTGGCAACTACTATGAGAAACTGCATATTGTTTTTACCAGCAATTTAAGTACGAACAGCGCAATTATGGTGAATGGAGGCTTGGCATATTCATTGGTGATTGAAGGGGCTGTACCCTTCTGGGATCAATCAAAGGTTACATTCAGACCGCTTGATCCGCCACTTACAGCAACAAGTGTATTAGCATGGAAACGTGGTCAGCCGTTTAGCTTAGCAACCACAAAATTCATCAAACATATTCAATGCTTTTTAGGCATTGATAAGCCATAAAAACTAGGTATTTGATATAATATAAGCACAAAATTATAATGTAGGTGTAGAGATGAAGCAGGTAGCTTCAATTTCAACACCTACTTTTTTTATTGAGGAGGGAGAGCCATTTCATGAAATCGGATTATGATTCCCTTATAAACGCCGGATTAAGCAAAGAAGAAATCGCAAAAATTTCAGGATGTGAAGATCAAGAAATGCAGATAAGGATGTTGCGAAAATATCGGTACAAATTGCTTGATGAGGTACATGAAAAGCAGCAATCACTTGATGCAATCGATTATATGATCTGTAAAATAAAAAAATAACAATAAAAGGAAGTGAAAAATTAAATGGGAGTAATAATGAAAACTTTATTATCGCATCGGTCTATCCGAAAGTATCAGAACAGACCAATAGAGAAGGAAATACTGGATGAAATCTTAAAGGCAGTGCAGGCAGCCCCGAACTGGGTAAATCTCCAACATATATCCGCTATTGTCGTGCAGGAGCAGCAACGACGGGAAAAATTTGCGGAGTTGTGCGGTGGTCAGAAACATATTGCGCAGGCTCCTGTTTTTCTGGTGTTCTGCGCAGACTTTTACCGGCCTCCTTACTGTCATTACCCGGAGGTACCGGAAATGCTGGCACAGCAAGGATTTTTGTCACAAAGATAAAGAGGCTACGATTTAGATGGAGGTATTTATAATGAAAAAAGCAATCGTTATCTTACTTTCTTTGACTATGATTTTGGGACTTACAGCCTGTGGAAATTCTGCAAGCAAGACAAAGCAGCCATCTACAGAAGATACTTTCGTGGAAAGTAAAGCTGATACCGAATCTGCGGAAACCAGTACAAATATGGAGAATACGGACAATCAAGATGCACAGGAGCATAAGATTTTGGTTGCCTACTTCTCTGCGACAGGTACCACAAAGGGCGTGGCAGAGCATATCGCAAACGGTCTGAATGCAGATATTTATGAGATTGTTCCTGAAGAAGCCTACACGGATGCAGACCTTGATTATAATGATAACAACAGCCGTACTACCATTGAGATGAACGACCCGGATGCCCGTCCTGCTATCTCCGGCAGTGTGGAGAATATGGAGCAGTATGACATCATATTCGTTGGCTATCCTATCTGGTGGGGAGAGGCACCGAGAATCGTCAGCACTTTCATGGAAAGCTATGACTTTTCCGGCAAGACCATTGTTCCTTTCTGCACTTCCGGTGGCAGCGGCATTGGTTCCAGTGCGTCCAATCTGGAGCGTCTCACCAGCGGAGCCACTTGGCTTGATGGACGGCGGCTAAATGGCAGCGATTCTCAGGATACCGTTATGGAATGGGTAGACAGCCTTGATCTGAACCTGGCAGAATAACCCGATAAAGAAGATTTCAAGGAGATGATTACATGAAAAAAATAACCGCACTTATACTTTCTGTTGTACTGGTGTTTTCTCTGGCAGCCTGCTCTAATACACAGCAGAACGATGCTTCTGATCCTGTGTCCAGCGAAGTACACTCTCTGGTGGCAGAATCCACTCCTGCAGAAGGCACAGAAACGGAAGGTAGCAACATTCTGATTGCTTATTTTACCTATGGTGAAAATGCGGAGCTTCCCGATGACGTGGACGCTTCTTCATCAGCCAGTATTCAAATCTTCAACGGTGAAGTCACAGGCAATACCGGTGTGATGGCCCATATGATTGCAGAAGCTTCCGGCGGAGAATTGTTTTCTATCCGAACAGTAGAACCTTATCCCAATAACTACAATGATACCGTTGATGTTGGAGAGACTGAAAAGAACAATGGCATTCATCCGGAATTGGCTACGCATATCGAAAACCTGGATCAGTACGATACGATTTTTGTTGGCTTCCCCAACTGGTGGTATGGTATGCCTATGGTAATGTACAGCTTTTTTGACGAGTATGACTTCAGTGGGAAAACAGTGATCCCCTTCTGCACTTCCGGTGGCAGTGCATTCTCGGATGCGGTTGATGAAATTAAAAATATGGAGCCGGATGCAACCATTCTTGACGGACTTCATATTGGCAGTTCCAGTGTAACCGATGCGGAAAGCAGAGTGAGCGAATGGGTGCAGGGACTCGGTTTATCTAAATGATACGAAAGGACAAATGAGTCATGAAACTAAAAATAAAGATGGGAATTGATTTACTGATGACAGCGCTGTTACTTTGTCTGATGGCTTATCAAGTCACCGGACAGAAGCTTCATGAGTGGTTTGGAACAGGGATGCTTGTACTATTTTTGCTACATAACATTCTGAACGTCCAGTGGTATGGTAGCCTGTTCAAAGGGAAATATACCCTGTTGCGGACAATGCAGACGCTCATCAATATCAGCGTTCTTATCTCCATGCTATGTTTGGGGTTTAGTGGAGTTGTGTTGTCCCGCCATGTTTTTGCGGGACTTCCCATTCATGGACCGATGGCAACAGCGAGAACCATGCACCTGACGGCATCTTACTGGGGATTTGTGATGATGAGTATTCATTTAGGATTTCATTGGAGCATGGTTCTTGGACTGTTCCGCAGACTTTGTAACAGAAAGAAAACCCCTGCTACATTTGTATGGCTGATGCGTTTTATAGCAATTTTTATTGCGGGATACGGAGCGTACTGTTTCCATAAGCAAAATATTGTCTCCTATATGTTCCTTAAGCAGGAGTTTGTGTTTTTTGATTTTGAACAGAGTGCAGTTTTTGTATTTGCAGAGTATACCGCAATGATGGGATTATGGGTTTTTATCAGCTTTTATGCTGTGAAAGGAATCAGAAAGATAACCTCACAGAGCAGAAGAAAGGAATAAATTGTAAAATCTTAGTGGAGGAAAAGACATGGATCAGCAAACGGTTCTGTTTTCAAATAAGAGTTTGAAGGCTATGATTATTCCCCTGTTTTTAGAGCAGCTGCTGATAATGCTTGTAGGGATGGCGGACACACTGGTGGTCAGCTACGCCGGAGAAGCAGCGGTATCCGGTGTTTCATTGGTAAATCAGTTCAATACTATTTTTATTTATCTGTTTACAGCATTGGCATCCGGAGGGGCGGTTGTGATCAGCCAATATATCGGTAGAAAGAAAAATGATGACGCTGGAGAATCCGCCAGTCAGCTTCTATCATTCTCTACGATTTTTACCATATTGATCGCAGTGATAGTTCTGCTTGGAAATGAAAGAATGCTCCGTCTGATGTTTGGCAAGGTGGAAGATTCTGTGATGCGCTCCTGTATTACATACCTTAGGATTTCTGCATATTCCTATCCGGCATTGGCGGTTTACAATGCCGGGGCCGCCCTTTTTCGCAGTATTGGAAAAACCAGTGTGACCATGTATTTGTCGGTAATTTCCAATATCATCAATGTTATTGGAAATCTCATTGGTGTATTTGTTTTGCGTGCAGGTGTTGCAGGTGTTGCATACCCTTCACTGATCGCTCGGACATTTTCAGCCGTGATGATTACAGTACTTTGTTTTCAGAGAAAAAATGAAGTGTTCTATCGCTGCAAGTGGATTTTTCGGTGGAATGTGGATTTCATGAAACAAATTCTAAAAATCGCAATTCCAAATGGGATGGAAAACGGTGTGTTCCAGTTAGTCAAAGTAGCATTAAGCGGTATCGTTGCACTTTTTGGAACATATCAGATTGCTGCAAATGGTGTTGCACAAAGTATCTGGTCGTTGGCTGCGCTGGCGGGAGTCGCTATGGGTCCCGTATTTATAACGGTCATTGGACAGTGTATGGGAAATGGGGATGCAGATGCTGCGGAGCATTATTTTAAGAGATTGACAAGAATCACATTGCTGATTTCATCGGCATGGAATCTTTTGATTTTTCTTCTGACTCCATTCTTTATGAAATTTTATGCTTTGCAGCCGGAGACCAAACGGCTTGTAATCTGGCTGGTTTTAATCCATAACGTGTTTAATGCAGCAGCATATCCCTTTTCCGGTGCGCTTAGTAATGGGCTGCGGGCAGCGGGTGATGTGAAATTTACCATGTATGTTTCGGTTATATCTACAATAGCAGTGCGTCTGCTTTTATCATGGCTCTTGGGAATTGTTTTGAAAATGGGCGTGATCGGGATTGCTATTGCAATGGTTTGTGACTGGAGCATTCGGGCGGTCATTTTCTTCTGGAGGCAGAAGTCCGAAAAATGGAAAACATTTCAGGTGATATAGATTCATTTATAATAAGTTCAATAACATAATTTACGGAGGAAATTACTATGAGTAAGAAAATTTTGGTAGCCTATTTTTCAGCAAGCGGCGTGACTGCAAAGGCAGCGTGGAAACTTTCAGAAGCGGCAGGAGCAGACCTGTATGAGATTAAGCCAAAGGTACCGTACAGCAGTGCTGATCTGGACTGGACAAATAAAAAAAGTCGCAGCAGCGTGGAGATGAATGATCCGATATTCCGCCCTGAAATTGCCGGGAAACTGGAAGGTATGGATCAGTATGATTTGGTGTTTGTCGGATTTCCTATCTGGTGGTATGTTGCCCCAACGATTATTAATACTTTTTTGGAGAGTTATGATTTCTCAGGTAAAACCATCGTTCCTTTTGCTACTTCTGGCGGCAGCGGCATGGGAAACACAAATGAAAAACTTGCACCGAGTTGTCCTGGCGCTATCCTGATGAAAGGAAAAATGCTGAATGGCTTGTTGTCTCAGGAAGAATTGAAAGCATGGGTAAAAAGTCTGTGAGTTGGATGTGGGCATTGTAACAAACGCTGCCCGTTCCATGTGGATCAGGTTGCAAGGATGCATGAGATTTTAGACTATTTTAATTCTTGAAAGGAGAATCAATCATGACAGAAAAAGATTTTAAACAGATCTTCCCATTGGGTGAGAAAAATGATGCGTATGCACAATATTTTGTTGGACAGAGTTACCTGTCCATGCTGACAACGGAAAGAGTTGGAATTGCAAATGTAACTTTTGAGCCAGGATGCCGGAATAACTGGCATATTCATCACAAAGGCGGACAGATTTTGCTCTGTACTGCCGGACGTGGATATTATCAGGAGTGGGGAAAACCGGCTCAGGAGATGAAACCTGGTGATGTCATCAATATTGCGCCGGAAGTGAAGCATTGGCATGGAGCTGCTCCTGATAGCTGGTTTTCTCATTTGGCGGTGGAGGTCCCGGCAGAAGGAAGTTCTAATGAATGGATGGAGCCGGTGAAGGAAGAAGAATACAGTAAGCTTAAATAAGGAGACAGATCATGAAAAAGGTAACAGCGGGCAGAGATGCCCTGGGTGATTTTGCACCAAAATTTGCGGAACTGAATGATGACGTGCTGTTTGGGGAAGTGTGGTCACGAGAAGATAAGCTGCCTGCAAGAGACAGAAGCATTGTCACAGTAACAGCACTTATGGCAAGCGGTGTTCTGGACAGTTCTCTTGCCTTTCATATAGGAGAGGCAAAAAAGAACGGTGTTACAAAAGAAGAAATGGCAGAAATTTTGACACACGCTGCCTTTTATGCTGGCTGGCCGAAAGCATGGGCAGCATTCCGCATGGCGAAAGAAATCTATTTGGACTAAGGAGGAAAAACATTATGTTAGGAAATTTTTCGTATTCAAATCCGACAAAACTTTACTTTGGAGAGGATTCTCTTTGTTCTTTGAACGAGGAGCTTCCAAAATATGGAAAAACCGTTCAGTTGATTTATGGCGGCGGTTCTATCAAGAAAAATGGTATTTACAATCAGGTTATGAGATTACTGAAAGATAACGGAAAAGTAGTCGTTGAGGATGGAGGAGTGATGCCAAATCCTACAATAGAAAAATTAAGGGAGGGGGTTCGGATTGCCAGAGAAAATCACGTAGATTTTTTGCTGGCTGTAGGCGGCGGCTCCTGCTGCGACTATGCAAAAGCGGTTTCCGTGTCTGTTCACTGTGATGAAGATCCGTGGGAGAAATATTATATCCGTTTTGATGAGCCGGATTGTGAGATTGTCCCTGTTGGCTGTGTATTGACTATGGTGGGAACCGGAAGCGAAATGAATGGAGGTGCGGTCATCACCAATCACGATCAAAAGCTGAAAATCGGTCATGTGTTTGGAGATGCTGTGATGCCGAAATTTGCAGTCTTGAACCCGAAATTTACTTTTTCATTGCCGAAACAGCAGATGGTGGCTGGCATTTATGATATTTTCAATCATATCTGTGAGCAGTATTTCTCTGGTGAGGACGACAATACCAGCGATTATATCAGCGAGGCACTGATGAAATCGGTAATTCACAGTTCGAGAATTGCCATTCAGAATCCAGAGGACTATGAGGCAAGGTCGAATATCATGTGGGCTGCAACCTGGGCGCTGAATACGCTTATCTCCAGAGGAAAAAGTACCGACTGGATGGTTCATATGCTTGGTCAGGCAGTAGGAGCATATACGGATGCAACTCACGGAATGACGCTTTCTGCGGTGTCACTTCCTTACTATCAGTATATTATGCCTTATGGACTTAGCAAGTTTTGCCGTTTTGCTGTGAATGTGTGGGAGGTCGATCCTGCCGGAAAAGCTGATGAACAGGTTGCCAGAGAAGGGCTTTCCTGTATGGAAGTTTGGATGAAAGAACTGGGACTTACAATGAATCTCCATGAGTTGGGAGCAACAGAAGAAATGTTGCAGGGTATCGCAAACGGAACACTTATCATGGAGGGTGGATATAAGGTGCTGAATCATGATGAGGTGTTGGAGATTTTGAAGAACAGTCTGTAAGTATTTAAGTAGGAGCTTTTAGAACGATAATATAATAGAGAAAGACAAGTGCTGTGAAAGAAATTTTTCTTTGATGGTACTTGTCTTTTTTTAATTCATCACTTGACATTGTGGCAAAGATTGGGGATGGATATCCGAGTGAACTTTTTAAATTAGACATGGAACGACTAGGGATTGCTACTAAGAGAAAGCCTGCAAAGGTAATTGATATTGCTCAGTACATAGAAAACAATCGTGGTACTAACGATTAGTACCACAAAACTTTTTCTTGCAGAAATATTGGATGTAGATTATAATTTCCATAGGTGGACAAGCAAACCGACAGAAAATTATTCTGTGAGTAGTAAAAGAAACCTGCAAGCCACCTGAACTACACACAATAATGAAAAAATGCAATGGTACTGGATTGGTACTAAAAATATGTGAAACGAAAAATAACGTGTGGAAAAAGTATAGATTATCAATACAAAACAGTATAGATAACCACATTAAAATAACCTACATCAAACCAAACTTTGCGAGTTTGAATAATTTTTTTAAAAAATAAAATATAGAAGGATTTATTTTTCAATAGGAAATGAAGAAGGCTCCAGGAGATTTTAAGAGATCTTCTGGGGCCGTTTATTTATGTGTGGTATACTGGAATATATC
>ENA-OROH01001709-OROH01001709.1-human-gut-metagenome-genome-assembly--contig:-NODE-1709-length-19316-cov-8.447588_pt1 | contig 19316 bp, 18 predicted proteins | sample MGYA00242125_ERZ509042 | MGnify/ENA primary metagenome ERZ509042 (study PRJEB26280, sample SAMEA2338738) | human gut metagenome | biome: human gut; feature: human-associated habitat; material: faeces... | reverse complement strand
GGCTGACGTGGTGCTTCTGCCGGCGGTGGGGCCGGCTGCTGGGCCGCCGCCTGGCCTGCCAGGGCCTGGAACATGTTCGCCCCGGCATTCCCTGCCATATTCATGCCCATGAACCCGAAGGCGGCTCCGGCGTTCTGGTTTCCTGCCGCTATCCTCATGGAATCGGTGCTGGAATCCACCACGGCCCCCATGGCTATCCGGGGATCGCTGCCCATGGTCATGCCCATCTGGACCTTCTGGATCTTTTCTTCATCCGCTTCATTGGCTTTGATATTGCTGATCCCGAAGGAAACGATTTCAATACCCCGGAGGTCCCGCCATTTTTTGCTCAGGACATCGTTGAGGGCTTCCGCCAGTTCAAAGGTATGGGCCATGATTTCCGTGTAGTCGATCCGCTGAGCGCTGAGCTGGGCAAAAGCCGGTGCCAGGGCCATGAGCAGTTCGCTTTTCATCTGGCTGTCCAGGGTTTCCCTGCGGTATTCGTCGAAATCGTTCCCGGCCACGTGGGTATAGAACAGGATGGGGTCCGTGATCCGGTAGCTGTATTCTCCGAAGCACCGGAGCCGGATGGTCAGCACCTGGCCAGTGGTGTCATCCTTCACCTTGAAGGGGATTTCGCTGGGAGTCCCGTATTTGTTCCCGATCAGTTCCTTGGTATTGAAATAGTATACCCGCTGATCCTTACCGGTATCCCCGCCGAAGGTGAACCGTTTCCCCATCTGTTTGAAGATTTCCTTCACATTGTCTTTCAGGTCTCCGGTAAAGATGGACGGTTCGGTGCTTTTGTCGTAGGTGTATTCCCCCGGTTCTGCACACAGATCCACCACCTTGCCGTTTTCCACTATCATCATGCACTGGCCGTTGTTCACAGCGATCCGGGATCCGTTGCTGATGATGTTGTCGTCGCCCTGGTTGGAGCTCCGGCTCCCGGTCCGTTTCTGGCCTTTCATCATCAGGATGTCCGGTGCCATCTGGCAGTAGAAAAACTCTTTCCATTGATCGGCCAGCACGCCGCCTACAGCGCCCATCCCTGCTTTGATCAGTCCCATAATTTACCTCTCTTTCTTCAATCCGTTCCTATTTTCCATATCTTCTACACTCTTCCCTCTTTTCTCCCCTACAGATCCATCCGGTACAGTTTGGCTTCGCCTTTCTCCCGGCTGATCCGGCGGTAGATCAGGATGGAATCGTTTTTCATGGGGGTGAGGATTTCCATGGTCAGTTTGGGTTCTGTCTTGAATTTCCCCAACAGCTTTCCATCCTTCTTGCGGTAAATCCAGTAGATGCCGCCTTCTTGTCCCAGCACCACCCGGTGCTCGGTGACCACGTACCCACGGCCTTCTTTGGTAAGAGGTCCCTCAAAGGACTGGATCAGCTGTCCGTCCTGCAGACTGTACTGCCGGACCACATTTTGATTTTCACCCTTGTCGTTTTTCATATACCCCATCAGGTATAATCCGTCCTTGTCCGCCCATTGTTTCTTGATGTTCAGTCCAGCCTTCCTTATCGCCTCTACGGTAAGGAGTTCCTTCCCCTTGGTAAGGGTCCCTTTGTCCAGGATCCCGGTCCAGTAGTCCCGTTTTTGGGTAAAGACCACATCCTTCCCCTGATCGATGGGAATCAGAGTCGTGCCGGTGAAATCGGTGGGCACCATGGTCTTTCCGTCGTAATAATGCCAATAGGAAGCTTCATTTTTCTTTTCACGACTTTTATAATCCCCTTGTTTGTGCCAGTCATAGACAGTTCCGTTGGATACCACCAGTTTGTCCCGCCAGTAGGCCCGTTCATCCAGCACCTTCAGGTCACTGAGCGTCTCATCCTTGAAACTGACAGACCGGAGTTTGGTCCGGTATGTTTCGTCCTTGTTGTCGAAGCCGAAGAAGTAAATCCGGTCCCCGTCCACCGCCAGGGTGTCCGTCCACAGGATCTGGTCCTTGAAGGTCAGCCCGGTATATTCATAGATGTTCACCGTCCGGCCGTCTACTTTAAAACTGGATGCCACCGGGGTGCTGATTTTCTTCCGCACCGGCAGGTCGGCGTTGGGGTCTTCAGGGGTTCCTCCGCCCCCGTTTCCCCCACCGCAGCCGGATGCCAGGACACACAGGGTCAATGCTCCCAACAGAATTTGTTTCCATGTCTTTTTCATAGTATGCTCCTTTCTCCAGATATCCGTTCGTTCTCTTTCTGCTTTTATTGTACAGAATTTTCAGAAGGAACACACTGTACTAAAGTACAGGTTTTGGTAAAAAAGGGGGTGTGAAAAAATGCTTTTTCACACCCCGTCACTAGTCACTAGTCTCTAGTCACTAGCCGATGGAAGCCAGCTGACGCTAGCGAAATAAAGGCGCTGTGGATGATTTTTCACAAAGCCTTATTTCCTGTCTATCCGAATCCTCCCCTGTCCTTCCGGCTTCCGATAGGCTTCGCTGACGCCCTGTTTCTGGACGTAATCAGCCAGGATTTCCACGTCGGACAGGCCCGGTTCCGCTACCAGGGTGGTGTCCCGGAACATGGTATAGCCGTTGCCGCCGTCACTGAGGATGTAGCTGGTCCCGGCCACCAGATAGTCTTCCGCCGGATCCAGGGGTTTGCCGCCGATCATCACCTGGCGGACCCTCCGTTCCCCTTCCACCCGGGCGAAATTTCCCTGGTCATCCAGTTTCACCGGCGAGGGGATGGCCGGATCGTAGACAAAGGTCAGCCCGGATACCTGGAGGAACCCGCCGTTTTCTTCCGGCGCATGGGATACACTCAGTTCCAGGGCATCCAGCAGCTGCTGGCCGGAAACGCTCCGGAGCACCGCCTGGTTCCCAAAGGGGAACAGTGTCAGAAGGGTCTTCCGGGTCCAGGCGCCCCGAGGCAGACCGGAACGGAAGGAGCCCCCGTTGATCAGGGCCGCATCCGCCTTGAAACAGGTCCGGAAAGCATCTGCGGCAAAATCCCCCAGATTGGTTTCCTTCTGGCGCACGGCCCGCTGGCCCTCCAGGGAATCCACCAGTTCTACAGAGGATTCTCCCACCTTCTGGGACAGAACCTTGTCCACTTTAGCCAGTTCTTTCCGTACCAGTGTCTCCACTTTGGGATCCGGTGCCGGCAGATTTCGGATCAGTTCGCCCCGGATGGTACCGTCATCTTCGATGACCATGCGTCCCAGGGTTTGGAGCTTGGTCCCGGTCTGGGCCACCGGGATCATTTTGCCCTTCCGGTCCGGGTAATACACTTCGTACTGTTCGTGGGAATGGCCGTCGATGAGCCCATCCACTCCCGTTACATGGGCCAGGAGCGCCCGGCTGCTCCACACGGGGATGGAGCCGTCGCTGCCCAGATGAGATACCAGGATCACCGTATCCGCCCCTTGTTCCCGGGCTTCCTCTACGGTATCCTGGACCTGTCTGTAAAGCTTTACCCCTTCCTTGTCCTCGCAGAACCCATAGATGAAACGGCCTTTCCCGTCCTGGAAGAACCGGGGCGTGGACGAAACCAGGGTACCGGGGGTGGTGACCCCGATAAGCGCCACCTTCCGTTCTTTAAAGGGAAAGATCCGGTAGGGCGCCAGCACCGGTTTCCCCGTATCCCGCCGGACGAAGTTGCAGCTGGTATACCCACACTTCAGCTTTTGGGCCAGGGACAGGAAATTGTCCATACCATAGTCGAATTCATGGTTGCCGGGAATGGCGAAATCATACCCGGCAGCGTTCAGGATCCGGACCATGGCCCGGCCGTCGGTGAGCTTCCCCAAAGGTTCCCCCTGGATGGCGTCCCCGGCGTCCAGGAGCAGGGTCTGGGGATTTTCCGCTTTCTGCTGCTTTTTATAGGCCGCCACCCGGGCCAGGGTGAGATTTTTGTCCACCCCGCAGTGGATGTCGTTGGTGTGGAGCAGCACCACCTGGGCCCAGGCCTGGAGGGGCATCAAAAGAGCCAGGAGAGCCGCAGAGGCACCGGCCCGGAAAAGTTTTTTGCGGTTGGTCATAGTTTTCTCCTTTTGGTTACAGCCGGTCGAAGACTTTTTCCACCATGGGCCACAGCCGGTCCTGGTCCACGGCAAAGACGATCCGGGCCTTCTGGGTCCCTTCCGGTCCGAAGCCCCGGTAGGCCATGGTATCTCCATAGCCCGGTCCCACCTGGTCATTCACATCCACCGGCAGGGTTTCTTCCCGGGTGATCACCTGGGGATCGATGACCACCGCAGCAGCCAGCACATCCCAGACATAACTGGAAAAGCCCGGATCCTGCTGGAACAGAGGTCCGGCCCAGTACTCCTTCCACATGGTGCGGGCCCAGGGCTGGGTGATTTTCCCTGTAAGCCGCTGGTATTCCTGCCGGCTCAATTTGGCCGTGTTGCACACATCCAAAGGCAGGAACACCTGTTCCGTCCAGGGTGCCCGGTACACTTTCCGGGCGGATTCCGGGTCGATCCACACATTGAATTCTCCATGGGGCATCACATTGCCTTCCACCATGAAGGCTCCGGCCATGTACACCACCCGTTTCACCAGCCCGGCAATGGCCGGATCCCGGTCCAGGGCCGCCGCCAGGTTGGCTCCGCTGCCAATGGCCACCAGGGTCACCTGACCGGGATTATTCCGGATGGTCCGCACAATGAAGTCTGCCGCCCTTTCCTTCCGGGGCTCCAGTTCCGGTTCCCGGTGGTACCGTTCCCGGTATACCTGCTGCCAGGAAGCCGGACGGGGATAGCCGGCGGCTCCTTTATGGCTGTCGAAATTCTGTCCGTACAGGCGTTTTTCTTCCGCCATATGGGCAAACCGGTCTTTCCGGGTGGGTTCATTCACCCCCATGAACACCGGGATATCCTTCCGTCCCATCCCTTCCAACTGACGGATGGCCGCTGCGGTGCCGGTTTCCACCCAGGTGTTCCCAAAGACGATGGTCACCCCTTCCAACTGGATGTTGGGGGCCTGGGCCAGCATCATCATGGCCACCCCGTCATCCAGCAGTTCCACCATATCCGTATCCAGGATCACCTTTTCCTTCTCAGCCGCCAGCCCCCGCCCCAAAGGGGCCAGGACCGCAAGCGCCAGGATCCCCACAATACGAAAGAATTTTCTGAAATCATTCTGTATCTTCATTATCTTCACCTCCTGTCTCCAGTATACCGGAAGAAGGAGATTTCCGCACTGTACTAAAGTACAGGGTTGAGAAAAATGGAGGGGTTTTGCACAAAAAGTACAACACCCCTCCATTTTGTCAGCTTGTTGCCCTTGTTCAAAGCCAGTTTACTGGCTTCCTTCGGCAGTTGACAGTTGACTGCTGACAGGGTCTGTTGCCCCAGCAACAGACCTACTCCCTCCCCGCATACCCTTTCTCTGCCGCTTCCACAGCCAGTCCCACCAGGCTTTTGTGGCCGGTTTTGCTGAGCATGTTGCTGATGTGGAAGCTGACGGTCCGGCGGGTCAGCTGCAGCCGGTCGGCGATTTCCTGATAGCTCAGGTTCTGGCAGACCAGGTGCAGGATCTGGATTTCCCGCTGGGTCAGGGTGGCGTTGTAAAATCCAAAGGTGGTCCGTTCCTGTACATCCGGGAACAGATGCTCCCCCTCCATGGTACGGTGGATGCAGTCCACGAACTGGTCTGCAGCACTTTCTTTGTAGATGAAACTGTCCGCCCCCGCCTCCTGGGCCAGTTCCACAAAATGCACATCCTGGAAACCGGTCATGATGATGACTTTGATCTGGGGAAAATGCTTTTTGATCTTCCGGGTACATTCGATCCCGCTGGTCTTCCCTTCCATGCAGATATCCATCAGTACCACATGGGGCTTCAGCCGGCCGCAGGCTGTTTCCACCATTTCCGAAAAGGGCAGCTGCCCCACCACCTCCAGGTCTTCATACGGTTCCAGCAGCCTGGCCAGCCCATCCAGCAGGATTTTCTGGTCATCCACCAGCAGAATACGGATCATCGTTCGTCCCTTCCTTTTCTTCCATCCCAAAACGGATTTTCAGTATAAAATGAGGGGTCCCGGAAACGTCCAGTTTCCCGCCCCGGCTTTCCACTTTTTCCCGGATCCCGGTAAGCCCGCCTCCTGCCTGGACGGGTCCGGTGCAGCCCAGTCCATTGTCCTGGATCAGAAGGTTTTCTTCGTCCAGGACCAGAGCCACCTGGCTGGCCCGCCCATGGCAGACGGCATTGGTCAGGGCTTCCCGGATGATCTGCACATACAGTTCCCCTTTCCATTCCTCCTCCGGCAGATTTCCCCGCACGGTGACCAGTACCCCCAGCTTCCGGTACACAGAAACCAGTTCAGCCAGCCGCACCTGGGGTTTCACCCGGATTTCCTGCCGCACATCAGAAAGCATGTTGACCAAAAGGGGCATGATTCGCTGGTAATCGGCGAAATCCCTGTTGTTCAGCACCTGCTGGAGCAGGCTGATCCGCATCCCCATCAGATCATGGATCCGGATCCGGATTTCCCGGAGGGTTTCCCGGCTCTGGATTTCCTGGACATGCTGGAGCAGTTCCTTCAGCTCAGCATTTTTCTGCTGCAGCTGCCGGTTCTGCTGGTCCAGGGACTGGTTCAGCCGCTGGAGTTCCGTGACATCACTGGCAGTCAGCTGCCAGTGGGACTGCCCCTGGAAATAGATCTTGACCCGCTGGAACAGCAGCCAGCGGCCGTCCGGCAGCCGGAAAAGCAGCCCTCTGCCCTGGTTTTCCCGATGCAGCCCGGGCCTGCGGACTTCCTGGAGCAGGTGCCACAGCATATTGCCGTTCCGGATCCCCACCCCCAGGACACTTTCCGTATACCGGAACAGGGCCCGGTTCATCAGCACCGGTTCGCCGCTAGCCAGCGAGATCAGGACCCCTTCCTCTAAAGAATCAATGGCTTCCTGGATGGAATACTCCGTGATCTGCATCCGTTTTTCCTGGATGGTTTCCGGCAGGAGATCCAGGGACCGCACCAGAAAAAGCCCCAGGGCCAGGCCCATCTCCCAGGGATAGCTCCCGTCGAAAAAGGGCAGGATCGCCATTCCGGCCAGGCACAGGGACAGACACCTGATTGAATCTCCCTGCTGCCACAGGGCCAGCACCAGGAGACTGCCGCCAAGGACCAGACGGAACCCCGTACCATAGGGCTCTTCCCGACCCAGCTGGATATCCTGGATCAGATCGCTTTCCAGGAGGATCAGGAGGACCAGGATCACCCCTTCCAGCGCTTTCCGGCGGCGAAACCGGAACCGGGGAAGGGGCTGGAGGAAATAGATCAGGAGGCTCTGGCTCATCAGCCCCACAAAGCCCAGCAGCACCAGCACCCGGTGGAACAGAGGTCCCAGCTTTACAAAATCTACCATGATCCGTCCCCCTTCTGGTGCTGAAGAACCAGACTGCTCCCGTATTCCAGTTCCCGGCAGAACAGGCCCCTGCCATAACGAGATTGATGCTGCGCCACAAATTCCCGGACCCAGGGCCGGGGATCCCAGAGCAGGGACAGCTCCCATCCCTTCTCACTTTCTTTGAAGCAGCAGATCTGGGAACTTTCCCCCTGGCGCACCGCCTCTTCCGAAGCCTCCTCCAGCAGCTGGAAGAAAGCCAGGGACGTTGTCACCGGCAGCTGCCCCTCCAGACGATCGTCCACCAGCGTCTTCAGTCCGGTCCGTTCCAGGTAATGGCAGAGTTCCCGGACCGCCAGCTGCAGTTCCCGGACCGGCAGGCTGTTGTCTTCCCGTCCCCGGAGCAGCAGGACACATTCTTTCTTCAAATAACAAGCCAGCACATTGAGCCGTGCCACCATCTGCCGGGTGCCCTCTCCTGGTTGGGCCTGCTCCAGGGCCCGGGCATACTGCAGGAAAAGGGGCCCTTTGCTCTGGAGTATGCCCTCCACTTCCTCATAGATCCGTTGCCGGGTCTGCTGATGGATCCGTTCCCGCCGGATCTTTTCCCAGTTCCGCCGCAGCCGGTAGACCCGTTGGAGGGTCTGGGCCGTCAGTTCCAGTTTTTTCTTTTTTTGGCGCAGTTCGCCCATGTCCTGGTACCATACCACCTGTCCCCCGGAAATGGGCATGGTCCTCCGCTGCCAGTCTCCGTCCGGAGGGACGGGCAGCTGTTGGCACTGGTACACTGTCCGTCCCTGCCGGTCCAGGATGGTCAGCCCCAGGCGGGAATGGAGAAAGCAGTCCCGATACTGGCTGTTCCCCGGCAGCAGCCGGGACCGGAGCAGGGCTTCCATCCAGAGGAAACCGAAAAATGCCGTCCACAGGACCAGTTCACTCCGGAAGATCCAGGAAACCCGCAGGATATAGCCGGCAATGTATCCTCCGTACAGCAGGATGACCGTAAAGGGCTGCCACAGCCTCTCCAGACTGATTTTTTCCCGGAAAGCCCTCCAGCACAGCCACCCATTGGCCAGAAGCAGCTGGGCCAGATAACTGAACAGGATCAGGTAATACACAAAGCCATAGGTATAGATATCCTGGTGGGGATTGGTACTGGGCTGAATCTGGAACACCAGCTGATGCCAGTCATTGGTCAGGGCCAGCCCGGCTAAAAGAAGGTCAACAAGCAGCAGGCCCTGGAGCCAGCGGGGAAGAGCCCTGTCTTCCGGTCTCCGGTTGCTGGCATAGCTGATCCAGACCACCAGAAAAGCCAGCAGCCCCATGCAGGGATAATAGCCGTACCAGAGCAGGCGGGCCAGGGCAGCCCAGCCGGTAATCAGGGTCAGCCGCAGCAGCCGGATGGTCAGCCAGACCAGCCACACCCAGATGCTCCAGCCCACCGCCTCCCGGGCCCCCAGCTGGAAGATCCGTTCCCGGAGGGACCCACCCCACAGGATCACCCCGATCATTATGATCAGATACAATACAGGCAGAGGAATGCCAAACCGGGGTTCCTGCAGGAACGGCAGGAGCTCTGTCATTTCCTGTAAAAATTGCTCCATGGTCCCCTCCCTCCTGTCAAGCTAAGTGATTAGCATGACTTTTTCCTCATTATACCATGAAGGAAAGAGAAAGAAAAAGGGACTGCTGCCTGCGGTATGCGGCAACCAGTTTTTGCAGCATATTCAAAAATTTGCCTGCAAATTCAACATTTGCTCCAGCCTTCAGGCTCCAGACTTAAGCCGCCATGCGTCTCTACGACTAGGGGGTTGTTGCACAGAACGTGCAACAACCCCATCCCGGCCTCCCTCTTCACTCTTCCCTATTTTCTTTTTTCACGGTACAATAGAAAGAGAAATCTGATAAAAGGAGGCCTTACCATGCTCGTCCACCATCTGTTGTCCTTTGGTGAACCGGACCGGCTGGCGGTCTTTGACCAGGGCCGTTCCTATACCTACCTGGATCTCCGTACTCTGGTCCGTCAATGCCGGAATGCCCTGTATGCCCAGGGGATCCGGCAGCAGACCCGTGTTGCCATTTTTTCCCGGAAAACCGTCCACTATATCGTTGCTTATCTGGCCCTGGCTTCCCTGGGCGCCATTGCCGTACCCATCAACAGCCAGCTGAGCCAGCGGGAAGTGGGATTCATCCTCCGGGATTCTGAGTCCAGTTTACTGCTCTATACCGGTAATCCTTTTGCCTGGAACGCCCTGGAAGCCACGGCGGATCTGGAGGGATCCATCCGCCAGCTGCCTCTGGACGGGTATCTGGACAGCCCGGCCCCGGAAGCGCCGTCTCTTTCGGAAACCTTCACGGACCAGGAGCCTTTCCTCATCATCTATACTTCCGGCACCACCGGCCGGCCCAAAGGGGCTCTGCTGTCCCACGCCAATGTGACCTGCAACGCCCGCCAGTTCCAGGAAATCCTCCGCATCTCCCCAGAGGACCGGGTGCTGGCGGTGCTGCCCCTGTACCACTGTTTCTGCCTGATCACCGCCTTGATCAATCCACTGCTGGTGGGAGCCTCCCTCTTCCTGTATGACAGCGTGAACCTGAAGGACATTGTCCATTTCATCCGGGACCAGCAGCTGACGGTGCTGTACCTGGTGCCTTCCCTCTGTTCCCTGCTCATCCGCCGGGGACAGCCGGAGGACCTGACCTCCGTCCGGTACACCGTGGTGGGAGGCACCGCCATGCCGCTTTCCCTTCTCCAGGCTTTTGAAGCCCGGTACCATCAGCCCATCATTGAAGGATACGGCCTTTCGGAAGCTTCGCCGGTGGTGTCCGTCAATCCCCCGGAGAAGGTGAAAAGCGGCACCATTGGCCTGCCCCTGCCGGAGATCCAGGTGAAGGTGGTGGATCCGGAGGGACGGGAAATGCCCCAGGGCAGCCGGGGCGAACTGCTGGTCAAAGGACCCAATGTGATGCTGGGCTACTGGCATCTGCCGGAAGCCACGGCAGATGCCCTGGTGGACGGATGGCTCCACACAGGCGATGTGGTGGTGGAAGATCAGGACGGATACCTGCGGATCGTGGACCGTCTGAAGGACATGATCATCAGCATGGGGGAAAACATCTATCCCCGGGAAATCGAAGAACTGGTCTATGCCTACCCGGGCATCGACGAAGCGGCGGTCATCGGCATCCCGGACAAGCTCCGGGGCCAGACCGGATGCTGCTTCTACACGGTCCGGGAAGGGGAAACCGTGGACCCCAGGGCCCTGAAAAAATACCTGCAGCAGAATCTGGCCATCTACAAAGTCCCCCGGGTATTCCGCCAGCTGGAAGCCATGCCCCACCTGGCAACGGGGAAAATCGCGAAGAAGGAACTTAGATGAAAAAGGAGTACTGCACATGAGCGTGCAGTACTCCTTTTTTGTCAGCTGACCGTTGACAGGGCTGTTGCTCACGCAACAGCCCCATTTTTTTATCCCCTTACCAACCGGTAGTACTTCTTCTTCCCCTTCCGGAGCAGCAGGCTTTCTTTGCCGTCGAACAGAGTGTCGTCCACAACGGTGTCCACGTCGGTGATCTTGGCATCTTCGATGGACAGGCCGTTCTGCTGCATCAGCCGGCGGCCTTCGCTCTTGGTGGCGATCACCTTGTTTTCTGCCAGGAGATCCAGCAGACGGCAGCCCCATTCGTCCTTCCGGACGGTGATGGTGGGCACATTGTCCATGTTGCTGCCAGAACCGAACAACGCTTCCGTGGCGTTTTTCGCCTTTTCCGCTTCTGCTTCCCCATGGACGATCTTGGTCACCTCGTAGGCCAATACCTTCTTGGCTTCGTTGATTTCCGCACCCTGGAGAGCCCCCAGCCGCCGGACTTCATCCATGGGCAGGAAAGTCAGCAGGGCCAGGCATTTTTCCACATCCGCATCGTCGATATTCCGCCAGTACTGGTAGAAATCGTAAGGAGAGAATTTCTCCGGATCCAGCCACACAGCGCCGCCTACGGTCTTGCCCATTTTCTGGCCCTGGCTGTTGGTCAGAAGAGTGTTGGTCATGCAGTAGGCAGGCTGGCGGTCCTTCCGGCGGATCAATTCCACCCCGGCGATCATGTTGGACCACTGGTCGTCCCCGCCCAGTTCCATGACGCAGTTGTATTTCTTGTGCAGGGTATAGAAGTCATAGGCCTGCATGATCATGTAGTTCATTTCGAAGAAGGTCAGCCCGTTGTCGCTGGCCAGACGGGTTTTGTAGCAGTCAGCGGCCAGCATCCGGTTCACGGAGAAATGGACCCCTACGCTCCGGAGCATGTCCACATAGTTCAGCTTCAGCAGCCAGTCGGCGTTGTTGACTACAATGGCCTTCCCTTCGGACAGGTCGATGAACCGGCCGATCTGTTTCTTGAAGCATTCGATATTGTGGTTGATGAATTCCGGGGTAAGCATCTTCCGCATTTCATTCTTGCCGCTGGGGTCTCCGACCATACCGGTGCCCCCGCCCAGCAGGATAATGGGACGGTGGCCGGCCCGCTGCATATGGGCCATGACCATCAGGGCGATGAAGTGACCAACATGGAGGCTGTCCGCAGTAGGGTCAAAGCCAATATAGAAAGTGATCTTTTCCTTTCCCAGCAGTTCTCTGATTTCATCCGGGTGGGACATCTGTTTCAGGTATCCCCGTTCTTCCAGTACATCCAATACGTTCATGGAACATCCTCCTGTAGCAATTTTCAACACAAAAAAGCCGGCTGGCCCGGCCGATGGCAGCCTGACCAGCCCGGTTCCTTATTTCTTGGGTATTTCAGACGTGCAATGAGGGCAGCGGGTAGCTTCCGGATCCACCGGCATTTTGCAGAACGGACACAGGGTGGGTTCTGCTTTGGGTTCTTCTTTCTTGAACCGGTTCATCAGGGACACCAGGCAGAAGATCACAAAGGCCATGATGATGAAATCGATGACATTGGTGATGAAGCTGCCATAGGCGATCACCGGCAGGTTGGCGGCTTTGGCTTCCGCCAGGGTATTCACCTTTTTGCTGGACAGATTGATGAACAGGTCAGAAAAATCCACGCCCCCGATCAGGATCCCCAGAGGGGGCATGATAATGTCGTTGACCACGGAAGAGACAATCTTCCCGAAAGCACCCCCGATGATAACACCGACGGCCATGTCCACCACGTTGCCCCGGAGGGCGAAGTCTTTGAATTCCTTGAAAAAGCTCCCCATCATTGTTCTCCTTTATTTTTTCGGCGGCAGGATTTCCAGCCAGTAGTTGTCCGGATCGGTGATGAAATAAATCCCCATAGCCGGGTTTTCAAAACAGATGCAGCCCATTTTTTCATGCTTGGCATGGGCGGCGGCAAAGTCGTCGGTTTCAAAGGCCAGGTGGAATTCATTGTCCCCCAGGTTGTAGGGTTCCTTCCGGTCCTTCAGCCAGGTCAGTTCCAGCAGATGGCTGGTCTGATGGTCCCCCAGGTACACAATGGTGAAATCCGGGGTTTCGATCCGCCGGGTCTCTTCCAGGCCCAGGGCTTCCTTATAAAAAGCCAGGGATTTCTGAAGGTCCAGCACATTGAAGTTGTTGTGGACAAATTTGAAGTTCATGGATTCTTCCTTTCTTCAGGCTGCCTTTTTCCGTTTGGAAATAATGGACAGGCAGGAACCGAACAGGATCAGGGCGATGCCCACGATCATGTTCACCGTAATGGGCTCATCAATCACCAGCCAGGCCATAAAGGCGGTGAGGATGGGTTTGATGTAAAAAGCCAGGGACGCGGTAGCAGGGTCCGTATATTCCATGGCCAGGAAATAGCTGGCGTATCCCAGCCCCGTCACCCCTACGGCGATGTAGGCCAGAGGCGGGATGTGGGCAGCGGTAAGGCCGCTGAGAATGGGAATGTCCGTAAAGACTTTCAGTCCCAGGGACAGCATCAGGTTCCGCACCGGTTCAAAGGTGGAGATCCCGATCAGGACCAGCATTTCCAAAGACCCGCAGATGAAACTCAGGCTGGTCATGGCAATGCCCCCGTAGCGTTGGGCGTGTTTCCGTCCGGCGATGCCGTACAGGGCAAAAGTCAGGGCAGACAGCAGGATCAGGATGATGCTCAGCTGGCTGCCGGACATGTTCACCGGGTTTACGATGCAGATGATCCCGGCAAAGCTGGCCATCAGGGAAAAGACGGTCAGTTTGTCAATGGGCTCACCCAACAGGAAATAGGCAAACAGCACCACGAACACCGGGTTGCAGCTGAAGATGACCCCGTTTACCGAAGCCTTGCCGTAGACAATGGCCATCTGATACAGGATCATGCTGACCACAACCCCCAGGAAACCGGAAAACAGGAAGAATTTCAGATCCTGTCCGTTCAGCTGGACGTTCTTTTTCTTCAGGGCGCTGAAGGCCATGGGCATCAGCACCAGTCCCCCGATCAGGAACCGGAGGAATGTGATCTGGATGGGATGGAACATGTTCCCGAAAAACTTCAGGGCCGTTTCCATAGTCCCAAACAGAAAGGCGGTTACAAGGACGAAAATATACCCCTTATTCATAAAATTTTACTTGACTCCTTCCAGGATAAAATCCAAAGGAAGCGTCGCGGAGGCGTTTCCTGGGTATAACAGATGGTTATTTCTCACCGATGATCCGGACTTCCGGCTCCAGCCAGACGCCGCTCATGGCGTGGACCCGTTCTTTCACGTCGTCCATCAGCTGGAGGATCTCCGTGGCCGTGGCATGGCCCCGGTTCACCACAAAACCGGTGTGTTTCTCTGATACCTGGGCATCACCTACCCGGTAGCCCCGAAGGCCTGCCTGGTCGATCAGTGCCGCTGCAAAATATCCTGGAGGTCTCTTGAAAGTGCTTCCCGCACTGGGGAAATTCAAAGGTTGTTTGCTCACCCGTTTTTGGGTCAGATCACTGATCCGCTGCCGGATAGCTTCCGGATCATCCCGGGTCAGTTCCAGGGTGGCATCCAGAATGATGTCCCCGGTCTCCATCACCACAGAATGACGGTACCGGAAGTCCATTTCTTCCCGGTCCAGGGTCCGGCATCTGCCCTGGGTATCCGCCACAGTCACCGTACGGACCAGGGTGCCGATTTCGCCCCCGTAGGCACCGGCATTCATAAGAATGGCGCCCCCCAGGCTCCCAGGGATGCCGGAAGCGAATTCCAGGCCGGCCAGTCCTCCTTCTGCCGCCGCCGAAGCCAGCCGGGAAAGAAGCACCCCTGCTTCCACCCGGATGGTGGTACCTTCGATGGCCAGCTTCTTCAGGCTGCGGCCCAGTTTCACCACACAGCCCCGGACGCCTTTGTCCAGGACCAGCAGGTTGGATCCGTTGCCGATTACCGTAAGCGGGACGTTCTGATGGTGGATCTCCTGAAGGAGGCTGCACACCTCTTCCCGGGTCTCCGGTGCCACCAGAAGGTCCGCCGGCCCCCCTACCCGGAAGGTGGTGTACTGTTCCATAGGGGCATTGATCTGGAATTTCCCGGGCAGGTGTTCTTCCAGAAAAGAAAGTAAACCAGACATGGTCATCAGTCCATAACTTCCTTCAACGTATCACTGAGGGTCTTGGACAGGTCTCCGAACATCATCTGGAACCGGATGTAGGCCTGGATGTATTCTGCGGCCACCGGGTTCAGCTGGAGCACGTTGTACAGTTCCTGCATTTTCTTCACTTTGGCATCATCAGGTTTCTGGCCCTGGTACTGGGCGATTTCCAGTTCCTGTTTCTGCTTCAGGAAATCCTTCACCATGGATTCTGCAGAAGAATCCGAGGCCAGTTTCCCTTTGGCTTCCACCAGCACTTTATATTCATGGGATTCCTTAATGGCTTTGCAAAGATTGTTCATTTCGTCATAAACGTTCATGGTCTGAACCTCCTAAAAATAGATTCATATCTTATTAATTTTACCATAAAAGGATAAAATTTGCAGACAAAATTTTCCAAAGGAAACGCAGCCGGCTCCTTTTCACTGGTTCAGCACCTGGTACCGGCTGCCGGCGTCGTAATCGAAATGCCACCATTCCATATCGCTGGCCGTAAAGCCCTGCAGGGTCATCTGCTGCCGGAGCAGGTCCCTCAGGTACCGCTGCTTCTGGGTCCCTCCGGCAAACTGGGCATACTGGGCCGGGGAGGGTTCGTCAAAATCCGAGATCATGGGTACTTCTTCTCCCGTGTCCAGGCTGTACAGGCTCACGTCGATGCTCCGGCCGGAATTGTGGGAATACCCTTCTTCCGCCTTGGGAAGCATATCTGCATGGTCCTTGCCCAAAGCCAGGGTGGCCAGTTTGAAATCCTGCCAGGACCGGTAGGCTTCCCACACCACCAGGCCGTATCCATAGGGCCGCAGTCCGTTCTGGACCCTGGCCAGGGCCTGGGCGGCGCTCCGGTCCAGCAGGGCGTTCTGGCGCAGCACCAGAGGCGCCCCGAAAAGATTGTTGTCCGTGGTGTACCGGAGATCCAGCTTTACCCCGGGTACGGTCTGGGCCACATCCACCAGGTCCGCAGTCTTGTCATAGGGCAGACTGGGTGGCACGGCTGCCGCCGCTTCCTTCCGGAGTTCTTCCATGGGGTTGGGAGGCGTCACCCGGACAGGTTTGCCGTTTTCCCCACCGGTGAATCGGCGGGTATAGCTTTTCTGGCCCAGGTTCAGGCTGATCCCCAGGCCGTTCTTGTCACGGTCGAACCGGACCGTGCTGTCCGCATCGGTGTTGGGTCCCACTTCCCGCAGGTCATAATTGTCGTAATGGTTCTTCACCAGCTGGTACACATTACTGCCGGTGTAATCCCGGTCCTGGCTCTGGAACCGGTACAGCAGCTGGAGCTGGCCCTTGTTTTCCCGGACCGCCACCTGCTCTCCGTTTCCCTGATAAAAGCCCACCAGGGCCGCTTCTTCCCGGTTCAGTTCCTCCGGTTCCCAGGCTGCCGCCCGGGCCGTCAGTGCCAGCCCCACACAAAGACAGGCTGACAGGATTGCCGTTTTCTTAAACATCCCGGTTCTCTCCTTCCTGTTCCACCGTATCGTCCTCCGGCAGGGGATGGACGTTTTCCACCACTTCCGCCTCGTGGGCCCCGTTGGCATCCACCTTAGACGGAGGGGCACAGGGCGGGAAGGTGATCACAAAGGCCGTGCCCTTGCCCACCTTGCTCTGGACCTGGACCCTGGCCTTGTGCATCCGGATGATTTCCCTGCCGATGGCCAGTCCCAGCCCCGTCCCGGGAATATGCCGGGAATGGGATTTGTCCGCCTTATAGAACCGCTCCCAGATATAGGGAATGTCCTCTTCAGGAATTCCGAAGCCCTGGTCGGCCACGGTAAGCACGGTACCCTTCTGGCGGTTTTCCATCACCTGGAACCGGATTACCGAACTGTCCGGGGAATACTTCATGGCATTGTCCCCCAGGATCATCACCAGCTGATACAGCCGGTCCCCGTTGCCGTACACCAGAAGGCTGTCATCCACATACTGTTCCAACCGGATATCCCGTTTCTTGGCCCGGCCTTCCAGCATGTTCACCACGCTTTCCACCACTTTGCCCAAAGGGATGGGTTCCATTTCCTCTCCTTCACCCCGCTGGAGCCGGCTGATGTCCAGCAGTTCGTTGATCAGCCGTTCCAGCCGCTGGGTTTCGTCGTTGATCAGCTTCCGGTATTTCCTGATGTCTTCCGGATCCGTAATGGTCCCATCGGACAACGCTTCATTGTAGCCCTGGATAATGGTAATGGGAGTCCGGAGCTCGTGGGACACATTGGCCACGAAATCCCGGCGCATCTTTTCCATTTTCCGGCTTTTCCGTACGAACTGTTCCAGATCCCGGCCCAGGGAATTCAGACTCCGTCCCAGGTCCGCCACTTCGTCATCTCCGTCTACTGCCACTTTCAGGGAATAGTCCCCCAGAGCAATGGCCTTGGCGGAATTCTTCATGGAAATCAGAGGCTTCACCATCCGCCGGGTAAGCCCGCTGACAATAATCACACTGACGAACAGGGCGATGATTCCCACAATGATGGTGTAGATGTAAATATCCTTCAGCACCTTGTTCAGGCCTCCCAAAGGAGACGCCAGCAAAAGGGCCCCGGTCACTTCCCCCCGGGTGTCCTTCAGGGGGATTCCCACCATCAGCACCTGTTCCTTGTAGTAGGGATGATAAATCCGTTCATTGACCCGGTCCCCGCTGTACACTTTCGCCAGGGTTTTCCGGAACCGTTCGCTGTTGGGGCCTCCTTCCTGGATCTGCTGATCGATGGCCGCCACGCTTTTCATCCATTTTTCCCGGCGCTTGGCTTCCCGTTCCTGTTTGGAGGAATTTGATCCATCATGGACCTGTTCGTATTCCGTACCAGTTTCCGAAGCCCCGATCAGGTCGAACTGGTTGTTGAACACCCAGATCCGGGCCCCCACCAGCTGGTCCATGGAAGTAAGATATTCCCGAAGGATGGTCTTGTCCATGTGCATGGCATCGAAGTACCGGATCATCATGGCCACCTGGCCGCCTTTGTCATTGAGTTCCAGTTCCTTAGTCCGGAAGAAATAATCGGTGATCAGGTAGCTGAGGCCTACGGAAATTCCCACGATAATAGCCAGAATCAGGCCCATGTAACTGTACATGAGCCTGGTGCTTAATGACTTCTTCACTTTTTGACCTCAAACTTGTAGCCCACACCCCAGACGGTCATAATGTCCCAGGTGGAATCCGGCGGAATGTCCAGTTTATGCCGGACCCGCTTGATATGGGTATCCACAGTACGGGTATCCCCGTAGTAGGTGTACCCCCAGATCTTTTCCAGCAGCTGGTTCCGGCTGAACACGATCCCCGGATTGGAGGCCAGGCACCAGAGCAGTTCCATTTCCTTGGCGGTGAAGGTGATTTCCCGGCCAAAGGCAACCACCCGGTATTCGCTGAGATTGATCATCAGGTTGGGATATTCCAGCACCTGTTTGTTCTGGCTGTTCATGGAGGCGTTGGTCCGGCGGAGCACCGCTTTCACCCGGGCCACCACTTCCCGGGTATTGAAAGGTTTGGAAATGTAGTCGTCCGCCCCGATCTCCAGTCCCAGGATCCGGTCGTCATCAGAATCCTTGGCCGTGAGCATGATAATGGGAATGTCGGAAATCTTCCGGACCTGTTTGCACACTTCCAGTCCGTCCAATACAGGCATCATAATGTCCAGCAGGATAATGTCCGGCTTGCCGGCCTGGACCTGGACCAGGGCTTCTGCCCCGTCCGCCGCTTCAATGACCTTGAAGCCCTCTTTTTTGAAATAAATGCTTAAAATCTCACGGATCTGCGGTTCGTCATCCGCGATCAATACGGTCTGTTGTTTGTTCATAGAAAGCCCTCACTCTTCTGGCAGAAAGCTGCCGGATTGAAAGAATCCCTTCTTCCAGGACCCATAACTGAGTGTCCAAAAGCGGCACTCCATTGGTTTATTATATCATAAAATGTCAACAGAGGGGGACCGTTGCCTTTGCAGCAGTCCCCCTCCTGGCTCATTTCTTCGACCGGAGCCGGAGATATTCTTTTTTCAGAGCATCAAAGGTTTCGTCACAGATATCGTGTTCGATTTTGCAGGCATCGTGTTCCGCATGTTCCTGGGAGACGCCCAGGGATATAAGGATGTGGGTCAGCACCTGGTGCCGCTCATAGATCCGTTCCGCAATATCCCGGCCGGTTTCCGTCAGGTTCACAAAGCCCGATTCGTCCACCGTAACCAGGCCCTCTGCCCGGAACTTTTTCATGGCCACACTGATGGTGGGCTTGGAATAGCCCATTTCGTTGGCAATATCAATGGAGCGTACCAGCCCCAGACGATTTTTCAGCACCAGGATGGTTTCCAGGTACATTTCCGTGGATTCTGATTCATGGTATTCCATACGTTTTCACCTTATTGCTGCAGCATCGGAGATGCTGGTTATTTTGGTTAGTGTTTACATTCTATTCTACACTATGTTCAGCAATTGTGCAAACGGGGAAGGATCTCCGGTATGTGTCAACAAGTTCTCAGTAAAACCTTCATCACAGTATAGTTATTCATTCA
>ENA-OROH01001689-OROH01001689.1-human-gut-metagenome-genome-assembly--contig:-NODE-1689-length-19526-cov-9.230188_pt1 | contig 19526 bp, 10 predicted proteins | sample MGYA00242125_ERZ509042 | MGnify/ENA primary metagenome ERZ509042 (study PRJEB26280, sample SAMEA2338738) | human gut metagenome | biome: human gut; feature: human-associated habitat; material: faeces... | reverse complement strand
AGATTAAACGGAGTAGCAATTAATCCTCAAAAGTATCTATATAATTAAAAATAAACTATTAAGTAATTTATTACTTAATAGTTTATTTGTGTTTAATATAAAAAAATAATTATTCAACTGTTACTGATTTTGCAAGGTTTCTTGGCTTATCAACATCTAATCCTTTTTCTTTTGAAATATAATAAGAAAGTAATTGTAATGGAACAATTGCAACAATAGGTGAAAGCAAAATATTTGTGTTTGGAATTTTAACAATTGTGTCTATATTATTACTTGGTAATTCTTGACTTGTGATAACTAATGTTTTTGCACCACGTGTAATAACTTCTTGAATATTACTAATAGTTTTTTCAACTAAATTCTTATCTGTAATAATACTTATAACAGATATTCCATTTTCAATTAATGCAATAGGTCCATGTTTTAATTCACCAGCAGCATATGCCTCTGAATGTATATAAGAAATTTCTTTTAGTTTTAAAGAAGCTTCAAGAGCAGTGTTATAATCAATACCTCTACCTAAGAAAAAAACATCTTTTTCTTGATAAATATTTTTTGCATAATTTTTAATTTCTTCAGAAGATTTTAATGCTTCTTCAATTTTATCAGGAAGATTAAAGATATCTTTTTTTAATTTTGTTAATTCTGAAGATGGAGTAGATCCTAATATTTCAGCAAAATAAATTGCTAAAATTATAAGTAGCATAACTTGAGAAGTATAAGCTTTGGTTGAAGCAACAGCAATTTCTGGTCCAGCATGTGTATAAATAGAGTAATCAGCTTCTCTTGTAATAGAACTTCCAATGACATTTGATACAGCAAGTGTTGTAGCTCCTTTTGATTTTGCAAGTTTTAATGCAGCAATAGTATCAGCAGTTTCGCCAGATTGAGAGATATAAATACATAAAGTATTTTTATCAATAATTGGATTTCTGTATCTAAATTCTGAAGCTATATCAACTGTAACTGGGATATTGCATAAGTTTTCAATTGCAATTTTCCCAGAAAGTCCAGCATGCATTGCAGTTCCACAAGCTACTATATATATTTTATTTATTTTTGATAAAAATTCTTTGGTGAATTTTAAATCATCAAAATTACAAGACTCATTTTCTGGTAAACGTGAACCAATAGTTTCTCTTATTGCTGTTGGTTGTTCAAATATTTCTTTTAACATATAATCATCAAAACCATTTTTATCTGCAGCACTAGCATTCCATTCTATACTTGTTAATTTTTTATCTATTTTATTTAAATCAATATCATAAAATTCAACATTGTCTCTTGAAAGAAGAGCGAATTCATTATCATTTAAAAGATAAAAATCTTTTGTAAAGGATAGAATTGCAGGAATATCAGAAGAAATATAGTTTTCTCCATTACCTTTTCCTATAACAAGAGGGCTATCTTTTCTAATAACAATCATGTTATCTGGCATATATTTAGAGATGACTTGAAGTGCATAACTTCCTTTAAATGATTTGCAAGCCTTTTGAACAGCACGTAAAACTTTTTTGTCATCATTTTTCTTATCTTTTGAATAATAATAATGTATAAGATTTGGTATAATTTCTGTATCTGTTTGAGAATGAAATGTATAACCATTATCTAATAATAATTTTTTTAAATCATTATAATTTTCAATAATTCCGTTATGAACAACAGCAAAACTGTTACTATTATCTAAATGAGGATGGGCATTTTCTTTTGAAGGTTTTCCATGTGTTGCCCATCTAGTATGAGCAATTCCAATTGTTCCTTCAAGAGAATCAATTCCATCTAAATTATATAAATTTTTAACTCTTCCTTTATCTTTCATAACTGAAAGACCATTTTTTTCTATAGTTGATATTCCAGCAGAGTCATAACCTCTGTATTCAAGTCTTAAAAGACCATTAATTAAGATAGGACTAGCTTTTTGATGTCCTATATATCCAATAATTCCACACATTTGTGAATCCTCCTTAAAAATAATTGAATAGGATTTTTGATATAAAATCCCTTATATGCGGAATTGAAATATACTTATGCATTAATTTCTGTTACAATATTATATTGTTTTTTGTTATAATGCTTTGACTTAAGTTAAGCCACTAGAGTATCCGCCGAAAATTCGATTAGCTCTAGACCTCGTCAACACAATAGTGTTCTGGCGCTTAATAATAAACTCCTTTCATAATATATTTTTTATATTTCAATTTCTGTATTATATTATAATATATTAAATATTTGTGCAAGTACTTTTTGAAAAAAAAAGAAATGCAGGTGGTATTAACCACCTGCATTTGGCTTTAGGAAATTTGAGAATCTGCTAAATTGATTTCATCAATAAAGCAGTTGATTTTTAAAGCGTTTACTACACTAATTGTTGGGACTAGTTTGGAATAGAGTTCCTGGACATTATAATTAGAACTATCATATCTTACCCAAATAAGTTCTTCAGGATTGCAATTAGAATAATCGAATTCTTCAAAATCTTTCTCTGTATACAGAAGACAAGAAGGAGAAGTATTCCACTTTTGCATAGTCAGAGTTTTCGAAAATTTGCTAAAAATTGCAACAGTATCTAAATGTTTTTTCATAATTTCAAAGTATAGATTTTTTGCAAAAACAGATACTTGAAAATTTGCTTTATATTTTCTAGCATTTGTTACTTCAAATTGAGTTTCTTCACTTGCAGTTTTTAACATTTCAATTTGCTGTTGAGAATCAACAGAAGCAAACAATGGGAAAAACTTACAAGCCATATAGTAGACTGCTTCAATTACTTGACAATCTTTAGAAGAATAAGAATTGTTGGGATTTTGAAAATTTAAACAATCTAAAACATCTCCGTTAAAAATTTCGATGTTTGCAAAAGAATCAGCAATTTGCGAAAGTGTTTTGTAAAAAGCATTTGCAAGCTTTTTTTCAAAAGACTCACACATAGACATGTTCCCATCTTTTACAATAAAAGGAGTTAAACTATATTCATAATCAGGGCAAACCTTGAATGAAACAGGATGTTGCTGTGCAATGGACTTATAATGCCTGGATTTTAGAATTACGATATTGTCAGTGACAATAACACTTATTTTGATATACAGAAATCCAACACATTTCCGTTTGGAACTTAACATACCAAACATATTACTTTTTGTAATAGAAAGAGTTTCACCAATAATTTTATGAGTGACGGCAAATTCATAGCAATTTAGTGTAGGATTGTAAATCAAATTACTTTTTCCTACAAATTTGGTTGCCTTTGCACTCCACATTTGTGAAATAATAGAGCAGAAGCAGAGACTATAGAACTTATTTTTAAAGTTCGAATCTTCTGTTAGCTGCTTTTGAGTTTCTGCAATACTAGTTTTGAGAAGCGGAGAACAATAATTATCTGGATTTACTGCGATTTCTAAGGATGCTAGATTTTCTTTACTTAACTCAAAGTTATAAGTGTAGTCAAACATATTTTTCCCTCCAAATTTAAAATTAAAATACTTTTAAGGTGAGTAGAAACTAAAAATTACATAAAAATCCTCCAAATTTCTTATATTAGCATTTCAATGTGCATAAAATAATTATAATATAAAAATTAAGCAAAGTCAATATATTATGTAAATATAAATGAAGCGAAATAATAAAATAAAAAGTTAGAAAATAAGCTTAAAAGCATTGACAACAACTTTTGTAATATGATATAATAATATGCGTATAAATTTGCAAATTGGTAATTCTTAGAAATTATCAGAGTTAATTCAAAATGATAAAATTTAGAAAAATAAGAATTAAATATAAGTAGAAATAAAGGGAGAAAATTGTAGAGCAGACAATAATCAAAACTTTACAAAACTATATTTTAAGAAGGGATTTTTCTAATTAAATATTTTCTCGTAAGAAAACTAGCCAAGCCATTACTTAAATATGGCATTTTTTATATAAATAGGAAAGTTTCAAAACTTTCCTATTATAAAAAAATACATTGCACAGAAAATTTACTTAAAAATTTATGATTTTTTAAGATTTGTTCTGTAATAAGAAATAGATTTAGTCTTATATAAAAACAATAATTTCTTATTTATTCTTAGATTGGCAGATTTCGAGCGAAACAAAAGCTGCTTAATATTTTATAAGGAGTGATTTTTTTGGAAATCAAAGATGTTAAATTCGGAAGAACAACCCGTAAAGATTTCTCAAAAGTTGGCGATTTTATAGAAATGCCAAACTTAATTAAAGTTCAAAAGGATTCTTATGACTGGTTTATTGAAGAAGGATTAGGAGAAGTATTAAAAGACATTTCACCAATCATAGATTATTCAGGAAATCTAGTATTAGAATTTTTTGACTACTACATGGAAGAAAAAACAAAATACACAGAAGAAGAAGCAAAAGAAAGAGATGCAACATATTCTACAAGATTACATGTAAAAGTAAGATTAATAAACCGTGAATCAGGTGAAATCAAAGAACAAGAAATTTATTTAGGTGATTTTCCACTAATGACAGAAAGTGGAACATTTATAATAAATGGTGCAGAAAGAGTTGTAGTTAGCCAGTTAGTACGTTCACCAGGATGTTACTATGATGAAATATTTGATACAAAAACAGGAAAGAAAACATATACATCAACAATTATGCCATTAAGAGGTGCATGGTTAGAATATGAAACAGATGGAAATGATATATTCTGGGTACGTGTTGATAGAACAAGAAAAATTCCAATTACAACATTATTAAGAGCAATTGGATTAGTATCAGATGATCAAATAAGAGCATTATTTGGAGATGAAACATTACTAGAAACAACAATACAAAAAGATCCAATAAAAACAGGTGAAGAAGCATTAATCGAAATTTACAAAAAATTAAGACCTGGAGAATTACCAACAGTAGAAGCTGCAAAAAGCTTATTTAATGGATTATTCTTTGATAATAGAAGATATGATTTAGCAAAAGTAGGAAGATATAAATTTAACCAAAAATTAAGTATCGCAAACAGAATAAAAAATCAAGTTGCATTTGAAGACATTATGGATAAAGAAACAGGAGAAGTTTTTGTTGCAGCAGGAGAAGTAATTTCAGCAGAAGCAGCAGAAGCAATTCAAAATGCAGGTATAAATGTAGTAGATATTAAGTTTGGAGATAAAAAATTAAGAATAATTGGTAATGGAATAGTAAATATTCATTCAGTATTACCAAATGTAGACTTAAGTAGCTTACATATAAAAGAATATGTAAATTATGAAGTATTAAAAAATATAATGGAAAATACTTCAGAAGAAGAATTAGTTAAAACATTAAAACAAAGAGAAGAAGAACTAATTCCAAAATATATAACAACAGAAGACATGATAGCATCAATAAACTATTTATTAAATATGTATCATGGATATGGAAAAGCTGACGATATAGATCACTTAGCAAATCGTAGAATAAGATGTGTTGGAGAATTATTACAAAATCAATTCAGAATTGGTTTAGCAAGACTTGAAAGAGTTGTTCGTGAAAGAATGACAATTCAAGACTTAGATGTTATAACACCACAATCATTAATAAACACAAAACCAATAACATCATCAATAAGAGAATTCTTTGGAAGTTCACAATTATCACAATTTATGGACCAAACAAACCCATTATCAGAATTAACACATAAAAGAAGAATTTCAGCATTAGGACCTGGTGGTTTGTCAAGAGAAAGAGCAGGATTCGAAGTTCGTGATATTCACTACACACATTATGGTAGATTATGTCCAATTGAATCTCCAGAAGGACCAAACATTGGATTAATTTCAGCATTATCATCATTTGCTAATATAAATGAGTATGGATTTATTGAAACACCATATAGAAAAGTAGATCCAGAAACACATAGAGTAACAGATATTGTTGAATATATGAGTGCAGATGTTGAAGATAATTACATGATAGCACAAGCATCTGAACCAATGAATGAAAATAATGAATTTATAAATAAGCGTGTTCGTGTAAGACATAGAAATGAAATTATAGAAGTTGATAAAGAATTAGTACAATATGTTGATGTATCACCAAAACAATTAGTATCAATTGCAGCTGCAATGATTCCATTCTTGGAAAATGATGATGCTAAAAGATCTTTAATGGGATCAAACATGCAACGTCAAGCAGTTCCATTAATGACATCAGAAGCACCAATTATAGCAACAGGTATTGAATATAGAGCAGCAAAAGATTCAGGAATATTAATATTAGCTGAAGATGATGGTGTTGTAGAAAAAGTTACTGGTGACAGTATCACAATGAAATATAACAATGGTAAAACAGTTGTGCATAAACTACGTAAATTCAAAAGAACAAATGGTGGAACATGTATCAATCAAAGACCAATAGTTAGAAAAGGTGAAATAGTTAAAAAAGGTGATGCGTTAGCAGATGGACCAGCAACAAAAGATGGAGAAATGGCATTAGGTAAAAATATGTTAGTAGCATTCTCAACATGGGAAGGTTACAACTATGAGGATGCTATTCTTTTAAATGAAAGACTAGTACAAGAAGACATATTTACATCAATACATATTGAAGAATATGATTGTGAATGTCGTGATACAAAATTAGGTCCAGAAGAAATAACAAGAGATATACCAAATGTTGGAGATGACGCATTAAAAGATCTTGATGAAAATGGTATTATTAGAATAGGTGCAGAAGTAAGACCTGGAGATATATTAGTTGGTAAAGTTACTCCAAAAGGAGAAACAGACTTAACAGCAGAAGAAAGATTACTTCGTGCAATATTTGGAGAAAAAGCTAGAGAAGTAAGAGATACATCACTTCGTGTACCACATGGTGAAGCTGGAACAATTGTTGATGTAAAAATATTTACAAGAGACAATTCAGAAGAATTAGGACCTGGAGTAAATCAAGTAATTAGATGTTATATTGCTACAAAGAGAAAAATATCAGTTGGAGATAAAATGGCTGGACGTCATGGTAACAAAGGTGTTATTTCAAGAATATTACCAAAAGAAGATATGCCATTCTTACCAGATGGAACACCAATAGACATTTTATTAAACCCATTAGGTATACCATCTCGTATGAACTTAGGACAAATCCTTGAAGTTCACTTAGGAGCAGCAGCAAGAGCATTAGGATGGAAAGTATCAACACCAGTATTTGATGGTGCATCTGATAAAGAAATTGAAGAATTATTACAAGAAGCTGGATTATCACCAGATGGAAAACAAACATTATATGATGGAAGAACTGGAGAGCCATTTGCAAGTCCAATTACAGTTGGTGTAATGTACATGTTAAAATTACATCACTTAGTTGATGATAAAATACATGCTCGTTCAACAGGACCATACTCATTAGTAACACAACAACCTTTAGGAGGTAAAGCTCAATTTGGTGGACAACGTTTTGGAGAGATGGAAGTTTGGGCACTAGAAGCTTATGGTGCAGCATACACATTACAAGAAATCTTAACAATAAAATCAGATGATGTTGTAGGACGTGTTAAAGCATATGAAGCAATTGTTAAAGGTGAAAATATTCCTGAACCAGGAGTTCCAGAAAGCTTTAAAGTACTTGTAAAAGAATTACAAGCATTAGGATTAGATGTAAGACTATTCTCTGAAGATAATAAAGAATTAGAATTAAAAGAACACATCGAAGATGGAATTGATTATGAAGATGTAGAAAAAGATAGAGCTTTAACTGAAGATGATGTATTAATACATGAAGATTTAGAAAACGGATATGAAGAAGAAGAAATGGTAGATAATGAAGATGAAGAAGATAGTGATGAACTATTTGATGATGATAATTTAGATGATGATGACAGCATTTATGATAATGACGGATTTGATAATGAATAATAAAACTACAATTAAATAATATTTTGAAAAGCAAAAGAGGCGACGGAAGAGTTTGCAAGAGCGGGGGATAGCCTCTTGAGCTGTTTTAAAATGCCCAAATAATTTGAGAAGGGGGACATCTAATAGAGATGGAAGAAGACGAATTAGAGATATTCAATAAAATTAAAATAGGAATTGCATCAGACGAAAAAATAAGAGAATGGTCAAAAGGTGAAGTAAAAAAACCAGAGACTATAAATTATAGAACTTTAAAACCAGAAAAAGATGGTCTATTTTGTGAAAAAATATTTGGACCAACAAAAGACTGGGAATGTCATTGTGGTAAATATAAAAGAGTAAGATATAAAGGGATTGTTTGTGATAAGTGTGGTGTAGAAGTTACAAAATCAAAAGTAAGACGTGAAAGAATGGGACACATAGAACTTGCAGCACCAGTTGCACATATTTGGTATTTCAAAGGAATTCCAAGTAGAATTGCATTAATGCTAGATATTTCACCAAGAAATCTTGAAAAAGTAATTTATTTTGCATCATATATAGTAACAGATAAAGGAACATCTGGACTAGAAAAATGCCAAATATTAACTGAAAAAGAATACCATGAAGCAGAAGAAAAATATGGTAGAAAATCATTCAAAGCTGAAATGGGTGCTGAAGCAATAAGAAAATTATTAGAAGAAATTGATTTAGCAAAATTAACAGCTCAAATAGAAAAAGAAATTGAAAATGCTAGCGAACAAAGAAAAGCAAAATTAATAAAAAGATTAGACACAGTTGAAGCATTTTTACAATCAGGAAACAGACCTGAATGGATGGTAATGAATGTTGTACCAGTAATTCCACCAGATCTAAGACCTATGGTTCAATTAGATGGTGGTAGATTTGCAACATCAGACTTAAATGATTTATATAGAAGAGTTATAAACAGAAATAACAGATTAAAGAGATTATTAGAACTTGGAGCACCTGAAATCATTGTAAGAAATGAAAAGAGAATGTTACAAGAATCAGTAGATGCTTTAATTGATAACTCAAGAAGAGGAAGACCTGTTACAGGTGCTGGAAACAGACCATTAAAATCTTTATCAGATTTATTAAAAGGAAAACAAGGTAGATTCCGTCAAAACTTATTAGGAAAACGTGTTGACTATTCAGGACGTTCAGTAATCGTAGTAGGACCAGAATTAAAAATATATCAATGTGGTCTACCAAAAGAAATGGCAATTGAATTATTCAAACCATTTGTAATGAAAGAATTAGTTGAAAGACATTTAGCACATAATATAAAAAGTGCAAAAAGAATGGTAGAAAGATTAAGCCCTGAAGTATGGGGAATTCTAGAAGAAGTTATAAAAGATCACCCAGTAATGCTAAACAGAGCTCCAACACTACACAGATTAGGTATTCAATCATTTGAACCAGTATTAGTAGAAGGTAGAGCAATAAAATTACATGCATTAGTATGTGAAGCATTCAATGCAGACTTTGATGGTGACCAGATGGCTATACATTTACCATTAACACCAGAAGCACAAGCAGAATCAAGATATTTAATGCTAGCTACAAACAACTTATTAAAACCACAAGATGGTAAACCAGTAGCAGTACCAAGACTAGACATGATTTTAGGAAGTTATTATTTAACAATGACATTAGATGGAGAATTAGGAGAAGGAAAATATTTCAAAGATCCTGATGAAGCAATAATGGCATTACAAAATAATGCAGTATCAATCCATGCGAAAATCTTTGTAAGAATTACAAAAGAAATTGATGGAGAAATGAAATCAAAGAAAGTTGAAACAAGTGTTGGTAGAATTATATTTAACCAAGGAATTCCACAAGATTTAGGATTTATAGACAGAAAAGAGGATCCATTCCAATATGAAATCAATTTCCCAGTTATGAAAAAATCAATGGGAACAATAATTGAAAGAACAATTGACAAACATGGTTTAATCGAATCAGCAGAAGTTATAGATTATATCAAAGCATTAGGTTTCAAATATTCAACATTAGCAGGTATTACATTCTCAGTAGCAGATGTAAAAGTACCAGATTCTAAGAAAGACATTTTAGCAGATGCAGATAAACAAGTTGAAAAAGTAAGAAATCAATATAGAAGAGGTTTGATAACAGATGATGAAAGATATCAATCAGTTGTTAATATTTGGGAAAAGGCAACAAATGATGTAAGTAAGGCAATGGAAGAAAACTTTGATGATTTAAACCCAATATATATGATGGTTAAATCTGGAGCCCGTGGTAACATGAACCAATTAAGACAAATCGCAGGTATGCGTGGACTTATGGCTAGTACAACTGGTAAAGCAGTTGAAATACCAATCAAATCATGTTTCCGTGAAGGTCTAGATGCATTGGAATATTTCATATCATCACATGGTGCTCGTAAAGGACTTTCAGATACAGCTTTAAGAACAGCTGACTCTGGATACTTAACAAGAAGACTAGTTGATGTTTCACAAGATATAATTGTTAGAGAACATGATTGTGGAACTGTTGATGGATTAACAATTGAAGATATTAAAGATGGAAATCAAATAGTTGAAGGATTAGCTGAAAGACTAGAAGGAAGATATCCATTAAATGATATATTAGATCCACAAACAAATGAAGTTATTGTAGATACAAATACAATGATTAATAAAGACATAGCAAAACGTATTGTGGATGCTGGAATTACAAAAGTTGTTGTACGTTCAGTAATTGCATGTAGAGGAAAACATGGCGTATGTCAAAAATGTTATGGTATGGGATTAGCAAGAAGAGATTTAGTATCAATTGGTGAATCAGTTGGTATTATAGCTGCACAATCAATTGGCGAACCTGGTACACAGTTAACCATGAGAACAATTCACTCTGGTGGTGTTGCTGGTGTTGCAGATATCACACAAGGTCTTCCAAGAGTAGAGGAAATCTTTGAAGCTAGAAAACCTAAGGGAGTTGCTGTAATAACAGAAATTGATGGTACAGTTAAAATTTCTGATAATAAGAAGAAATTAGAAGTAATTGTTACATCAAAAGATGATTCAAGAACATACACAATTCCATTTGGATCAAAACTAAAAGTAAAAGATGGAGATGAAGTAAAAGCTGCAGATCCATTAATAGAAGGTTCTATAAATCCAGCTGAAATTTTAGCAATAAAAGGACCAGAAGGTGTTTATGAATATGTAATATCTGAAATTCAAAAAGCATATAGAAACCAAGGTGTTGATATCAATGATAAACACGTTGAAGTAATTGCAAGACAAATGCTTCGTAAGGTTAGAGTTGATGATGGTGGAGATACAGATATGTTCCCAGGATCATTAGTTGATATGTATGAATTTGAGGATAAAAATAAAGAAGCTGTTGAACAAGGTAAACGTCCAGCAACAGGAAAGAGAGCATTACTTGGTATTACTAAAGCTTCACTTGCAACAGATAGTTTCTTATCAGCTGCATCATTCCAAGAGACAACAAGAGTATTAACAGAAGCAGCAATTAAAGGTAAGGAAGATGATTTAATAGGATTAAAAGAAAATGTTATCATTGGTAAGTTAATCCCAGCTGGAACTGGTATGAAGAGATATCAAGATGTTACTATTAAAGTTGAAGGCGAAGATGAAAAGACAGTTGCAGAAGAAATTGATGCAAATAAACAAGTTGAAATACAATCAGATGCTGAATAAAATTGAAAACACACGGATAGATATAAAAGTCTATCTGTGTTTTTCTATTTATATAAAGAAAGAAACCTCTAATAGAGGTTTCTTTGAAAATGAATTATTCAGACTTCATTTGTTTTAATTTTTCTTCCATATCATTGATTTCTTGTAATTTATGAAGTCTTGTAACTTCAATAGGTTCTACATCTACTGTTTCTTGTTCTCTACATCTTGTACAAATTCTAGTCCAATTCTTTTTGGTAATAGGACAGTAACGTTCAAAACCTCTATCTCCACAAATTGCCCAAACGGTATATTCATGTTCATGCCATTCTCCAGTATGTCCTTCTCGTGCACAGGTTTCCTTGGCTACAAGCTCTTTTTTTTGCTTTTCATCTTGAATTTTTTTGAATTGAATTGAATAAGGTTCGAAATTTTTTTCAAGAATAGAAATACTATGCATAACTGCTTCGTATTCAGGAGTTCCTTGTTCAAAACAAGCATTGGCATATTTTTGGATTTGCTGAAGTAAAGTAAATGCTTTTGCTCCTTTTTTGAGATTTTTTTCTTTTGTTGTCATTTGAAATTGCCTCCTTAATATTTTTGAATTGTTTATGGATGAATTGGAGATTAAGTTTTTTCATCTATGATTGTTGATGAAATAGTTATGAGATAGTGCTTGACTATTTTGAGAGATTATATCATGTTGTAATATAATTTTCAATATGTTTATTTGAGTTAAATTTGATGTAAAAAAATAGTATTTGAATATTTTTCAAATACTACTGTTTCTGGTACCGATGGTGGGACTATACAACCCGCGTCGGGAAAATAGTCCGCTGGGCTATTTTCTAATCCTCCTTTTCGAGTCCCACTTTAAAATTGTTATGAAAAATAGTATTTGAATATTTTTCAAATACTACTATTTTTTGGTACCGATGGTGGGACTCGAACCCACATGGTTTCCCGCCAGATTTTGAGTCTGGTGCGTCTGCCAATTCCGCCACATCGGCTTATTGTTTTTTGTTTTTTAGACTTTCTTAATATATCATATTTTTATTTTTTTGTCTAGTACTATAATGTATTTTCTCTTGACTATTTGGAAAATTTAATGTAGAATATATAATATTTTAATAAAAGAAAAGAGGAATTATAGTATATGATATGTTCACAATGTAAAAAACGCACTGCAGTTGTATTTATAAACAAAATTGAAAATGGCGTTTCTTCAATGGAAGGCTTATGTAAAGAGTGTGCAAAAAAACGTGGATTAGATGTTCCTGAGACTAATACAAATCAGTCTACTTCTAATCAAACGAATAATAATATAGATATGAATAATATGTCAAAACAGTTAGAGTCTTTGTTTAAGGATTTATCTTCTAATTTAAAATTGGAAAATCTTGAAAATATGGATTTTGAAAATTTTGAATCTGATGGTGATGAAGATGTTGATGATGAAAATGCTCCAGAGGGTATTTCTATGGGAATTCCTATTGGATCTATCTTTGCTAATTTTGTTCCTAAAAAACAAAAAGATGAGGAAGAAACTAATGGTGGTAGACAAAAGGTTAAAGTTGAATCAAAGAAAGCTAAGAAAAAGAAAAAATATCTTGATACTTTTGGAACAAATCTAACTCAAAAAGCTAAAAATAATGAACTTGATATGGTTATTGGTCGTGATAAGGAAATTCAAAGAGTTATACAAATTTTAAATAGACGTACTAAAAATAATCCTTGTTTGATTGGTGAACCAGGTGTTGGTAAAACAGCAATTGCTCAAGGTTTGGCTATAAAAATTGCTAATAATAATGTTCCAGCAAAACTTTTAAATAAAGAAGTTTATTTATTAGATATGACATCTGTTATAGCTGGTACTCAATTTAGAGGACAATTTGAAGCTCGTATGAAAGGTATTATTGATGAATGTAAAGAATTCAAGAATATTATTCTTGTAATAGATGAAATTCACAATATAATTGGAGCAGGAGATGGAGAACATTCTATGAATGCTGCTAATATTTTAAAACCATCACTTGCAAATGGAGAAATTCAATTAATAGGTACTACTACTTTAAGAGAATATAGAAAATATATAGAGAAAGATACAGCATTAGAAAGAAGATTCCAACAAGTTTTAGTTGAAGAACCTAATATCGATGATACAATTTCAATTTTAACAGGAATAAAGAAATATTATGAAGAATATCACAAAGTAAAAATTTCAAATGATGTTATAAAACAAGCAGTTATAATGTCTGAAAAATACATTCATGATAGATTTTTGCCAGATAAAGCAATTGATATTTTAGATGAGGCTTGTTCTAGAATTAATCTTGAAAATAAAGAATTGTTTAAACTTGAAATGTTAAAACAAGAACTTGCTGATGTTCAAGCACAAAAAGAAGATGCTGCACAAGCAGATTCAACAGAAGATTATCAAAAAGCAGCAGATTTAAAAACTAAAGAATGTAGATTAATTGAAGAAATTGACCATTTAAATAGTACAATAAAATTAAAATCTTTAACAGTTCAAGATATAGCACAAGTTATTGAAAATTGGACTAAGATTCCAGTTAAAAAAATTACAGAAGCAGAAACACAAAAATTATTAAATCTTGAAACAAATCTTCATAAAAGAGTTATTGGTCAAGATAAAGCAGTATGTGCAGTTTCTAGAGCAATAAGAAGAAATCGTGCAGGACTTCAAAGTACAAAACGTCCACCATCATTCATATTTGTTGGACCAACAGGTGTTGGAAAAACAGAACTTGCAAAAAGCTTAGCATATGAAATGTTTGGATCAGAAGACTCAATAATAAGAGTAGATATGTCTGAATATATGGAAAGCCACTCAACAGCAAAACTTATTGGTGCACCTCCAGGATATGTTGGATATGATGATGCAGGTCAACTTACTGAAAAAGTAAAAAGAAAACCATATTCTATTATATTATTTGATGAAATTGAAAAAGCACACCCTGATGTATTTAACATTTTATTACAAGTATTAGATGACGGAAAACTTACAGATTCACAAGGAAATGTTGTTAGTTTCCAAAATACAATTATAATTATGACATCAAATGCAGGTTCAAATGTTAATACAAATTCAATTGGTTTTGATAAAAAAACAGTTGATAATAATAAAATAGAAGAAAATCTAAAACAAGTTTTTAGACCTGAATTTTTAAATAGAATAGATGAAATTATAGTATTTGATTCATTAACAAAAACTGAATTATTACAAATTGTTGAATTAATGTTAAAAGATACAGTAAAAGCTTTAGCAGACAAAAATATTTCTTTAAATGTTTCAGAAAATGCAAAAGATTTTATATTAGAAAAAGGAACTAATTTGAAATATGGTGCAAGACCCTTAAGAAGAGCTATTCAAAGATATGTTGAAGATGAAATTTCTGAAATGATTTTAAAAGGTGATGTCCATGATGGGCAAACTATTAATGTTGACATAGAAAATAATGAATTAAAATTTAATATTGAATAATTAAAAGTTCTCTGCATTTTTGCAGAGACTTTTTAATGAAAAAAGGAAGGAAAATAAAATGGTAGATTATATAACAATAATAGGTGGAGGATTAGCTGGAAGTGAAGCTGCATATCAAATAGCAAAAAGAGGAATAAAGGTAAAATTGTATGAGATGAAGCCTGATAAATTTACAGAAGCACATAGTAATAAAAATTTGGCTGAGATAGTATGTAGTAACTCGTTCAAATCTAATTTACATACAAATGCATGTGGTTTGTTAAAAGAAGAATTAAGAAAACTAGACTCATTGCTAATAAGAATAGCAGATGAAACACAAATACCAGCAGGACAAGCATTAGCAGTAGATAGAGAATTGTTTTCACAAAAAGTAACAGAAGAATTAGAAAAAAATCCATTAATAGAAATAATTCATCAAGAAGTAACAGAAATAGAAAAAATTGCAGAAAAAGGAATTGTAATAATTGCAACAGGACCATTAACATCAGAAGGATTATCAAAAGAAATCTCTAAAATAACTGGAGAAGATAAATTACATTTTTATGATGCAGCTGCACCAATTGTTACAAAAGAAAGCATCGATTTTAATATTGCTTTTTTTGGTAATAGATATGAACAAGAAAAAGGAAAAGATGAAACAATAGATGATTGGAAAGAAAGATTACACAAACAAGAAGCAAGTTATATAAATTTACCAATGAATAAAGATGAATATGAAAAATTTGTAGAAGAATTAATAAATGCTGAAGTTATAACATTACATGAATTTGAAAAAAGAGAGATATTTGAAGGTTGTATGCCGGTAGAAGTAATGGCAAAAAGGGGAAAAGATACATTAAGATATGGACCATTAAAACCAGTTGGATTTGATGATCCAAGAACAGGAAAAAGACCATATGCAGTAATTCAATTGAGGCAAGATAATGAATTAGGAACAATTTATAATATAGTTGGATTTCAAACAAATTTAAAATATGGAGAACAGAAAAGAGTATTTGGAATGATTCCTGGATTACAAAATGCTGAATTTGTAAAATATGGAGTTATGCATAGAAACACATATATAAATTCAACGAAATTATTAGATAACACATATAACTTCAAAGATAATAAAAATATTTATTTTGCCGGACAAATTACAGGTGTTGAAGGTTATGTTGAATCAATTTCATCAGGAATGGTGTCAGCATTAAATGCTGTTTCACAAATAAAAAATGAAAGCAAAATTGAATTTTCAAATTTATCAATGATAGGAGCATTAGCAAAATATATTTCAACAGCAAATGACAAATTTCAACCAATGAATGCAAATTTTGGAATTGTTCCAGAACTTCCAAAGAGAATAAAAGACAAAAAAATAAAGTATGGAATGTTAGCAGATAGGGCTATTGAGAACTTAAAAATTGATTAACCAAAAAATGATAAAATATTAAAAAAATTGACAAAAAACTCTTGCAAGAAATAAAGTCATATGATAGAATAACAAATGAATAAAATTCGGAAATAACAAAAGAAAGGAATGTATTAAGAAGCAATCAACTTAATATAACAGGTTAAAAAAAGATGGAAGAATTAATTAATGAATTAGATATATTTGTTAATGAAAAAGCAGTTTTAAGTGCTCAGATAAGAGATATAGAAAGCAAAAGAAATGAATTAGCAAAAGAAAGAAATACAAAAAAAGCACAAAATAAAATAAATAATGATGAAGATGTTTGGTCAGAAGTAAATTGCTTAGGAAAACAAATATCAGATTTAGGAAACCAAAGCCAATGGTTTCAAAATCAAATAAATTCTAAACTTTTAAGAGTTAGAGAACAAGCATTTATAGAAATAGATAATTTGATTGCTGAAAGTGTAAGAAAAAGTAGAATTATTAGTGAACAAATAGAAGAAAATAGAGACAATCTTGATCCAGAAGAAATTTATGAATTAACAGATAACATAAATGAAATAGGACAAAGTATGGCTAGAATTATGTTTGCAAAAAGATTGATCAAACATAATCAAATTGTTGATGTAATTAATTTATTTTCAACTACAGAAATAGAAGAAAGCCAAGAACAATCTGAACAAATAAATGAAATAATAGAAAAACAAGAAATTGAAAATAAAGAAGAAAACGAACAAGTTCAATTAATAAATGAAGAGCTAAAACCTATTGAAGAAATTGCTATTGATCCAGTATTAACAGATTATTATAATAATATAAATGAAATAACTAAAAATTTAGAAAAAGAAATAATTACTTTAGAAGAAACTGAAGAAAATCAATTAGTTAATACAAATACAGAAGAACCAACAACGATAAAGAATATTGTTGTAAAAGTAGAAAATGGTGAATTAATATATAAAGCAGAATTAAGTAATGAAACAACAATAAAAATATATCCTATTAAAGAAAAAATATTAGAAAAAGAAAAATTTGAAAGAGAAACATGGAAAAGAGAGTTAATAGAATATTCAGCAAAGAACTATAGAAACTTAAGAAATATAGCAATAAAGAAAATGGATCCAATTGTTTGTGAAATTTTAGATAGATATGCAGTACAATATGATATGGATTCTCAAAATTTAGTATATAACTATGTAATGTCATTTTCATCAATAGATGATTACGATTCAGATATATTACCAGCTATAACATATAATTTATCATATATAAGTGAAGTAAAAATAAGTAAAAAAGAAATAAGAACTTTACAAAAAATAATAAAAAATTCAACACAAAATGCATTAGTAGATATAATTGGAAATGTAACACTATCAGAAAAAATAAAATGTTTTATGAAGAAAATATTTAATATAAGTAGTGCAAATATATTACCAGAAGGAAATAAAGAATAATTAATAAATTTAATATAAAAAACATTGACATAATAGGAAAAAAATGATAAAATATTAACCGCAATACGAATTATTTTTAATAATTTGTTTGCGGTTAATTTAATTTTTAAAATTAAGTAAAATTAGGGAAAGAGGTGAAATTTAAGTGCCAACAATTAATCAATTAGTAAGAAAAGGAAGAAAATCAACAAAGGCAAAATCAACAGCTCCAGCTTTACAACATGGATGGAATTCAAAAAACAAAACATTAACAAACAATAAAGCACCACAAAAAAGAGGTGTATGTACAGTTGTAAAAACAGTAACACCAAAGAAGCCAAACTCAGCTTTAAGAAAAGTTGCCAGAGTTAGACTTTCAAATGGTTATGAAGTAACATCATATATCCCAGGAATAGGACATAACTTACAAGAACATAGTGTTGTTCTAATCAGAGGAGGAAGAGTAAAAGACCTTCCAGGTGTTAGATACCATATTATCAGAGGAACATTAGATACTGCAGGTGTAAAAGACAGAATGCAAGGACGTTCAAAATATGGAGCAAAACGCCCAAAAAAATAAATCGATAAAGGATTTATTTTATAGTGCATGCACATCTTACTAAATTAAGGTACTTAAATTTAGAATAGATAATGTAGCACTAAACGGAAAATCAATAGATTTTCAGAGTAACTTAGATATCTTATAGATATCATCAATAAGAGAGCAAATCTCAGAAAGAAAAGGAGTGAAGAATAGTGCCAAGAAGAGGATTTATAGCAAAAAGAGATGTATTACCAGATCCAATATACAATAGCAAAGTTGTTACAAAATTAATTAACAACATAATGTTAGATGGTAAAAAATCAGTTGCTCAAGGAATAGTTTATGATGCTTTTGATATAATAAAAGAAAAAGAAGGAAAAAATCCATTAGAAGTATTTGAAGCAGCATTAGAAAACATCATGCCAGTTCTTGAAGTAAAAGCAAGAAGAGTTGGTGGAGCAACATACCAAGTACCATTAGAAATTAGACCTGAAAGAAGACAAACATTAGGTTTAAGATGGTTAGTAACATATGCTAGAACAAGACATGAAAAAACAATGGCTGAGAAATTAGCTGGTGAAATCATGGACGCTGTTAATGGAAACGGTGGAGCATTTAAGAAGAAAGAAGATACACATAGAATGGCAGAAGCTAATAAAGCATTTGCACATTATAAATGGTAAAATTTAGATTGAGAAAAAAAGTGTAACAATTATTTCAATCATAAAATGAAAAAAAGGAGGGAATAATTACATGGCAGGAAGAGCATACCCACTAGAAAGAACTAGAAATATAGGAATAATGGCTCATATTGATGCTGGTAAAACAACAACAACAGAGAGAATATTATTCTATACAGGGAAAACACATAAAATAGGAGAAGTTCACGAGGGTGCTGCAACAATGGACTGGATGGAACAAGAACAAGAAAGAGGTATAACAATAACATCTGCTGCAACAACATGTTTCTGGAAAAATAACAGAATCAATATAATTGATACTCCAGGTCACGTTGACTTTACAGTAGAAGTACAAAGATCTCTAAGAGTACTTGATGGTGCGGTTACAGTATTAGCAGCAAAAGGTGGAGTTCAACCACAAACAGAAACAGTTTGGAGACAAGCTGATAAATA
>ENA-OROH01001642-OROH01001642.1-human-gut-metagenome-genome-assembly--contig:-NODE-1642-length-20130-cov-4.015392_pt1 | contig 20130 bp, 27 predicted proteins | sample MGYA00242125_ERZ509042 | MGnify/ENA primary metagenome ERZ509042 (study PRJEB26280, sample SAMEA2338738) | human gut metagenome | biome: human gut; feature: human-associated habitat; material: faeces... | reverse complement strand
AGTTATATATATAAAATGGAGGGTGCGTAGCGGAGCAACTACATTAGGGAAGGTCATGACTCCTTCCTTCGCCCTCCATTTATAAGTGGAAATAATAGGATAGTTCTTCTAATTTTTTGGTAAATTTTTTTATTTTCTATTTATATTACATCTTACTTTTCAGAAAATTTCAAATTTTACTTCTTATTTCTTACTCGGCCCGAGCCCTCTAAAAAAGAGGAAACCGCCCAGTTCGGCTGAAAACTGGGCGGTAGAGTAAGGAAATAGGAGGTTTCCAACGATGAAAAGGAATGGCTACAAATTCTTTCCCTTTCCATATAATAAGTGGAGTTTTACCACCTTTATTCTAAAATTTTGAACTCTAAAATTTAGGGTATTACTTTTTGATTTGGATGAAACTATCAAACCCTTTATTTTTTAGTTCTTGGACTCTCTTTTCCGCATTAGCTTTTACAGAAAAACTACCAGTAACTACTTGATACATTACCTTGCCCGCGGGCTTAGGAGCAGTCGGGGCCTTATAAGCAATACCAAAGTAGGAACAGATGCCTTCTGCGATTTTTTCTCCAATTTCAGTAGTATTCTCAATAATCCACTTAGCAACAGAACTTACATCATGGAACTCACACTCAATATAAGCAGTAGGAGCAGCAGGAACCCTTATTTCATAGAGAGAGGGGTCGGGCCTAATACTTTCACTGGTTCCGGGCGTAAATGGGGCTAATACATTGAAAATAGCCTTACAAGCTTTATAACCCTTTCCATCCGCATTATAGCAGAACATACGAGTTCCACTTACAGAGCCGTTGAAGGCGTTTGTATGGATACAAACGTGTAAGTCCGCCCCAAAGCTATTTGACGCCTGACATTTTTCGGACATACTTTCGTCATGCATTAGCTTTACAGAGATGCCACTTCTCTCTAATGCAGACTTACAAGCTTTGGCAATCTTACCACATTGAACACCTTCAGTAGTATTACCATAGGCATAACGATTGTCGTATTGATTACTTGGAGATAGAAATACCTTAGCCATTACTATTACCCTCCTTTTTCTCATGCTGAACGCCAAAGTAGAAACCAATAACAATAGTAAAAATGGTTAGGAACTGGTCGGGCATAATTTGTCCTATAATAGATAGATAGGCAAACACACCACATAGAATTAGAGTAACAATACTCTTTACATTTACCAGCTTTGCTAATTTCTCTTTCATAATAAATCCTCCTTTTGCTCTAATGGCCCGCTACCATAGATTTTAGTGATAGCGGGCCACATACTTTATTTACGCTCTAATAAGGTAATGCGGGTTTCATGGTTTTGGACTACATCATCCAATTCTTTTACGTTTTTCTTTTCCTCTGTTATAGTTTTGTTTAGCTCTAAAATACTATCTTCCAGCTTTTGCATAGCTTTCGTATTCATACTTACAATTCTTCCAATTGATATTACAAATCCAGTGAGGGCAACTATTCCTAAAAAGATTTCCCAAGTCATAGCCACACCTCCTTATGCCGTTCTCTTCCACATAGCTACAGCCAAGTAAGGAGGCATATTCTTATCCGTCCCACTTACACCAGTAGAACCAGTCGCCGTATTACGGCTGATATCAAAGTCCGACGTTGCGAAAGGATAATATCTTCCGCTTCCGCTCTGCGACCCCATGTCACCTATGCTGAACGCCTTCTTGCTGTTGGTGATAAATCCGGAGTATCCTGCTTCATTGGCCGGATTATGCGTGTGGGCTACGACTACTGCGTCCTTACTACCGCCAGTGCTTCCCATTGGATAGCTACTACTCATACCAAGCAAAAACCTTCCCTGAATCTGCTCCCAAGTTCCTCCAAAGAGCGTCCCAGGATTTGTAGAATTTACACTTATATAAATAGAACCCACAGGATAAATCAAATCAAAAATATTCTTATTATTTACTTTTAGAGTTCCATTTACATTGAAGTCATCCTTACTCCAATCAAAGATAGGTGTAGTTCTGCGGGCTTGCTCATCAGTAGAGATTGTAGCTAATTTGTCTACTGCCCGGGCCTGGAACACATAAGTAGTTTTATAGTCTAATCCGCTAATGGTTGCGGTAGCATTATATGTATTACCACTCTTTGTAGCAGTAACACCAATCCAGCTACCATAAGAGCCTCCTTGGGCTTTATAGCGATATTGGACGGTTAGAGTATTGGCTACTTTTCCAAAAGACCCATTGAAATAATTACCACTAATCTTTAGAGTAGCAACGCCCGCGGTGGTAGGAGCCCCGGCTTCCATAGAACAGGTTAGTTTTATGTATTCTATGAGGGTTTTATTGACTGTTTGGGTAGTAGTATAGCCTCTGCTATCCGTAGCACTAAAAGTAAAGGAACCACTTTCTACTGCGTTGATAGTCCCGCTGGCACTTGTAATGGACTTGGCCCCGCAAGTTATCTTTTGAGATTTTAGAGTAGCACTATTTCTCGCTTTGGCCCCAGTAGCAACAGAAGCATTGGAATAGTATTTTATGAATTTTGAACTATCACCAGTTAGGGCGGTGGTGGTAGTATTACTATCGCTTACAGTTGGTGATAGAGTTGGCTTTGAAGCACTCTCATTTACTGTGGCGGTAAAGGAAGTAGATTTACTACCGATTAGGGTTGAGCCATTATAAGTCTGACAAGTAATGGTTCCTGTTCCACTTTTACTATTTGGTATCTGGCCATAGAAAGTAGTAGGAATAGTCCAGCTAATATTTGTGCTGGACGTTTTCGTTGCGATTGTTCCACTCAAACTACCAAAAGAATAGGTAAGTGTATGAGTAAAAGAGGTCGAGGCTCTGTTGATTGTAATTGTTGCACTACTGCCGATATTGGCGGTAGAACAAGAAACGGAGCTGGCCCGCGGTATAGTAGGGAGTGTAAAACTTTTGGCTGCCCCATAGTAATTGCCATTACTATAAATCCAACCACTAACCGCTGAAATAGTAAAACTCTTGCTACCATCAGAGTTGTGAGGAATAGTTAGAGTTCCAGAATCAAAAGTTCTGTCTTTATAGTCTGTAATATCAGAATAAGTGCCGCCGCTGTATACTTCAGTTCCGTTGATGGTAACTGCGTCCATTTTGACCGCATTAGTATAGTATTGTTCCTCTGGGTGTAAACCACAACTCCAAGCAATAGTCGTCCTATTATTAGCAATATCCTGGCTACCTCTGATTTCCCACTTTACCCAGAAGTATGAGCCATAACTTACATTAGTTTTTACAATTCCACTTGTTGCCATTTATCATACCTCCTTATGAGCCAATCCAGAAGCAACCTGTTCTATCGCTTCCATAATCCTCAAAACGGCTATTTTTGCCAACTATTAGGTATTGTTTGATGGTCGCATTTATTTGTGTGACTCCTGTATTATCAGCAGTTAGCACTTCTTCATTATTTTTGTAAATACTCATACCATCTTCATCGATATTAGTGCTAATTTCACTATCAGATTTACTGATGGTTAGGCCCGCTTCATTGAAGGTGAAGCCAGTAGACGTGGTTACTTTATCTACTCCTTTTGAGAGTTCAGTTGAAATAGCAAGATGAACTTGGTCGGCAGTCATGCTACTCTCAACTTTTTGAGTGAGAGTATCAAATTGCTCATCGTTTATCTTATTTTGGTCTGTAAACGCATTCTGTAAGTCAGTAAGAGCACTATTCAAACCAGATTGATTTTCTGTGATTTGAGATACAGAAGCAGTAATACTATCTTTTGCGACTTTCAATTCCGCAACATCAGTAATAAGGGTTTTCTGTTCACCTTGGATGGCGTTTATCTCTTTCCAAGTAGCATCACATACGGCGGTTGTATATTCAGTTGAGGTAGGATTATTATACACAATCTTACTGCGGGTCCAGATATATTTACCTTCTTCCCAAGTAGGTTGTGTTTCACTCCAAGAACCACCCGCCAATTCCGTTTCACTTGTGCTAATGTAGTATTCAGTAGTGATGCTTACAACGCCCCGGCCGGGTGCTCCATCTGTCCCAGGCTCACCATCAGAGCCCTTCGCCCCAGCAATACAAGTAGCATTTCTTATAGCAAAAGTTCCATCAGTATAAGTTATCTTCTGACGGCTCCACATATATTTGTTTTCTTCCCAGGGCGGGGCCTCTGTGCTCCAAGTGCCACCAGTAGGAGTAGAAGTGCTGGTAGATAGGTAATATTCCACATCAACTTGTTTTACTGTCTTTTTGATGGTCTCTGTTTGGGTTCTTACTTCGGAAGCCAGCAAGGTTATTTCTTTGTTTTGCTTATCTACTTTCGCATAGGTTTGCTTTATTGCCTCACCTAGGTTAGTGGGATTTGATGCGGTTTCCCCACTATCCTTATACTTCCAAGAACTCGTTTGGTTTAGACCGCCATTATAGACCAAAGTATCATTCAAAAGATAGGTAATAGCAGAACTATTGTCTTTACCAAGGATTTGAATTTTATCGCCAATCTCTAAGTAGAAATTACCTCTCCACTTACATTCAAATTGAGAGATTGATAAACCGCCAACTGCCACAACCGCGTTATGGACTAAATCTGTTATGTCTTCTCTCAATTCCCAGAAAGCATTATCTCTTACGAATTGCGTGGCGTCGCCAGTAGTTCCGCTTTCACTTACATCATCGCCTAACTCATTAGTAGAGCAAATAGTTTTTAGGACTCTCGGTCCATTATTCTTATACTCAAAATAGATGTTCTTGTCGATAGAAAGGAGACTGGGCCCGGCCTTATCCAGTTTTTTGAAAACCATGGCATTAGTGTTATCCATAAAGTAAATGGTTTGAGTGGCCTCGGCCACCATATTCAAAGCTTCTCGTAGGGTTTCGGCCCCATCAAAGTTAGCTCCATTAGGATAGGATAAAGTAAAGGTATTTATACCTTTTACAGATACTCCTAACTTGGCCCCGCACGCCTCGCAGAACTCTTTGATGGTATAGGGCTTTGTAAGAGTGAGGTCTTTGACTTGATGGCCCGCGGCCTTATAAAGAGTATCATGGGCGGAAATAGTAAGACTATTAGTCTTTTCATCTCTCTTTATACTATCTACTTCACAACTCAAAATTTTTGTATAAGTAGTATCAGCAGTAAGATAAACATCAAAAGTATTACCTTTTACGATATTGAGTTCTCTATCTTTATCGAGTAGTTCCAGTTCTAACTTCTGGCCTACTCCAAACCCAAAGAACTTGCCTTCCTCGCCCGCTCTCTCAATTTGGAATTTCTTTATCTTATCACTACCAGTAAAAGTAGCTTTCTTGGTAGTGCCATCAAATAAATCAATTTTGGCCTTTATCTCTCTTGAAGGAGAGACAAGAGCATCAAGAGCAGTTTGAGTTGTTTCTATCATATTCTTGTCCCTCCTTTTTTACATTTCGATAAAGTTTAGTTGTAATGGCTTATATAGAACTTTCCCATTTTGAATGGTGTAGAACTCTGGTTCTGGTGTTCCTATATAGCATCTTACATTAGATTTTATGGTTTTTGTGCGTGGGTTCCTATAAGAGATATAAACTACAAAAGGCTGGACCGCAGTAAGAAAACTTGCCATCTCATCCTCATTCATAGGTCTCGTGGTGACATAGATTTTATCTTTACGATTTACTACATCAACCACATTATCTCCCGCGGCGTTACGCCCGCTGTCCTCGCTAAGGAGGACTTCAAACCCGCACTTCAAACCGCTAACCAGATTACTAAAATCTGTATTGCCTATTTTGAAATAAGTCATTCAAAGTCCTCCTTTACGCAAAGACTAATGGCAAAGTGCCAGTTTGTTTGGTGATTTCATTTATGTTCTCGATAGTGGTTTCGCCCAAGGTCCGGCCATTTACTTGGAGAATTAGCTTTGTAGGAATGCTTCGGCCTTGTCTCTGGTTGATTTTATCAGCCAGTAAATCCATCCATTGAGTATTGGACTCCAAAGGAAGAACCATCTCTCGGCCAGCTTCACCAATCTCGGCTAATGTCGCACCATTAGTAATACCACCTTTCGCCAGTCTGGGGATTTGAGGAACGCTAATAGTATATATCCAATTAAAGGGCTTCAATCCAAAGATACTAACATTCCTTATTTTATTGAGGGCCCAGTTGATACCATTGAAGGGAATAGCTATTACTCTATTGATACCACTAATAATGGCATTTACAATAGCTTTGAAAGCATTTACGATGCCGTCTTTGATACCATCAAAGATTTTGCCACCAGTAGAGAAAACATCTTTTACCTTCTTCCAAGCCTTTGAGAAGATATCCCCAAAGAATTGAGCAACAGTAGAGAATACATTCTTGATACCATCCCATGCGTTTTTGGCCCCGCTCTTCAATTTATCCCACATTCCAGAGAAGAAATTGGTTACTGGGGAAATAACGCTATTATAGAACCAGCTTCCAACAACAGAGAAGACATTCTTGATACCTTCCCAAGCATTAGATGCTTTTTCTTTGATACTGTTCCATATATTTACGAAAAAGTCCTTTATATCAGTCCAGGCTTGAACGAACCAATCAGCAACCGATTGAGCAATATCTTTGATGCTTTGCCATAGTTCAGAAAAGAAATTGCCTACTGGCTCAGTTACATTAGTATAGAACCAGTTGCCTATATTAGCAAAGAAACCGACTATTGCATCTACTGCGGATTTTGCTCCTTCTTTGATATCATTCCATACCCTGGAAAAGAAATCTCCAATAGCACCAATAGTATTAGAGAACCATGTTGAAATGCTTTCCCAAATGCCATCGAGCCATTCGCCCCATGCCGAGAATGTTCCAGAAGCATTACCAATGCCGACACCAATGCCCGCGAGGGTCCCGCCAATCAGAACCATAGGAATATTTAGAGATAGAGCACCAATAACGAGTAGAATTGCTCCGCCTAAGATAGCAAGGGCAGTCACCCATCCAGCGATTTTACCGCCAATCTGGTCCATCTTCTTTTCGAAATTCTCAATATCAGCCAAAGCATCTTCGGGAAGTAGAGTTCCTATTGAGCCCTCGCTTCCTCCTACATCTATACCATAGCCAGCATCTCCGGCCCCAGAACCAGAACCACTTCCACTATCTTGGCCTTGGAGGATGTTCATCTCATCAAAGCCCATAGTCTGCCTTTTGAGTTTCTTTACTGCGTCAGTGGCCTTATTGACTGCCCCAGTATAGGAAGAAACAGAAGTCGTAGCTTTGTTCATGGTTTCGGAAGACTTGTCTTTCTTGATGCCAAATAGAACCCTTAGTAAGGCACTAATCTTGGCTACTGCCACAGTAACCCATACTACTACCTTTTGGATTACTGGTAAGAAAGCTTCACCTAATACATTTTTGAAGCCCTGCCACGCCTGTTTCATGGTAGTAATAGCATCTTGGTATTTAGCACTCGCAGCAACTAAACTCCCACTCATTTGAGAGCCAAGAGCATTTTGGGTTCTGACTACATCTTTCAAAAAGTTGCCGTTATTATTTAGTAGGGGATTGAGTTTTGAAGTGCTTTCACCAAATAACTTATATGCGAGGGCTGTTCTCTCTGTGGCGTTATCCATGCTTTGTAGGCTGACTACTACATCTTCGAATATATCACCAGTAGAGCGTAGGTTGCCCTGAGCGTCTTTTAGATTTACGCCTAATCTTTGGAAAGCCTTTTGACTTTCCTCGGTTCCATTGACAGCTTGGGAAATTTGGCCACTCATTTGGTTATAGCCTTCTCTCAATTCTTCAATAGAAGAACCGCTCAATTCCATAGCGTAAGCCCATTTTTGGTATTGCTCTGCGGACATATTCATTCTTTGAGACCCTTTGTCTATACTATCACCTAATTTAGTAACAGAATTTACTACTTTGGTGATAACCGCCGTGAAGGCTATGAGAGCTGCGACCCATCCCGCTATTACTCCAATACTTTCTTTTATAGCAGTTCCAAGATGTCTAACCCATTCACCGAATCTACTATTCTTTATTCTTTGAAATGCGATAGCCAAAGCCTGGAATTGAGCAGTTTCTTTTAGCCCATTTCCAAGAACTGATAAAGCCTTTTTCGCCACTTGAAGAGGGCGAGTGACCTTATCTCTCATATCGTCTTTGAAGTCAACAAATGCGATTTGTGCTTCTGACATTCTCCCTTTGACCGCATCCATCTTGGTATTGTAGGCATCCCACTGCTCCATAGCTTCATTTAATTCGGGCGACCAGGCCGCCTTATGCCGAGCAGTTTTGTCATCAAAACCTTGACCCTTATACTTCTCATACATCTTGGAGAAAGTTTGTTCATAGTTTCTCTTAAATCCATTATAAGTTCCAGATTTGAAAACTTCTTTTAGTTCCTTTGAAAGCCCCTTTACTTCTTTTCTGATAAGTCCTATTGTAGGCAGAGCCACACCAAGGGCAGAAGAAATAGATTGCTTTATAATGCCGGCGGCGTCCCTTACCTCTTGGGAGACGCCACTTACGCCCTGTTTTGTTGAGTTAGCAGTTGATTTGAGTTCTTTCTTTACTTCGGTTATACCTTTGTTGAAGTCGCTCTTATCAACTACTACTCTTACTTTTAGTTGTTCATCCACTCACATTACCTCCTTCTTTCATTTTATTCCTAAGGTTATGTGCTGTGGCAAAAGCGAGGAAATTAGCCACACTTCGTTCATCTTGCTCTTTTTGTTTTAGTTCTTCTACTTCTTCACTACTAAAAATAGTAGGATATGCTTCATATATTTCTGGGTAAGTAGCATCAGAAGACAAACATCTACCAACACTTATACCAATTAGATTACCTAAAATCCAGTCAAACGAGGCTTTATCTTTTAGTTTTCGTTTATAAGTTCTCTCATAGCTTTTTGCTCTGCGGGCTACCTCTCCAATACTCATATTCCAATAAGTATCCTCGTCTATCCCTATATCAAGAGCCGTTTCCAAAGTTTGTTCGGCTAATTCAGTTAGAGTTTGAGGAGGAGTTAGTTCTCCTCCTCCTTCTGTACGTTTGGGTTTTGGCCCTCTTCATCTTCTTTGATAAGACCACTTACTTTGAAAATTTCAAGCATTACTTCAAGAAAATCAGTAATGGCGTGGCCTTCATTTAGATAGTCATCAAAGATATCATAACAATCATCAAACTTGATGCCATGATTGAACTTCAATAGGCTGGCCCAGATGATAGCTACCATGTCATAGACCTTGGGCAGACTTTCTTCACTCTGGACCTTTACCAGAATATCAAGAGGATTACAACCAATTTTCTTTTCTAACTCAACCATAGCACGAGTAGTAAGAACGAGTTTATAGGTGTTGCCACCCGCTTCAAAATTCATATAATTCATAATTTTTCTCTCCTTTATTTTTTAGTAGGGGAAAGGGAAAAGGAGAAGCCCTTTCCCCTACCCCCATATGGGTTTATTTACGCACCAAAGTCAATATCACTATTAAGAGAGATATTGAGCGTGTAGGTCATAGCAGCACCAACGCCGACACCTTCTAGGGAAACAGAAGGTTCACCAGAGAAAGTAGCAGTAGTAGTGTCGGGTAGTGTTACTTTGAAATTGATAGAGCCGGTTAGGCCATTTAGAGTAGTGAATTGCTCCTTGGCATAGTTGAACTTGAAGGCGAGGTCGCCGTAGTCCTTGATGCCGTTGATATACTTTTTGCTGGCATCAGCTAGCGTGGTTACATCAACCTTATCGATAGAACCGCCTAAAGAAGGGATTTCTAATAGGTCAGTTAGGTCGGTATAGGAAGTAGTTCCGCTAGAACTATAAGCAAGCTTGATACCTTTTGATAGAATAGCCATATATTATTCCTCCATTACTTATAAAGTTTCGAGGCTTATTGCCTCAAATACCATTACCTTTTGTATCATAGATGAGTTATTATCATATAACTCATTAGATGAAACTCTTTTCCAATTCAGCGAGCGTAGTTTTTCATCTACAAGGCCCGCGTATTTCTGGATTAGAGATATATCGTTTGCCCATACCTTTACTTGATATTGGATTATGCTTATATCAGTTATATCAGTTTGAGTTGAAACATAATTCGTAAGTTCCATATAACTAATACAAGGCGTAGCTAACCCACTGTGTAAAGTCATCTCATAATGAACGGGCAACCCTATTTCTTTTAGGGCATTTAGTAAAGTAGGGTGATAATCAATCATCAATAATGCCCTCCATTATTTTTTGTTTGATTTTCTCTCTATTTTCCGCAAAGGCCGGGCGTAGGAAAGGATGAGGTTTCATACCACTTGTAGTATGCCATTTGCCCTTATCATCTTGATAGGACCAAGGCTTCTTTCTGCCGTCACCATCTTCTGCGAATAGGCCGGTCCCAAACTCAATGTATGGAGCATATTCAGCATCAGAAAAGACAGTTCCTACTATCTGCCCGTCTTCTTTCTTTACTGTAGATTGGATACTACGGCGTAGTGCTCCTGTATCTTTTGGGGCTTTCATCTTTGCCTCTCTTTCAACAATAGCACAAGCTTGGCCTACACTTTTCTTCAAAGCTTCATCACTTATCTTTTTGTCTAATTCATTCAACACAACATCTAAATTAGTAAATTCAAATTCCATCTTATGCCATCCTTGTCATAAATACTTGGGTATAACGCCCCATCTCGTTGATGTAGAGAACTTTGAGTTTAGTCTTGTTGTATTGAATTATATAAGTGTCGGAGACTTTGTCGTGAGTTAGGCCAATATATTCAGCCTTGGAATAGAGAATATTGTCTTGATTAGTTTGATTAGTGATGTTTATTGCCATTCTTACTTGGCCCGCGGGCTTTGTAGAAACGATATCCTGGCCATAATCATTAGTAGTAAGAACATAGTAGTCATAAGATTTGATTTGACTATTTATCACTTATCCCACCACCTTTATACGGCGTTTCCTATTTAGAATACGAAGAATATCAGCAGGAATATCATCCTCATAACTCTCACTTACACCAGAGTAAGATTGAGATGCCAGGCCCTCGGTATTTAGGCGATTTAGCTTTATAATTGCCAGGCGTTCAGCACACATCTCTAATTCATAATCAAGTTCTCTATTACAGTAAGCTTGGACTTCTGCTAATGCCATTTTTAGGCAAACCCCAATCTGGGCATCAGAGTAATTATCCGCCGCAGAACCTAATAGAATTTTGATTTCTTCTACCATTTATTTTACCTCCTTTATTTAGGGGAGGGAGGCGGAGGCTCACCCCTACCTCCCTATATATAGCTTGATTAGTTAGCAGCTTCGGTAATCTTGCACGCTTTCGTCGCGTCTGTTAGAGCACAAACATAGCAATCACGAAGATATACAGAATTCTTACGCTTGTCGGCGTCTCTATCCTGCTCTACTTCAACATCCTTCTTTAGGAATAGGGTGACTGCCTCATTAGTCATTACATAAGCCTTATCAGTTAGGGCCTTGGTAGCAACAACAGGAATACCGCAGATAGTGCCAACCTGGCCATTGTAGATTACTTCGCCCATTTGAGCAGACTTGTAATCGGCGTCCTTACGTAGAGCGGCTTTCCAAGCATTAGGAATAACAACAAAAATCTTGCTCTCATCTTCAAGATTTAGCTCGGAAATAGCATCAACAATAACATCATAAGATAGAGCCTTACCCTTGGCAAAGGTAATACCCTTTACTAGTTCAGAGGCACCATTTTTGGTAGCCAAAGCAGCATAGAACTTAGAAGTCATGTCGTTAGCCATTACAGACGTAGCACCCTTGATGCCAAAATCAACGATTACGGGGTCCTTCATGAAGTCCTCGTCTAGATAGTCAAAGGCTTGCTGAACCATCTTTACGGTATAGTCCTTACCTACATAGGAAATAGAACCACGAGTGCTATTACCAGAACCAGCAGCAACTTCCTCGGCGGCACCAGTATAGGTATAAGTATTGATAGTCTTTACCATGCCAGCTTCTTGCGTTAGACTAGTATCAATAGTCATCATAGAACGGGCATTGATTTGAGTAGTTAGAATATCCTTGGCCTTGGCCTCGATAACCTTGTTGGGGTAAACATTATTAGCCATTATAAATTCCTCCAATTATTAGCCATAAAATTTCGCAAACACTTCTGGTTGCGTTTCGGCAAGTTTAGTAAGTTCCGCCATAGACATCTTCTTCACAGTTTCTTCTGTGATTTCTGCGGGATTGCCATTTCTATTTCCGTTGGGAGCATTGCCCGCTAATCTCTTTTCAACTTCTGTCTTTACGGCGGCTTTGAATAGTTTGTCTAATTTATCAATAGCAGATTGAGAAGCCTCAATATCATCTGTAATATTGATAATGTCAGCAAATTCAGCAGATAAACCACGACTAGAAAGAACAGATTTTAGTTCGCTTCTATTCTTTTCAATCTGGAACTGGGCCAATTGAGATTGTAGTTCTTCAATCTTCATTTGGGCCTCTGCTTGTTTTCTCTGTTGTTCATCAAGAGAAGAAAGAGAAAGTTTCTTCTCATATTCTTTCTTTTGCTTTGCGAGAGCCTGATTCACTCGCTTATCGGCCTCGCTTTGAATTAGTTTTAGAACTTCTTCTTGGGTATAGGTTTTTGTCTCTTGCTCCTGGTTTTCGCTAGCACTTCCAGTTTCAAGATTCTGATTATTCATATTTTCTTCCATAGTAATTTCTCCTTTTTATGATTCTTGACTTACGCCAAGCCCCATTTATTTGATTCGGTTCTTTTACATCTGCCGCCCCGAAAGATAATATTTTCTTCTACTCATAAGTAGAATTATTTGTTTTGGTTTCTAATAATTTGAACACTTTATTTTTTATATTGGATTTCTTTATAATCCACTACTGGAATAATAGTGCATCTGTCTCTTGGATGGATTGGGGGCATATTCACGCCTACTTGGGCTTCTGCGAAACTAAACACTTTACCATCAAGGGCCTTACACACGCTACAAGTCTTCTCATCAGTATCTGCTAAAAACTCATAGCGTGTAAGGCCCGCGTCCTTATATCTATCGACTGAAGCCTGGGTTTGAATATGAGCCATTTCTGTTCTAACTAACATATCAGCTTGGCTATAACTTACATCAAATCTCTCCATCAACTTTTTTTTCAGTTGAGTGGTTTTCTTCCCAGTAATAGCACAATTGACTAATTCCTCGTTTAGTGTTTCCACTAACTTTTCTGTGTTCTTCCATATGCGTTGAGAGAAATGAATTCCGTCTGGTGTCCAGGGCCGATTTACGATTGACTTCGCGGTTTCGCCCAAAGTGGTGAACATTTTATCGGATTTCAAAGGAATTGAATTATAGATATCTTTATATTCTTTCTCGAATTTTTTTGATAAGAGTTTGTTCTCTTTGTCTCCCAGGCTGGTAAGAGTTGATTTGAGTTGAGCTTGTAGTTCCCAATACTTATCCATAGTATAGAGCCAAGCGGGCGTGACTTCTTTACCTTCTGCTATTGCTCTCAATACTTTCTCATAAAGTAATTCAAACTCTTTGATAATAGTTTTAGAAGCAGTCAAGTAATATTTTCGTAGTTGGGCCTGAGCTTCTGCGATTGTTCTATCACTAATTTTATTTTGTTCATCAATGAGTCTTTTGGCCCAGTAATTATTCATTATCAGTTTCCTCGTCCGTAGTCAGCCCAAAGTTATACAAAGCCATATTAGCTTGCTTCTCCTGATTGAGTTTTTCTAATTCAGCAGTTGTGTCCTTTACGAAAGGTAAGAGAGACAATAGAGTTTCATTTGATACAATACCTTGTAGATTTTGAACCAGACTAATGAGTTCAGTATTGTTAGTAGGTAGATTACGAGTGAATTGAATATCGATATCCCGCCAGATAGCATCGGTTGCTTTTAGATTGAGGATATTACAGATTAGTTCAATCCGCTTTTGAACTGCTTTTGTCATCTTTGCCACGATGCCCGCCGCGGCGTTCTCAAAGCCAGTTAGCTTCCACTTGATAGCCTCACCAGATTGGGCCATAAAGACTTCGTCAGAGGTGTCCGGGCAAGCAGTAATCTTATAGATGTTCTTACGGATGGTTTCAAGCATATTAGAGATTTGAGTATCACTAACATTCTTCGTAAGGAAAGTAGCAGTTGAACCTTCTGGTAATATCATTGTGCGGTTCTCCTTCATAACCATCAACTCATCCTCACCGGCATCGCAGTTAGTAAGGACAAGATAACTATCTACCCAAGCATTGAAACTATCGATTTCGCCACTTTGTAGGTCGTTGTAAGCATCTTGGAGACTAATAATACAATTGAAGATGTTCTGTTCTTGGGTATTGAGCCAGAACACAGACACAGGAACATCTTTGAAGTAGTGGGCCTTTTCCTCAATAAGAGTGAAAGCACCATTTAGCCCGAAGCTCTTATAGACTTTGATGGAGAACTTATCATATACCTCAACGAAGTAGTTGTCATTATCACTGAAACTGTCTTCCTTATACCATCTAACGAAGTATAGGAGTTCTTGGTCCAGGCTATTATCATAGATAGGGAAACCACATAGAGGGCTAATTTGGGAATATCTGACTTGGGAGTAAGCATCAATCCAATAGAGTTCATAACCTACGGAATAGATAAGACTATTGGATAACCACTCATAATCCTCGGCGGCACTATCATTATAGTTGATGACACTTTGAACATCACTAATATCACTATTACTTGTGTAGGTGATTGGCTTACCGCAGATGTAGCCAGCGTATGTATCAACAATAGTCTTACACATATTAGTAATGATATGATTACATTCTTTTGTTGGGTCGCTATAAGATTTGTTTAGGATTTTTTGAATACCGTTGTAGTAGTCGCCCCACCTCTTTAGCTTGGGAAGTTCCATGGTTTGGAATTGATTTATTAGCTTATGAAGCAGAGCATCAGTTAGGGGAGTTTCTTTATTTATATAGAACATTTGTTATCATACCTCCACGCCATAACGCTCAAATAGGGTTTTGACCTTTTCGTTTTTTAGGATTTTCTTTCGCTGTCCTTGATTCAAAGCGTTATACATTGTTTGTAATGCGGTTTTGATTTCAAGATTATAAGCAATAACTTTATCTACTAATGTCATTATTTAGTCCTCCCACTTATCAAAGCGTCAAGGGCGTCTTCCAGTTCTTTGATGCGTTGCTCTGGGGCTTTGTATTCTGCCCGACGCTTTGCTTCAGCTTCGTCCCTTGCTTTTTCTTCTGCGGTTGGGGTTCTGCTTTTGATTACGAATTTGTTATTCTCTACCGCATACCAACTGTATTTATTGGGGAGGGGTTGCTTGCGGGCCTCCTCCGTTATTTCGATATAGGGTTCTATATCTTTGCCGAAGGCAATTACTTTGCCAGTTTTGGGGTCATAGTTTACTTTTATCATTTCGTTGCCTCCTTTTAGGTTTTGTAGAGAAGTACATATTGACAAGTAGCATCAAAGCTATTTTGGAATTGAATATAACTACCGTCATAATACCAAGTAATAAAATAATTGAATCGATCACCAAAACGGCCTAGATAAAAATGATAGTTAGTAAAATTAGCACCAAGAGAACACCCACCATTACCACCTGTATCATAATTGAAATTATAATATTGTTGAATAGCACCACGTTCGGAGCTATACATAAAAATAATCAATTCTTTGGCATTATATAAATCAGAATATGAATTATCAGTAGTGGCACTCCAACTACCACTAGCAGAAATGCCTGCCATAGCGAGAACATCTGATATATTACTCCAAGTACTATCATAATTGTTGTTAGTATTCTTCATTAGAATTTGAGGATAGCTTCCCCCACTTGGTAGGCCATTGGACGCGGATATTTTAGTTTTATCCACATAGAGCGTGCCATTTTCGTTGATTTTAATAACATCATTATCTACCTTTACACCACCAAGAGTAGTAGTAGAAGCAGTAGGCAATGTATAAGGCTCTGGCATAACTGCATGAATTGTTCCATCTTCATCCGTGGTAGTAGTCGTACCATCTACTTTTACACCACCTAAGGTAGTAGTAGTTGATGGAAGTAGTGATAACACACTGCCATCCATCTCAAACTGGGTAGCGTTGGGTAAAACTACTCCTGAGTTAGCACCACCACTCAAGCCTCTTGCTACTGGGACATAAAGCCGAGAATGCTCATCTATATAGCAATAACCTTTTCCTTCTGTTGTGATATTTTCACTTGGTGCTTTTATTCCACCCAAAGTATCATTAGAAGCAACTGGTAAAGTATAAGAACCACCACTAGAACTAATAACACCATTACTATCAATAGTAATACTTGTTCCATCAATCTTTACACCACCAAGAGTAGTAGTAGAAGCAGTAGGTAAAGTATAAGAGCCTCCGCCCGAGCCACCTTTGACAGAGATAACACCATTAGTATCAATTTTAATGGTAGTTCCATCTGGCTTTACGCCGCCAAGATAAAGAGTAGTAGCTTTGGGAATATGTAGCCTACCATCTTCATCAACTAAAACATCATCACCACCATTACCTACGGCAGTAGGCATTGCCTTTACACCGCCAAGTCGATAATCCGTAGCAACAGGTAAAGTATAAGAACCACCACCGCCAGTGGCACTAATAACATTATCAGCACTAATTGTAATATTCTCTCCCGCGGTATAAGTAGGTCCAGGAGCACCGGCAGGACCAGTATCACCTTTATCACCTTTATCGCCTTTCTCTCCAGTGTCACCCTTATCGCCTTTTTCTCCCTTGGGTCCAGTATCGCCCTTTGGGCCTTTTAGTAATTCAAGTTGAGCCTCTGTAAAGTCAGCATAAGTAAAGGCATCACCCTTATCACCTTTCGGGCCGGCGGGTCCTCGAGGTCCTACATCACCTGTATCACCTTTATCACCTTTTTCTCCCTTATCGCCGATATTACCTCTTGGACCCATAGGCCCGGTCTCACCGATATCACCTTTTGGACCAGGTTCTCCTTTAGGACCGATAGGGCCAGGTTCTCCTTTAGGGCCAACAGGACCTTGAGGACCAGTTAGAGATGCGAGTTGTTCTGGTGTGAACATATCATAAGTAAAAGCTTTACCAGTATCACCTTTCTCACCGTTGACTCCAGGTTCACCTTGCGGGCCTCGTGGGCCGATAGGACCAATCGGGCCTTGTGGGCCGGGGTCGCCTTTGGGTCCCTGTTCTCCTCTTGGGCCTTGTGTTCCCATTTGGATTGTTGGGTTCTTTGCTTGGATTTCAATAGCCAATTATCTCACCTCACTCAAAATAAATAGGAGCCTCAAATTCCAGATAAGTTCCATTATATTCAAAGAGATACATATGCCGCCCTTTGATATTAGGATTACTGGGAACTTCAAAACTCCATACACCATTTTCATAAATTCCGGTAATAGATAAACCAATATCGGGGATAATTAGTTTCATATCACCGGTTGTGATAGGCACACCGTCATTATCTTTGATAACTGCGGCGATTGGTGTATTGTCGCCATTAGTAAGGCGAATTGCGTTATGCAAAATTTCTAAAGCCATGCTTTCCTCCTTATAAGCCTAATCCATTTCTACTAAAAGATTTGAGCTTTTTTGATTTATCAATTATTTGGATTGAATAGCGTAGAGCATCTATATAGTGGTTGAAACTATCAATAGGCTGGTTTAGATATTCACCCGTCTTTTTATCTTTCTGCCAACTATAATTCTCAAACTCTGTTATAATGCCCTCGCAGGATGGATGAACAATGATTTGGTATTGTTGTAGGGTTTGGATACCGTAGAGAATACTGTCTTTTCCTTTGGAGCAAGCAGATATTCGAGTTATGCCTTTTCTTTTTAGTTCTTCGATTGATTTGGGTTCGGCAGAGTCTGCTTTTATTTGAGACTTGGCAAAGCCCAGAGAGGTTATAATTGAGGCCAAATCATCATTAGTTTTGTTGGTATCGCCCCAGGTCTTGAAAATGTATATAGTGTTCGTGTTTTCATCGACAATACTCGCGGTCAGGGCCGAGATGTCATTTGAGAAACCAAAGTCTAATCCTATGATTAATTGGCCCTTTATGTCGTTGTGATTGAATTCTTCTACTTTCCAGTTATTGAAGATGAGTTTATCGAGAGAACAAAACTCTCCTAATGCGTAGATACGATAATAAGTGGGATTGGTGCGGGCCTTCTCCTCCAAAGCATCGGTATATTCTTTTGGCAAAAACTTATTATCTTTATAAGTGGTTTTGAGTATCATTGTAGTATTGGGGTTTACTATTGCGTCTTCGGCAAACCACTTCTTGAATACCCAGTTGGCACGAGATACAGGATTGAAGCTTGCGAACGCTTGAAGGTCGGGCTCTTTTGCTCTCAAACGTAAGTCTAATTGCGTGAACTCATCCTCTGTAAGTTCTGTTGCTTCCTCACACCATATGTCAGTAATTCCTGCTATTGATTTTATCTTTTCTTCGTTGTCTAATCCTTTGAACAGGATAATACTTTCATTAGGAAGAGTTATTGTATAAGTAGAAAGGTTTATCTTACAGTAGGAGTAGATGTTCCATTGTTTTAGAGTATCTATAAAGAGTTGAAATACACTATCTTTTAGAGTTGTAGCAAATTTACGAATAACCAAAACTTTACGGCGTCGGGCCATAGCTTTGATTAGAAGCTTTTGAGTTAGGAAAACGCTTTTGCCCGAACCGGCCCCGCCGTAATAAATCTCATATCGCTTTGAGTAGTCTTGTAAATGAGGAAAATAAGTATCATTGAAAATCTTTGGGGATATATTGAGTTCAATCTGTGGCATCTTCTCCATCCCCAATATTTATTGTGATAGTAGAACTCAAATCGGCCTCTACTTTCTGTGTAGGATTGAAACCTTCATTCTTCAAAACGAACTCAATCATCTTTTGATTACCGTCTCGGCAGAGCGAGATTGCTCCTTCTCTGGCAGCATCAACCGCCGCCATCCATCTATCGTCATTTAGCTTCTTCAATTCCTCTTGAAATTCGGTAAAAGCTTTTCCATAACGCCAGTTCCATAACGTTTTGGGACTAACGCCAACTTCTTCACCGATTACCTTATAGGTCAATCCTTTCCCGCAAGTTAGAAGTTCAAGAGCCTTCATTTGCTTTGGACTTAGTGCCATTTCCATCCCTCCTTTTGGGTAGTATTTAGCCCGCCAGCTTAAAAAATAAGACTCGCGGGCCAAGTAAGTTTTGAGTAATACTCCATAGAAGTAAGTATTACTTGGATTTTTTAGTGGGACTCTTTTTTGGAAGAGTCGGAATAGTTGGAAGAGTCCCAAGTAGTCTTTCGATTTGTTCTTTGAGTAGAATTGCTTGCTCGGGCCGGCCTTCATAGTAAGCTTTGTCGTAAGCTTTTAGTAGCTTATCGAGCACGAGACGGTCTTCAAACATCATCACTTTTCGAGCCTCTTATTTAGTAAATAGTTTAGACTATAAAGAAAATCAGAGTAGTGGTAGGTGATTTCGTTTATGATTTCTTCTTCGCCGTAAGTGTCCCGTAGATAGGCCATAGCTTCGTTTAGTTCCATAGGAATTCCTCCTTTTATAGTTGAATACGACGGAAAGACTTACATAATTTTTGGAGTTCGGATATTGAAAGTAGTCCGATTACTCCGGTTTTGTAAGTATAGCAGTTGTCGCATTGAGAAGTTTCAAGTATGCGGGTTAGGGCCTTTTTATAGTAGGTTCGTAGCTCGTTCCCATCGAGTATAATCATTTCGTTAGAACCAATTAGATAAAAGAAAAATTTATCTGCGGTTGAGGTATGAAACCAACCATCCCGGCCCGCTTCTTTATTTGAGGTGAATTCGATAACGAGGTTTTGGGATTTATGGGCGGTTGTGTCAGTTTTTACTTCGATAAAGTAGTTTTGGTTATTTTTTGTAGCGATGATGTCGCCCGCGGTAAAAAAGTTTGGGTTTGAGGAGACGTATTGGGTAGTAAAGCCATTCCGTTCGAGTAGTTCGAGGGCGACCCGCTCTCCTATATTTCCGTAGTATGAAGCTTTTTCAAAGCCATCGTAGTTTGCCATTAGAGATTCCTCCTTTTTCTTTCCTCTATTTATAAGTAGAGAAACTGAAAAAGGACTCTAAAAATTTGAAACTTTTTTTTAGTAAAAAGCTTTTTTATTGGGCGAAGAGGGCCCGGGCCGGCGGGGAAGGTCGAGCGGGCCGGGCCATTT
>ENA-OROH01001636-OROH01001636.1-human-gut-metagenome-genome-assembly--contig:-NODE-1636-length-20204-cov-4.024716_pt1 | contig 20204 bp, 18 predicted proteins | sample MGYA00242125_ERZ509042 | MGnify/ENA primary metagenome ERZ509042 (study PRJEB26280, sample SAMEA2338738) | human gut metagenome | biome: human gut; feature: human-associated habitat; material: faeces... | reverse complement strand
GGCAGACCTCGCAGAACTGAGAATCCCCTGGTTTCAACTACGGGGAGTGTCAAGTAATTTAATCCAATCTCCTCCGGATTTGCCTCATTGCTTTTGATATATTCCATGGTAATTTCGTATTCTGTACCCTGATCATCTATTGCAAGATAAGATAACCGGTATACCCGAACGCTACAATAATAATTGCCTTCATCGTCATGAGGCCAGATCTTTCTTTCGATAACGTTATCTGGGGCATCCTTATAGTTTTCCGCGTGGATTAAAGTTCCCCAGCTACGGTTACTCGTCTCTACAATTTTACCGGGAATAAAATTCACAAAATCCTTTAGCTGTGATTTAAGTTTGTCTCCATCTTCTCTCAGATCATCAGCCATGAGTTCAAATATGATTTCTTCATTTTTCTCGGAAATTGCTCTATTTAGAGTAGAAATCTTTTTGTTGAGCCGATCATCCAGCTTCTTTTTTGTCTTAGCATTTTCCGATGCGATATAATCCCTTAATTCATCTACTCCATTTCTGAGCAAGGTTGTTGAACTGCATCCCGATAGCGACAACGCCAAAATGCAAAGTATTGGAACTATTTTTCTCATAGGGTAACTCCTTAAGCGAGATGTTTTACAGGATAGAGCGTTATGCTGGATAATTAGCTGAATACAGCAAAAGGAGCTATCGCCGTACTGACGGTAGCTCCTTTTGATCCAGAAACAGTTAGGTGCATATCCAGCATACGATTCAGTGAAATTCGCAAACGCTTGCGAATTTCAGCTAAAGCACCTCGTAGCTCGTATCGCTATCATCCTCAGTGTCTACAGGCACGCTTTCGCCGAACCCGAGCATCGGCCAGAACACGATACCGAGCAGTACGAGGCCGATCGTATAGGCGGACTCCTTACCGAAAGTGTGGGCAAGATCGTTGAGGACGATGATGTTCATCACGAACTGTGCAATGATGAGAATCCAGTTGACCGCCGGCGCCCAACAGAGCACCCACGAGCAGATCAGCACAATGAGATACGCCATGAGGAATGTCTTGTTCTCCTCGCCACCACGGACTCGCTCGCAGAGCTTGTAGTCGGAGAAGACGGGGATGAGGGAGTACCAGCCGGGCATGCCGAGCTTGGCATACACCTTCCACTTGCCGACAAGCGTCACGATCGCGATGCCGAACAACACGATCAGCGTAACGAAAGACGCACCGAGCAGGGTAGAGTAAATATCCATTATCTAAACCTTCCGATTGTTCATACTGTACACGATCCACATGCGCAGCTTCTTCATTACGCTAATTCTATCAGCTACCGTGCAACTTCGTTACGATACACGTAGCTTTTCGAAGCAGCATTGAGGGCATTTGCCATAGCAACGTATTTCTGCGATTTAGAGGCAAGAGAAGTTCCTTTCGAGGAGGGAATATCTTTGCCATTTTGACGAGGCGCAAATTGAATGATGTTGTCTTTTCCGGTGGCACGAGCTGATTGGGTTTTTGATTCAGCGCTCGCACGCGATGTTCTTTTTTGTGTACCTTGATTTCTAAAAAATTCAACATCCGAGATTGAGGTGCTACTGTTTCTTGCAAGGGTTTTCAAATTGAAGGTTTTGCCGATATCTGCAAAATGCATAGCTGTAGAGCAAGTGTTAAGCCAAGGAAGTTCTTCAACAAGCGAATCGTAGAGCACGATCAATTTGTTTTTAGAAATAGGAGCTTTTGAGAGGTATCCAGAGCCTTGTTTATGCTCGAAACCGCGATTTTCAAGTGCTTCTCTTAGGTCGGAATATGCCAAAGTGTATCGTGTTGGCCCGAACTCCTTCTTAAGGCTAGCGGAGTCTAGGTCGAACATCAGATATCGTCGTGACATGCTTTCATCGTGAGAGATACCGACCGTCGGAAAAGCTCTATCTAAATCAGCAAGCTCAAGTTGTGAGTTATCGACGGCATTGTCGGCGACGAGGTTTTGCGACAACGTCTTTAGGTTGTAAAATCCCCTGACATTTCCGACGTCCATTGTCTTGGAACATGAATCAAGCCATGGCATTTCTTCTGTCATGGCTTGGTAGATAGCGATTGTTTGGTTGAGAGAGATCGATTCAGTGGAAAGATATCCAGACCCTTGTTTGTGTTCGAAGCCACAGTTTTCTAGGAATTGTCTGATCATGGAATAGGCAACTGTATATCTCTTTGGTCCGAACTCTTCTTTAAGAGCGGTGGTGTCAAGATCAAAAAGTAGATATTTCTTTAACGTCTTTCCCATGGGCACTCCAAAATATTAGCTGACTGGAAAATCGGCAAAAATCATATCCTGAATCGCATCCTCGATATCGAAATCTTGCGTATCGGCATTCCAACGATAGCACTTCAGGACCTTCACGTAGTTCCTGAACCAGTTCTGCTTCGAGAGACAGAGGGCGATATGGGTGATTGCACCCAGACCGTCTTCAGGATTCTCCTCGATATAGAAGTTTCCCTCCCTGCGAAGACCATTTGTCTCGACGATCAGCTTGGCGAGGTAATTGTTCACATCATCGATCCTGATAAGCCCGTCGTCGATGATTCTCTGCTCATCCAAGATGAGTTCCAGCTTGTGCATCGGAATCGCATCTTTCCGGATGCCGGTGGGGGAGGAATAGGTGCCCGAATGAAATGAACCCCAATTTCTCACGGCTTCCTCAATCCCATCCTCAACATCGAAACTGTTTGTTCCCTCATTCCACCAGTAGCAGTTGAGTGTCTTCACGTATTTCCGGAACCAATCGTTCCGGAGAAGAATCAGCTCGACAGCAGCAATCATTCCAAAACCGTCGTCAACCGGATCATCCTCGATGTAGAAGTTTCCTTCCTTACGAAGCCCCTTCTCGGTCACGGCGATGCAGTCGATATATCCGTAAAGCTCATCAAGGTTATACTCACCATCAGCAAGCACTTTTTTCTCATCCAGCTCAAGTTCCAACTTGTTCATTTGCGTTCCTCCCTATGTTTTGTAGCTAGTACTATTATACCATGTATTCATGTCAGTTACAACGAACGCAAAAAGAGGGAAGCCAGACCCCCAATCTGACTTCCCTCTACTTACCGCGGCGAGAAACATACTGACGGAGGGGAAACGCATCCTCTCCAACACGGAAGGTACCGCGGGGCACGCGGGAACCGTGGCGGCTACAACCGCCTAAACGCTCGGGGAGAGGACGTAAGATCCTAGAGGACTATATCGGTCCTCGACGGCAGACCTCGCAGAACTGAGAATCCCCTGGTTTCAACTACGGGGAGTGTCAAGCGAGATATCAGTAATGCGCGCGCACTTTGCTTTGTCGCCTGAAATGTCGGTTTGTTCCCGCATCACCCTCATCGCTTCATCGACGCAAGTCTTTTTTGCATCGAGTCTCGCCTTTGGTTGCATTTTCGCACGCTTCCCCTTCTCGGCAGCCTTATCGAATTTTTCAGTCAGAGCCTCGAAGTCAACATCCTCCCAATGCCGTTTCTTCCCTGTTCCCTGCATAAATACGTCGAAATAGCCGACGCGGCTATGCCCGGCATATGCGAGAGGGCAGACCTGTTCTTCTTTCATACCGGCCATGACTGCTTCAGCTGGCAATCGGTAAGAAATCATCTCGGTTTTCTTGCGTCGTGCGATGAACCGCGTGCACATCTCGGGATGAACGGCCTCATAGGCCAGAACGCTCGATGGGTTACATCCAAATTTCTGCTCGAATTCTTTTTCGCGAGCATTCATGAATTGAAGTCGTGCTTCCTGTGCAGCCTGCTCGGCCGCCATCTGCCTATCGCGTTCGATAACCTGCTCTTGGCTCATCGGTTCGAAGCTCCGGCAGACGGCATCTTCATTGAGACCGAAAAACTCGACCTCGCGGGCAGTACGGCTGGAATGATGCCAAGATTTGTACTCGAGAAATTCCTTAACGAGCTCTGCTTTCGTATTGTTTTCGATATCCGGATCGTAAGCCAGGTCGAAATCGAAACAGTAGTCCTTGACCGCCTGGATAATTGCAGTCTTGGTCCATCTGCTGATCGGCATCTCGCCTTGTTCATACGCCTTGGCTGCACGTACGCTCATTGAGGAGCCTAAGTAGCCTTTTTGTCCATATACCACCTGCGTCATAACCCTAGACCTCCGTTCGCTGATCAGCTGTCGCCGACAGTGCCTTCATCGCGTGTGCAGGGCTTCACGCCGATCTCATCAGACAATCGAGTCGATGCCTCACGCGAGGAAGCGGTTTTCTGGGATAGGTTCTTAGTTTTTGCAGGCTGCGGCGGTTCGGGCTCAAGCATACCGAGCGTTTTCTTGCATACTTCCGATGCCGTCATGAGATAGGAGTCGAATGATTCACCGGACAACGCATAGAACGTCTTGGCGACGGCATCGCGTCCGGATGCATCGCAATTCGAATAGACGCGCAGCAAATCAATCGCAGCATCGGTTGAGAGGGCGTCAATCGAATTGAATGTCTCGGCGAGCACCGTATCGGCACCTTCCGCCTCCTCTGCATCCATATCCTTGATTTTATCCATGAACCCCGACACCTGCTCGACCATCCCGTCGCGCCACATCGCGGTTCACTTCATGTTTGTGTCCCAGGCTGCGGTCGGGCGCCGGTTGCGCTTTATTCTCCGCATATGGGATGACTTTGGCGGCGAGCTGGCTGCATTCGTCGCAACTGAGGTTCGGCAGTTTGCCGATATCCACTCCGGCATTCTGCAGGTTTCTAAGGAGCTGAGATGCGGCGACCATGGAATCACTCATGGGAATATCGACATGGCAGCCGCAGGGAAGATATCTATCGGGTCCGAAGCTGTCTGAGAGATAGGGGACCAGCTCTGCCTGAACAGTCTCGGTAGCATGTTCTACAGCCGCGATAACGTCTTGAGGATTGAACTTAAGCGAGATACCGGAGAGATATGAGCCGTAGCTCCTGGCAGCGAGCAGGTCGTCTGGCGTCCTGTAATTACTCTCTCCGCATCCGAAATGATCTTTAAGGGACGCCAGCAGCTCTTTATGGTAGTCGAGCGGCAGAACCCGATCGTTCTCATATTCCGGAATGGGACGGTTTTCGACATTGCACTTTTCCACGAGGGTGCCGTAGACGCTTTGCGGCCACTTTTCGATTGCTCCATAGAATTCACCGGCGGCCTCGATGTCGCCCGTGCGGGTGAAGAGAAAATCCTTAAGTGATTCCGGGTAGTCCGTCTTGTCCCCGAAGACGGCATCGTAGAATTCATTCTGGTAGAAGAAGAGACCGCGCGGCAGGACGTGGAGAAAATCCTTCACGGACTCATCTACTTCAAATTTGACGTTAGAGATCGGGAATTTCGGACTGAAATCGCTCGGTTTATACTCGCGGGCTGAGCGAGGCAGCTCGAAATGCTGCTTTGCGCCGTCCGCGAGGTCGATATAGTCGTCGACATATTTGAGTTTGCCGATGAACTCACCGCTCTCCGGGTCGAAATAGATCTGGGCGTTCTGTCCGGTACCGACGTGGAGACGGTTACCCCTTTTGTCATCGGCGCTGCCGTTCTGCAGATACCAGCTGAAACTGGCGACGGGTTTATCGAAATCAAACTTAGCCATTGCCCATTCCCCTTTGCTTACGCTCCGATGGCATTTTCATCGCGCATGTTCACAAGGTCTGCGCGGTCGCCCTGCATGTGGGCAGACGCGTCACGAGCCGTTTCCTTCTTGTGCGAGAGACTGCGGCCGGCGCGATCTTCCTGTTCCGTCTTTTCGGGCATATCGAGCTTCTGCACGATCTCCTTGCCGGCTGCCGGATGCCCGACTTCCTGCTCGTAGCGGTCGATGATGAAGTCGGTCGCCTGCGATGCCTGGGAAGCGGCGGCGAAGAAATCGTCACAGAGTTCTTCCTTGGTCGCCTCATATTCGTCCGTGCCGGCCACGCTGTCGAGACGCCCCTTCCAGAACTCGAGGTAGGCGACATGCTCGCCATAACCGGCGGCCTCGGGGTCGGTCTCGGCCTTGACGGCAAGATCGACGGAGCTGAAGATGCTGCTTAGCTCAGCGACGATCTCCTCGTGTGCATATTCCTTGCTGCGCATGTCACCCGTCATCTGGCGGTCAAGTGCGGGCGCTGTAGAATGGCCCATCTCATGGAGTAGTGAGGCGAGAAACGAGGAATTGCTGTTGAACGCCTCGCGGGACGGAACCGAAATCTTGTCATTGACGAAGTTGTAGTAGGCGCCGTCGGTGCTCCCCTCGAACACCTCGCACCTACTCGACGCGATCACGTCGTCGGCAAGGAGTCCGACTTCGATATCGTCATTCGGCGCGAGGTCGGGAACGGGAAGCGGCGGGACGCCCTCGATAAGTGAGAGGTTGAATACCTTGAAGTAGCGGTCGCATTCCGGGTGCGGATGGACGCCACTCGGCAGCTGCTCGAATTCATATTTTCCGTTATCGCCTTTACGGTAACATCCCCAGACGCCGTTCTCTTTGACGGCGCGGACCCTGGTGAACTTCTGTGTGCCCCCTTTGTCGGTAAGCGGCGTTCCGTCTTTCTTGACGCGCGGAATGTAGGCGTACATGCCCCAGTGCTCGATGCCTACGCCGAGTTCGTCATTGATGCCCCCGCGTCCGTTCTGCAGGTTCTCTGGGATTTTCCAGCCCATTTCCTTGATCTGCTTCTCGGTAGCCCAACGCGGGTCGGCATAGCCTCGCATCATGCCGTAGACATATGTGTAGAGGAAGTTGCGTCCGCTGTATTGGGTACCGGAGACCGGGTTATGCGGTGGGAGAGGGGAGGCCTCTACCCACGGTTTCTTCCACTCGTTACCGCCTTTCTCCATGTCCTCCAGAACGCGCATGGTGATTTCCTCGCGCTGCTTGTTGATGCGTGAGAATTTAGTCATTGTCATTTGTCGTCTCCTTTTAGTCGTTTTGATCCTGAAAATCTATCCATCGAGCGAGCCTTGGCGAGCGAATCATAGGTGCCGTCAGGCACCGCATGGAATGCGGGCCGCGGTACGCATCGCCCATAAGAGTTGCCATCCGTCCTGCAAGTCGAATCGATCTCTCTTGCATCACCCGTCAAGCAACAACTCTCCCTTCTTTTTGGCCTCTTCGGCGAGTTTATCGGCACCCGCTCGCGCGATCTCGCCCTTCACGGTCAACTTTCCATCGTCTCGCCCTGGCGAATCGCTTTTTTCGACTCGCCCCTTCAATTCGAATGCCCTCGATACCGCACCGCGGAAATCGAAAGTCATATTGCGGCCCCTGGCCTCTGCGATGCAGGCATATGTCCAGAACTTATCGCCGATCATGCCGTCTTCGTCGGCAAGCCTGTCAAACCGCTCTGCGAAATCGCTTCTGACGGCGACGACTGGCACGGTCTGCTTCGACATGATGTCGCAAATCATGAGTTCCCCGGTCTTATCCGCCAGCAGGAGGAAGGGCTTGATGTCGTCGATCCATTCCCGTCCGATTCCCGAGAGGTCGCTTGCCCATTTCTCACCTGAGATAATTCGGTATCCTTCGGGAATTTCGATTTCATCGAGCAGGACGCCCGGACCATCGCTGAATCGCGTGAAAATCTCCTGGTAGGCATAATCGAGGACATCGGCATCGCTGTATGCATCGGTCCAGGGTCCGTTTTTGACCCCATGCTGCCCTTTGACCTTTATCACGGCACTCCTGATAGCGCTCCTGACGCTCATATCGGTATCTTTGTCCATGTTCTCAAGAAGGAATCTGTCTTCCATCTCTTCTGAAACCGAACGTATCAGAGCTGAGCGAATTCCGTCGGGAAGGGCAGTGCTCCATGGACTATCGATTGCGGAACGCAGTTGCTCCAGAATGTATCGGTCTTTGATTTCCGCGATGTTGCCTTTGGTGAGTTCGAATAGGACGAATGCCTTGGCTCCATTTCCCCTGTCGACGATGATTTCCCTCAAACACTTGCCTCCTTCCCTGTTTTGTAAGATTCTACCACTCATTCTCATCCGACCATTACGTTTCTCTCCATGTTTTTGCTGAACTGTATTTTGGCAAACGCTTGCGGATTTCGTCAAAGCCGCGACATCTGTCCATCTTTACGACCGGACCCTGTTAGTTCCATGTGAGCGGTCCCCGTCGCTCGCGGGTTTCCTAGCCCACCGAGATCCGGAAACGCAAGGGCTGCCCTACGGCGCATCGTTTCACTTGTCCCTTGTCGTTTCAGTCCCATCGTGGTCTTGAACGGATACCGGCGACGGGAAATCGCCAGCACATTGAAAACTGAACAGGGTTCGGAAGCGCCGACGGAAGAGCGGATGTTGAGTGCCGAACCTGCAAAGGCACCAAAGAAAACAGTAGGTTGAAAAACAAGGAGGAAAACCAAATGGAAGAAAGAAGAGAAATGAATGGACAGAGAATGATGACCAGGAAGGAACTGGAGATGAGATTGCCGGCACTGAATCATATCGCGGAACAGAGGGATGCCAAATTCAGACTTCGCTACGCTGCGAAGACGGTAAACAATGGTATCGAGCGTGGGTACACCTTGGATGCCGGAACAAGGGTGTCTGTAAACGTTTACCAGAACGAGAGCTGGGTGCAGATGCCGGACGAGGAGCTTTTCGATACCCTGAACGATCTCGATGGAAGATACTGTGTGACGGAAGACCAGGAGACGATCGGGGAGAGGCTGAACGCCCTTTTCAAGAGCGGCGAGCTGTTCGAGAAAATCTATCCAGTTGTCGTATCCGAAAACAATAAGGAAAACTTTGCGGAGGCTGGTATCACATTCGATCGATATCTCGACATGCTGGTTACATATCGCGTCGAACTGATGCAGATGAATGATGGAATCGGGACGATTCGACTTCAGGACAGCCATCTTGAGACTTTCGGAATTTCCCGTCAGAAGATCCGAGAAGCTGCATTTGCCAACCTTGAAGGGATTGTCGATTTCATGACGCTGCGTGATGACGCATCCGGCTTCAAGATGGTTGCGGCGACCAGGAAAGACAAACAGTTCGGCGGGGCGGCGTCGATGTTGCTCCCGTCGGTTCGCAGGAGACTTGCCGAGATGTTCGGGACCGATAGCCTTGTCTTCCTTCCATCGAGCATTTCAGAGGTCATTGCTGTACCGCAGACAGCCGGTGAACCGGAAACGCTTCTCGCAATGGTTCATGAAATCAATGAGATGGAAGTCGCGCTGGAGGAACGGCTCACGGACAGTATCTATCCGATGTGCCTTGCAGACGGCGAGTACCGCCTTTCAGTTATCCGCCCTAAATAAAGGGCGGCCCCTCGGGGCATTCGGGTGGCATCTGATTCGCGCTGCTCGAATGTCTCGAATCAAGCTGAGCGCTCGAGATTGAATCGTCGTGCCGTTAGTGGTATAATTGTATTATTATATCAAAAGGGGAAATCATGAAGATGGCTGAATACACATTGATGAACAAGAACCACCCCGTTGTTTCTTTCAGATATGACCGCGATATTCACGCAGTGGTGAAGATTGTTGATGTCCATGATCTCAGATATGCACCCGTGGCTCTCGCTGATTCAAAAGGTATTGTGACTAGGCGTGCGCTCAACGACTGGTGGCGCCGGCGTGCGATTCCGCCGTCCCGACATCAGATTCAGCAACTTCTCGATTCTTTGAATCTCAATAGCACATTGGAGCTGGCGGAGGAGAATTTTGGACTTTCGCTGTCTGATCGTTACTGGATCAACGACAACAAGAATCCTTTGAAATGGGAGGATGTCAATTTCTTCGACAATGACTTTACAGACGATCTTGGAATGTTGACTCTTGGACAGGAATCGTCTGGCAATCCGAACCTGATGTCGCCGAATTCGACGCTTGGCGGCGATCTCAATAAAAAATGGAAGATCGTCAATGGCACGCGATTCCTCGTGAAAGGCGGGACTGGGTCGACGCAGCAGGAGGTTCTGAACGAAGTTGTGGCGACGGCGCTGTATAACCGCCTGCTAAGCAGAAACGATTATGTTCCCTACTTCCTATTTGAGGAGAATGGACGAATCTATTCCGCATGTGAGAACATGCTCGGACAGGATGAGGAGCTAGTCACCGCATATGACATACTTTCAACACGAAAGAAACCTAATTCTATGAGTGACTATGACTTTCTGGTAGACACCTACAAGAGCCTTGGTCTCAAAAATGTAGAGGAAGGTCTGGCAAAAATGTTCACCTGTGATTATATCCTTGCCAATCAAGACCGGCACTGGCGTAACTTCGGGGTAATCCGAAATGTTGAAACACTTGAATTTACAAGGCTTGCGCCGATTTTCGATAATGGGACAAGCCTTTGGTGTCACGCCTACAACATTCTCGCTGAAGATAGCTATATCGCGAAACCGTTTGGACCGAAAGGTATGGCTCCTGACAAGCAGCTCAGCCTTTTCAGAGATTACAGCTGGTTCGATAGAGACAAGCTTGTCGGTTTCCCTCTTGAGGCAAAGGAGATCTTGTCCCATGGGAATGATGGTATCCAGGCTCGACTTGATGTTATCGAAAGTCGCATCGAGCGAAACATCGGCGGTGTTCAACGGCATATTGAAAAGTTGGCAATCGGGCAAAAGGAGCCATTGCATGTCAAGCGAGATAAGGTTTTGCAGATACCGCGGATGAATGACTCAGTTTCAAGAACTGAAAGAGAACGGTAATGAAAGGGGCTTTTTGCTCCTTTTTTAGTGTTCGCCGTGCCTCCTTGTTTCAAGCGACTATAAGAAGTATCGGGAAGGACCTCATCGAAATGGATCGAAAGCCATCGTAAATGTAGTCGGCTGTATCAATATATCTTCTATGATGCTATAGTATTATTACACAAAGCATTACAGGAGGAATTGAATATGGGAAGGATGTGGCGCGGTGGGTATCGCCGCTTCCATCCGATAGGAGATCGGATGGGAAATGAAATGGTTGATGCGTTCGATGTGGGGCAGCCGATATGCGACCTTGATATGGAATACGGGGTATATAAGGTCCCTGCTAAAGAAGTCATACCGTACAGGATCTATCCGGTGCTGTCGCCGGTCTGGAAGGCTGACGGCTATGACGAGCTGGGGATCATCTACGATCGCTATCTCGATCTGCTTGTCACCTACGTCGTCGAGGGTGAATCCGAAACGGACGGCTACGCGGCCGCAATCGTGACGTATGACAATCTCGATACATTAGAGGGAAGCTGTTCGAATATGCATCCCGCAACCTCAAATCGGATATACGGATCGGCTTCACCGGCACAACGGGGCAGCTCGCTATGTTGGAGATCGGTAGGCTGAGCGGGGGAGTGGGAGGCGCCTCGGCGCTGCTCTTGTCATCGGTATGGGAAAGTGCCGTCAAATTACTCGGCACGGAGAAGATCATATTCTTCGCATTGAGTAACTGCGAGCTCATGGCGGTAGTTGCGGAAGAGCGGATAATTTATGCCTTGAAATCCGGTCTCTTCGATGCGGCAAGGGAATCAGTCCCAGTTGAAGAGTATTTTCCGAAGAGCATTTACGGGCTCGTGTCGGATAGATCGGGCTATTGCCTTCATCGGTTTTGAAAGGTGCGATATACCTCGAACGCTCGAACATACGGTTGCTTTTCGGTTGCTATAGTGCTATAATACTAACATATTGCATTAACGGAAGGAGGATACGTATGGAGGAAAATAGCTTTCAGGTCGCTTTGCGCTCGGCCCTGTCTGAGCTGAAGGACGGGTCGATGGTCGAGTTGAGCGAGCGTGACCCCGGCTTCCGACAAAGTGAGATGGAAGAACATCTTGCGGAGCAGGATTGGCTCAAGATCTCTCATGAGATTCCGCAGGAGCTTCGGGATGTGACGGATCGCTTTATCCGCGCTGTCCGCGTCCATGCCTGCGACCAGGTCGATACGGCCTATCTTGCCGGTATGCGTGACATGATGAAGATCGCGGCGGCATTCGGGCTCTATAAGATCGATCCCGACGATGTCTTGCCGGCGCGACAGAGGAAGTAGACAAACTGTCTATACTATGCTATAGTAGTATTGTTTTCGAAGATTCCTTCGGGAATCACCTTGTTGGCCGGTATTCCTATCTACCGGCATCAGCCTATTTTTATACAGGAAAAGAAGAAGATTGCGGTCTCTCTCCGCAGCCTTCTTCTTTTTTATTCGCAAGCGCTTGCGAATTTTAACGGGTGGATTCATCTTTCATTTGCGATGAAAGATGAGGCTTTTTCATTTCTTGAATAGAGCGCATGTATTCTTTTCTTTGTTCAACCTATGGATTAGTGGCAGAGGAGACCTGCTTGTTTCCGCGGTTGCAAATACAAAGATGGTTTTGTATAATAGTATCAGAGGCGAGCTTAGAGTAGTATTCGGGGAACTGGATCCCGGCCAAACGCTCTAGGTCTCGCCCTTTTTCTTTGTCTTAATATTCACGTTTGAAAACGGCTTATAGTAAAAAAGAGGGGCAGATGAAACTCCATCTGCCCCTCTTTCAGTTCCTTCAGTCGATATCCGCTACGACCGGGCGCTCATGACGCCGTCGTAGCCGCTCCAAGGCCAATCGACGTAAACCGTCGTGTTGCCCTTGATGGTCGCTGAAAGGATCGGGGATCCGCTGGCGCCCGCGGTAGCGTATACACCGGGCGTGCTGGACACGCAGCGCGTCTTTCCGGCATCCTCGCACCAAGCGGACCACGGACCGGCAAACGTCAGCTTCGTCCCATACTTAACGATTTCGTCCTGTGGGTACAGGGCTGCCAGATCGAGCGCGGTGCCAAGGTCGGCGTCCGTCGACCAGTTATACGAGGTGTCCAGCACGCTACTGCGGGTGGTCGTATCGTATTTCACCGAGCAAGGGTTGTAACCGTACAGCTTCAACGAACTATCGAGTGCCTGCGGCTCATACGGTTGCGTGTACTCCGGGTCCGTGTACCAGCAGACCAGGTCGAGGCAGTTGTCTTTCTGGCCGGCGGCAGTGGCATCGGGATTCACCTGATAGGTCGTTCCCATCTCGTACTCTTCCTCGAAACACGGATCGGTTTCACCGTCGACATAATAGAACACCTTGATACCGACTCGGACTGGAGGCGCAGGCGGTACGGGTAGAGCTTCCAGTCCCTTCGAACTGTCGCCCTGATACGCATCGGCGATCATCTTGTGCCCATCGAACCCCGACGTGTCATCGAGGTTGAGCGCGAGCATCGCCTGTGCCGTGAGATAGCCACCCGAATGGGAGTTTTCCGGGATAAACGAATTGTCCTCGGCGAACTCTCGTGCCAGCTTGGCACCGCGCGGCTTCGGGATGGCGAATACCTGGATACACTTGATGGCTCTCTTGCTGCCGGATGCATCATCCGAACCGCACAGCTCCGCGTCATCCTGAGAACCGCCGTTGGAATGGAAACGCTCCGTCCAGCCCTGCCCATAGATGAAGGCGCGATAGGCGATATCGTATTCCTTGGCGATATCTCCCTCAAGCCAGATCTTGATACCGGTAATGCGGTTGCTAACGCCACCCTTGCCAAGTTCCTCGCCGTCGCGGCAGACATCAGACCAAAAGAAATCGCCTGAATTTTCAATGCCCATGCATCCGGCGTAGCAGATTGCTCCAAAGTCGGCGTTGTTCTCGATGAAACCGTTGCCGTACTTGATCCTCAGCTTGAAGGCCTCGACGAAGAAGTTAGTGTCGCGAACGGGGTATCCCGCGCCGGCATAGGCGTCACGCCAGATCTGATCGCCGCAATTTGCAAGATGGCACCAGCTGCTTAACGTAAAGGCTTCGGGATACTTGTTTTCGGCAAACGGGCTTTCCCGCTCATCTTGCATCCAGTACCAACGGTACAGGTATTTCACCGAACCGGTGCCAGCCATATCGTAGGGCGTGCACGTCTTTGACGGGTCGATGACAGAGATCGTCTTACCGGGCTCGACGCGCTCGGCATCGAGCGAGATCGTGCCCTTGAAGAACACTTCCTCGATACGCCATTTGTGGGCTTCATTCGACCATTCGGAGCCGAGAATACCGTCGGAATGCAGCCGGACAATGGTTCCTTCGGCGGTCTTGCCGTCGGCTTGGTCGAAGGCAAAACCGGACGCATCGCTGATGATGTTATACCTGCCATTCTTGTCGACACTCTTTGTGACCCAGAATCGACCGGCGATGGTATTGTCATCCCCGTAGAGTTGGAGCGTTTGAGTGGAAGAAGGCGCGGTGCGGTTTTGTGCGGCTTGCTCTAGATAGTTTCTTCCTCCCGACGCATTGAGCACACGACTGAAGCCTTTCACATGGGCCGGGAAGATGGTGAATGTGATACCTCCTCGTTCGTCCATCGCGCCGAGGCCCATGATGAAATTGCGCTGCGTATAATTCGTTCCGCTTCCGTCCGCACCGTAAAGATGAACGAGCGTGCCGGAGGACTGTCCTGCGGCATCGACATCCAGACATTGATATCCGCTTTTGACGGAATCCGGAACGATTGCGACGATCTTGCCGAACAGGGACATGTCCTGGTCGAGGGTAATTTTATCGATTTTTGCGTGGATATCACTGCCCATGAAGGTATCAGGGGAACCTGTATATCCACTAAGAAAAACTCTGTCAGGTGTGGTCCAGTTATTGACGCCTCCGCACATGACGTTATAAACATAAACTCCAAGGCCGAAATAGGCGTCTTGAAGACCATTGTTCCGCTTATAGAGGTATGTCGGGGAGTCGTATCCCAAATCGGACCAACCAGTAATGCTCCACCAACTTCGTCTTCCGCCACCGAGGTTTTCGTTTGAGAAAGCGAGGTATCTATTATCTTCCCAGTCATTTTTTTGGCAACTGCCGGCGATTCCAAGATTGCTCACCCAAAAATGGAGATAGTTATCTTTATATTTGGAATACCAGATTCGATTACCGGTTGAAGTGTTTACATCGCCGCACTTTGCCTGGACGTGAATCTTAAAAATATCATAGAGCTCATCCGTGAAAATCGATTCGACGTATATCCTGAAGGAGAGGCAGAGCCATTGGCTTGCATCCCAACTATATCCGACCTGCCACCACCAGGTTTTAGATGTAACACCGATATAGTTTCCACCATGATGGACAACAGATCCATTTCCTGAACCGAACCAACCTCTTTCGTCCGGAGGATTTCCGCCCGGACAGGTTGCTCCGAACGCTAACTTGGGCATCATGAGCAATGCCAACGCCGCTGCGCCGGCTTCGAGTACACGGCGGCGGGAGACTGCTTTATCATCGCTATCAGCAGAATTATCCTGTGGGATGAGTTCCGCATTGACGTGGGCGATCTCGTTACTTTTTTCCATTGGATCGTTCAACTCCCTATTCGGCATAACCGGTTTCTTCGTAGTTATCTTGAACGCACAATTTTAATGTGTAGAGGACAAGGCAGATGGTATCGCAGAGCTGGATTACAACTGGCTCAGTGCTCATATGAGAAGCCGGCAGTAAAAAATAGATAGTTGCGACGATACCGGCCGCAAGTGCAACCTTATAGTTATTTCTGCAAAACGCAATGGCTGCGAGGGCGAGAATGATTACTGGAATTGCCGGTTGCAGGACAGACCAGACAGAATGCGAAAGTGCAATGTACCTGATAGAAGTTACCAAATTGCCTATAGCGTCCGGCACGGGCGCCACGCTCGCCACGACCGCTGCAAACCCAAAAGCTTCCGCTGAGATAGGGATGTCTTTCACCCCGTTTTTAATCTTATCTAGCATGAAATTCCCTAACCTACTTGAACGTTTATAGTTATCGAAAATTATAGCGCGGCAGACTGTAAAAAGTTACCGGTATGTCCGGGATTATGGGGGAAAAAGGAGAGCAGCCGGGGTGCAAATCTGCACCCCGGCTGCTTCATGTCATTAAGCTGATGCTCCCGGTTACATGATTTCCATGAGCATGCTTGCGGTTGGAATGATGAGCGGGGGAAGGATGAGGACGAGCACGGCGATCAGGAAGAAGACCAGCGGGACAGCCATCTTCGTCGAGAGCTTGTTGATCTGCGCGGTCAGCGCATCGTAACGCGCCTTGCGTGCAAGCTTTGCCTGCGATTCGAGGACGCCTGAGATCGAGGTGCCCTTTCTAGTCGCCTCGATTAACGCCGCGCAGAAATATCCCATGAGCGGTGAATCGCATCGGCGGCGCATATGGTCCAGGGCATCTACGCGGGACACGCCGAGGTGCGAGATCTCCATATCGGTACGCGCGAACTCGTCTGCCAGCGGACCGAGGGCCTTGTTCTCGGCAAGCTGCCTGAATCCACGCTCCACGAGCACGCCGGCTGAGACGGAAATGGTGAGCAGTTCAAGTGCCGGTGGCAAATAGCGATCGATCTCTTCGCCGCGCGTCTTTCCCGCATGCGACAGCCAGACTCCGCAGACCGCCCATCCGCCGACGGCGCCGATGATTCCGACTAGGAGTGCCATCGCGATTCCGTATCCGCCCACGAGGGCGGCACCGGCGAGCATGATGGCGGTGAAGATCGTGATCCCGAGGGAGATGGCACGCCAGGTCGATGGGGTTATCTTTAACCCTGCCAGGTCGAGCTTGTCCTGCAGCTCTCGGGATTCCGACAGCTTGAGCGGGATGACCTTTTCGAACGCCTCTCCGGCGCGGTCGATTGCCTCGGCGATCTTCATGCGCTGCGTCGGTTTGGCGTGCATCCCCTTACGGGCGGCGATGGACATCCTGGCGCGCGCCAGCGGCTTGCGGAAGGGCTCGCCGGCGAGAACATAAGTCATACCGCCGGCAGCGCAAGCGAACAGGAGCACGAGGAGATATTGGATATTCATTTCGATTGGCTCCTATTCCACGTCGATATCTGCCATTTTGTAGATGATGACGGAGCCCGTTGCCGCAAATAGCACCACGACGATCAGCACGGGAATGCCGAGCGGGTCCTGCGTATAGAAATCATATGCCTGCGGAATGCCGACCATGATGATTGCGAACAGGATGAGCAGCATCACGATAAGTGCCTTCATGGATGCGATCACAGATGACGTCTCCGACTCGATATGCCGACGGAGCGACAACCGGGCGTCGATGGTGTCTCCGATGCGCTCGAGCGAGTCAGCCAGCGATCCACCAACCTCCTTGTGCGAAGCCACGGCGGCCTGCAGGAGGACAAGGTCCTTGCTGCCGGTTCGTTTCGCCATGTCATCGAGCGCGGCGACGATATCGCCATCGATCTGCATTGCGCCGGCACAGGCCAGGAGCTCGGATTTCAGAGGGTCGTCTGAATTCTCCCCGACAGAGCGCAGGGCTCTTTCAATCGAGGATCCGGCACGCATGTTTTCCGCGACCATGGGAAGCGACCGCGCCAATTGCTCATCGAATCGTGCTTTACGGCTCTTTCCGCGGGAACGCACCCACAGCTCGGCAATCAGGGGTCCGATGAGGGCGAAACCGATTCCGATAAGTCCAAGGGCCATGAATCCGATAAGGGCACCCGCTCCCGCGAGCAAGACGAGGAGGAGAATCCACGTCTTGCCGTTGACTTCGATACCGGCTTCCGCAAGACGCGGAAGGGGCGTGGGAACTTTTTTGTCCTTATCGTCCGACTCGCCGGTTCTAAGGGCAGTCGAATTCCTCATGCGGCGTACATCGCCGGCAGCCGACAGCCCGCAGAACAGGGAGTAGAGGCCGACGGTGATGGAAAGCAATAGGAAGAAAACGCTCAGCATCATGATGATGACGGCAGGTTCCATTACCAGACACCGCCTTCGAACCAACGGGGGTCGTACTCCGCGTCCTCGTCGAGGATCTTTTCCTTTAGACGCGCCGGCTGGTATCCAGTGGCGACATGCCTGCCGTTTTCCGGCGAACCCTCCCAGTGGAACAGTTCGTTGCGGGTCACGTTACCGTCGGAAAAGCCCTCGACGGCTGTGATGGACTCGATACGGCGGTAGCCGCCCCTCCAGCGCTTCACCTGCACGACGACGTCGATCGCGGCACCGATCTGGCGGCGGATCGCCTCCATGGTCATGTTGCCCTGGCTCTTCAGGATCATGTTCTCGATACGCGTGAATGCACCGGCGCAGTCGTTCGCATGGATCGTCGTGAGCGATCCGTCGTGACCCGTCTGCATGGCCTGAAGCATCTCGTAAGTCTCATCGTCACGGCACTCGCCGACGACGATACGGTCGGGACGCTCACGGAGTGCGCCGACCAGGAGCTCATGCATCGTAAACTCGCCCTTGCCCTCTGAGTTCGGTGGGCAGGCGACGCGGGGGATCACGATGCGCTGCTTCAGCTGCAGTTCTCGCGTATCCTCGATGGTCACGACGCGCTCGTTATAGCCGATGAAGGCGGAGAGTGCGTTCAGCATCGTGGTCTTACCGGAACCGGTGCCGCCGGAGATGATGAAGTTCGCACGGGCCTGGACGGCCGATTTGAGGAACATGTACATAGGCTCGCTCATGGCACCGCGCTCCAGCAGGTCCTCAGCGGTTAGCTTGTCCTTGCTGAATTTACGGATATTGAGCGACCAGCCGTTGGGGGAGACCTTCGGGTGGGCTGCGTGCACACGGGAGCCGTCGGCAAGGGTGGCGTCCATCTCGGGAAACGAATCGTCGCAGCGGCGGTTCGCCTCCTCGGCGATACGTCCGATAAGCCGACCGACCTCATCATGCGAGACGAGGTCGATACCGGGGCAATCGACGATCTGGCCGTCCACTTCGGCGCGGGCGACCGGCGTGATAAATGTTCCATTCGGCTCGACGCCGACGGGATCGATGAAGATCTCGGCAACCTTGGGATCGTCCTGCAAGGGCTGCAGGGGACCCAGACCGATGAAATCGTCAATGGTGCTTTTGATGATGTAGCCGATCCAGTTTTCGTCGGAGATACCGAAATCGGCGCACACTTCATGGGCGACACTGTCAATCTGGGCCGGAAGCGCCTGACGGTCGATCGCGCCGCCGTCGGCCATGGTCACGCCGAGCAGGTCGCGCATCTCCTGGCGGATGCGCTCCTTGATCCTGAAAATGGTTTCGTCTGCCATGGGCTACTCACCGCTCTCGGTGGTATCGGCAGAAGAGGGCAGGGTAAGGGTAAGGCCACCGGCGGTACGGATCTTACCTGCCTGCTCGGGCGTGACTTCGAGCGTCACGGTGCTATATCCGTCGGAGGAGCCGCTACCGGAGCTGAAGTTGCCGTCGAGGGCTGCGATGCGTACGGAGTCGGCGATGACGGTGAACCAATCGCCGCCGAGGGAGCCGTCGTTGGGCTGGATGACCTTGACCCTGTCGTTTACACGGAGCATGCCGCCCATGCCGGACTGGGCATCGACGGAGATGGTCACGGCCTCCATGCCGTCCCCGATCGCGGCGGCAAGGGACTCAGGGTTGTCCTTACCGGCAGTCGATGCATTGGTGAGCTGGGAGCCCTTGGCGATGTACTGGGTTGCGACGCGACCGACGGGAGTCTTGGAGGAGTCGTCGATATCCTTCTTGGTGATTGCGCCGTCCGCCACCGTGCTGTTCGGGACGGAGACGAAGGCAAGGTCGCTTGCGGAGATCTCGTCGCCGGCGTGGATGGTCTTCGTGGCTGCGACGACTTCGGTGGTGCCGGAGAACGCTTCTGCGATTCGATTGTTGGCGTCGATCTCCGATACGACGGCGACACCTCCCGCGAGGACGGCGATGACAGCGAGGCCGGCGGTGACCTTCTGCAGGCGGGAGACCTTCACGGCGATCTTCTCCATGCCCGTGAGGCTCGGAGCATTGGGGGACGTGGCGCCGCGGCGGCTGGCTGCCTTCTTTTGGGCTTTCGCTGCCTTGGCTTCTTCTTTGGCCTTGCGTTCGGCACGGGACGGCTTCGATGGCTTTGCAGGCTTCTCGCGCTTCTTTTTCGGCTCCTGTTCCTCAGTAGGTTCAGAATCGGTAAAGAAGCTGGAGGACTCCATCTCGTTGACGGGAATGTACTTGTCGGTCTCCTGTGGGGGATTATACGGAAGGGGCGAGGCCTGATGGTACGCGGTTTCCGGTTCTGGCTGGGATGCGGTGGCATCCTGCGCCGGAAGCGTGGCAGTCGTGTCGGGTGCCGGCTGGCGATACGGATTCACGGCAGGGGAGGGCTGGTCGTAGACCGGATGCGGCTCGGATGCCGATGCAGCCGGGACATATGCAGGCGGATCATAGGGGGCGGGGTGCTGCACTGTAGGTGCCTGAGGGCGCTGCGGAACCGTCTCTTGAGCCTTCTCGGCAACCGTATCGGGCGTCGGTGCGGCATATGCCGGCATAG
>ENA-OROH01001629-OROH01001629.1-human-gut-metagenome-genome-assembly--contig:-NODE-1629-length-20270-cov-9.279495_pt1 | contig 20270 bp, 17 predicted proteins | sample MGYA00242125_ERZ509042 | MGnify/ENA primary metagenome ERZ509042 (study PRJEB26280, sample SAMEA2338738) | human gut metagenome | biome: human gut; feature: human-associated habitat; material: faeces... | reverse complement strand
GGACTCGAACCAACGCATGCGGGAGTCAAAGTCCCGTGCCTTACCGACTTGGCTATGCCCCAAAAAGGTAAAAAAAAAGGTGGGGTGGATAGTGGGGATCGAACCCACGCGTGCCGGAGCCACAATCCGGTGTGTTAACCGCTTCACCATATCCACCATATTACCTTGCCGCCATCCGACGACTCACTTATTCTAGCATAGGAAAGCGAAAAATGTCAACAACTTTTTTTCACTTTCCCAGGCTTTTTTCAATCGATGCCTGCCAGGCTCCGGTGAGCCAGCCCCACGCCCAGTTCATTCAGGTTCAGGACCCCCACACTCATGTACACCGCCACACAAAGGTGCTCCCCGTACCGGGCCACTCCGATCTTGCCCCCTACATTGAAGCCGATGGCCTTGTCCATCATCTGTTCCAGGGCTTCATGGGCCGCCCCGGCCACCGTGCCTGCTCCCACATGGGTGTCGGTGACGATGTTCTGCCGTTCCGAGGCCACCACCGCCCGTTCCACGATTTTCTTGATGGAAGGCAGGAACTCTCCTCCAAAATCTACAGCCGCCGCCCGGAACCCCTGTTCCCGGAGCCGCTCCTTCAGCCGGTCCTCTTCTTCCCGGGTGGCCGTCAGCGCCATCCGCAAAGCCGCCCGTCCCACATCGATACTGGCAATAGGTCTGTTCATACTCTCACATCCCTTTCCTGCAAATCTACCCCACCATTATACCAAAGAATCCCTTGTCAGGGAATGGCAGGGCTGTTAGAATGAGAAACGACACCCGTAGGGGCCCCACGCCGGGCGGCCCGCCTTTATGCACCGCCCGGTCCCCCCTTCCCGCTTCCCTTGATTATCCTGAAAGGAGGACATCATCATGTCCGTCATTATGTCCGAAGAACTCCGTGCCGGCATCATCCTGGGCGACCGGGACAACGACCAGTACCTGTATATGCCCGGCAGCGAAATCGGCGCCGACAACCCCATGTGCATCTTCGAAGAGCACGGGAACAAAACCGACCTGCACCTGGAAGAGGCCGTGGAACTGGCCAAGCGCCTGACCCTGAAGCCTACAGAACACCCGGTGTACGGGAAAAGGGCCTATTGAAAAAGGGGTGCTGCATAGGCAGCACCCCTTCCTTACATCCTCTCCCGGATGGCTTCCAGGAATTCTTCGCTGTTGACCTTCTTTTTATCCGGCAGGGTGGATACAGCTACCAGATCCCCGGTCATGATCCCTTCTTCAAGGGTCTGGATGGTGGCTTTTTCCAGCCGGTCGGCAAAATCCACCAGGTCCGGCAGCTGGTCCATCTGGCCCCGTTTCCGCAGGGCCCCGGTCCAGGCAAACAGGGTGGCCACCGGGTTGGTGGAGGTCTTTTCCCCTTTCAGGTACCGGTAATAGTGGCGCTGTACCGTGCCGTGGGCCGCTTCGTATTCATAGCAGCCGTCCGGGGACACCAGCACGGAAGTCATCATGGCCAGGCTCCCGAAGGCGGTGGCCATCATGTCGCTCATCACGTCCCCGTCGTAGTTCTTGCAGGCCCAGATCATGCCCCCTTTGGACCGGACCACCCGGGCCACCACGTCGTCGATGAGGGTGTAGAAATATTCGATACCGGCGGCTTCGAACTTTTCCTTGTATTCCCGGTCGTAGATATCCTGGAAAATATCCTTGAACCGGTGGTCATAGATCTTGGACACCGTGTCCTTGGTGGCAAACCACAGGTCTTCCTTCTGTTCCAGGGCATAGTTGAAGCAGGACCGGGCAAAATTGCTGATGGACCGGTCCGTATTGTAGACCCCCTGGACGATTCCGGCATCCTGGAAGTCCATAATGGTCCGGCGGGTCACCTTCCCGTCCGCTCCGGTAACCACCAGTTCCGCCTTGGCCGGGCCCTCCACCCGGATTTCCGTGTTCTTGTAAATGTCCCCGTAGGCGTGCCGGGCAATGGTAATGGGCTTTTCCCAGGTGGGGATCAGAGGCCGGATGCCCTTCACCATAATGGGCTTCCGGAACACCGTCCCGTCCAAAATGGCCCGGATGGTGCCGTTGGGGCTGGCCCACATCTTTTTCAAGCCATATTCCTTTACCCGGGCTGCGTTGGCCGTAATGGTGGCGCATTTCACCGCCACCCCGTACTTTTTCGTTGCCAGGGCTGAATCGATGGTCACCTGGTCATCTGTATCATCCCGGTGCTTCATGCCCAGGTCGTAATATTCCGTTTTCAGGTCCACATAAGGAAGGATCAGGATATCCTTGATCATCTTCCAAAGGATCCGGGTCATTTCATCCCCGTCCATTTCCACCAGAGGGGTGGTCATCTTGATTTTATCCGCCATATCATATTCTCCTTTCCCAAACAAAGACAGCACTATGTACTGTATGTATCATACCACAGATGGGATAAAGGGAAAAATACGAAAAAACGGGGTACGGTATAGGATATATTGATGGGTAGGTGGGTAGGTGGTATTGACCATTGACAAAAAAGGTGCTGCACGCTTTTTGTGCAGCACCTTTACGCTCTTACCCCTTAAACGCGTCGGTCAGAGGCGGTACGATCTGTTTCTTCCGGGACAGCACCTTGGGCAGGTGGTAATGGCCGTCGGCTTCAGCCTTCCCGAAGGCCTTGTCCAGGATGTCCTTGTTCTTGCCGGCCCACAGCAGCTCGGTGACTTCGTCCATAATGTCGGTGACCATCAGCAGGGTGGTGTCCGCTTCTCCTCCGTCCACCATGGCCTGGAGGGCTTTCTGGAGTTCCGGCCATTTGGCTTTGGCAGCTTCCCCGTTCATCACGTTCACCTGGGCCACAGTGACTTTCCCCTGAGGGAAGTCGAATTCCTTCATGTCCCCATGGCAGATTTCTTCCGCACTCATGGAGTTGATGGCGGAACCGGCCTGGAGCATTTCCAGGGCATAGGCCTGGGGATCAGCGATTTCCGCGATCTTGGCCAGGGCACCGGCAGCTTCCTTGTCCTTTTCCGTGGTGGTGGGAGACTTGAAGTACAGGGTGTCGGAACTGATGGCGGAGAACAGCAGCCCGGCGATTTCCTTGGGCAGGGTCAGACCGTTTTCCACAGCCACATTGTACAGGATGGTGGCAGTGCACCCTACCGGCTGCATCCGGACGAACAGGGGATTGGCGGTGACGATGCCCCCCAGACGGTGATGGTCGATGATTTCCAGCAGGTTGGCCTTGTCCAGCCCGTCCACAGCCTGGCTCATTTCATTGTGGTCCACCAGGATGATTTTCTGGCCTTCGTCCACCTTTTCCACCAGTTCCGGAGCCGCCACTTTCCAGTGGTCCAGCACAAACTGGGTTTCCGGGTTCACCTTCCCGGCCCGGCAGGCGGTGACCTTTTCCCCCAGCTGGGTCTTGATCCAGGTGTAGCTCAGGGCAGAGCAGATGGAGTCCGTATCCGGGTTCTTATGCCCGGTGATGATGATGTTTTCCATAAAAGCATCTCCTTGTATATTACTGTCAATCAATTTATTATAGCACAGTTTTGAAAGCCCATGGAAGCCAAACCCCATGGGCTTTTGGCATTGAACGAAAACGCAGCGCCAGCTGCGTTTCCCTTCACAGGAACCCGGAAGCCTGGTTCCTTCCAATGGTTTCAACCTTCAGCCTTCTGACTCCCGACGGGTACCCCAAACCTCCCCATCAGCCTTCTGGCCTGATGGTACCCGTCCATGGCGGCGCTCATGATGCCGCCGGCGTAGCCGGCCCCTTCTCCGGTGGGGTACAGCCCCCGGCAGTTCACCGACTGGCCGTCCTCTCCCCGGAGGATCCGCACCGGAGCCGAAGTCCGGGTCTCCACCCCGATCATCAGCCCCTGGGTGCTGAACCCGGGCAGCTTCCGTTCAAAATCCCGCAGCCCATGTTCCAGGGATTCCGTCACAAAGTCCGGCAAAATCTTCCGCAGGTCCGCCGGCACAAGGCCCGGCCGGTAGCTGGGACGGAACTTCACCTTCAGGTCCGGAGCAGTCCGTTCCAGGAAGCTCCGGCTGGTCTGGGCCGGGGCCCGGTAATCCCGGCTCACCTTCCAGGCCAGGTGTTCGTACTTCCGCTGGAATTCCATGCCTCCCAAAGGACCGGCCGGGAAATCCCCCGGGTCCACGCTGACCACCAGGGCGCTGTTGGCCAGTCCCGTATCCCGTTTGAAGGGGCTCATGCCGTTTACCACCAGTCCCCCCTGTTCCGAAGCAGAGGCCACCACCTGGCCCCCCGGGCACATGCAGAAGGAATACACCGCCCGGCCCGTTTCCTTGTCATGGAAGATCAGGGCATAATCCGCCGCCCCCAGCTGGGGATGATTGGCGAACTTCCCGTACTGGGCCCGGTTGATGAGAGCCTGTTCGTGCTCGATCCGCACCCCCACTGCAAAGGCCTTGGCCTCCAGATGCACGGACCGTTTCAGCAGGGTTTCATAGGTATCCCGGGCACTGTGGCCGCAGGCCAGGATCACCCCGTTGGTGTCCACCCATTCTTTCCCGTTCAGTTCCACCGCCATAAGGCCCTGTTCCGGATCCACCCGGAAGTCCGTCACCTGGGTCTCATACCAGATCTGGCCCCCGGCCTTTTTGATCTGGCTGATAAGCCCGGTGACCATAAGCCGCAGCTTGTCCGTGCCCACGTGGGGCTTCTGTTCCGTCAGGATCTCTTTGGGCGCCCCGGCTTCCACAAAAGTCCGGAGCAGGTGGCCCATAATGGGGTCGTTGACCCGGGTGGTCAGCTTCCCGTCAGAAAAGGTCCCGGCGCCTCCGGCGCCGAACTGCACATTGCTCACCGGGTCCAGTTTCCCGGTCTTCCAGAACTGTTCCACGTCCTTCACCCGGTGGGACAGGTCCCTGCCCCGTTCCACCACCAAAGGAGCGTACCCGTGCCGGGCCAGTTCCAGAGCCGCCACAAGGCCTGCCGGCCCCAGGCCGATCACCACCGGACGGCCCTGGAGCTTTTCGGTGCCGAACACTGCCGGGGGTTCCGGTTTTTCTTCCCACAGGGTCACCTGAGGATCCCGGAGGAGCTTCTGGAGCACCCCTGTGGGCACATCCACCCTGGCCTTCACATGGTATACCAGGCAGATATTGCTTTTCCGCCGGGCATCCACTGCCTTCCGGACCACTTCCACCTGCCGGAGGGCTTTTTCCGGCAAATGGTATTTCTTCCCTACGATCTGCACCAGGGAATGGCGGCTGTCCAGCCCCACCCGCAGGTTATTGATTCTGATTTCCGTCGGCTTTGCTGCCATCCTGCTTTTCCGTTCCTTTCTGCAAGGTAATTTCCACAATGACGCTGTGCTGGTCCGCCAGCACCTGATCCGGGATCTGGAGAGGCATCTTCAGTTCCACATCGCTGGTCACATTGTTGAGGACAATGGGGGCGGTAAGGATTTCCCGGATGCCTCCCAGCACCTTGGGTTCCGCCGTAAGCCGCACACTGTCCGGAGTGATCTTCACGCTCTTTAAGGTGACCCCTTCCGGCAGCTGTCCGGACATGTTGGCCTTCACCGGGAAGTCGTTGGTCCCCAGCTGGCGCACAATGGTCACGGTGGTCTTGATCTTCCCGGGCACCACCTTCACGTCATACATTTCCCGTCCGGTCCGGTCCACTGCCACCGCTGTGGCATCTGTGGAGAAGTTCCGGTCGTGGTGGCTGATATCCACCATCACCAGTACCTTGTCCACCTGGGAGATCCGGGCACTGGCCCCCTTGATAATCACCTGGGTGGGAGACAGATCCATTTGGCTTACGGTGACCCCGCTGTTGGGCACCCCTACGATCCGGGGTTCCAGGGTCATGGTCTTTTCCGCCAGGGAGTCCGTTTCCAGCTGGAGCAGGCTGGGGGTCACTTCCGCCACTTCCCCCATCCGGGTAGTGGCCTGGACGTTGTAGGTGTTTCGTCCCTTGGGGGCGTCGGTAAAGTCGATGAAGGCCTTGACGTCCCCTTCCCGGAGCACGGCGATCTGGGACCGGGTGCCGCTGACCTTCACATTCACCGTTTCCGGCAGGTCCTTCACCACCATGTCTTCCGCCAGGTTCTGGGCCGTCAAAGGCACCTGGAAGGTCTTGGTGGTGATGGGGTTCTGTTCGTTCATCACATACACCCACAGGATGCAGGCGCAGACCACGGACATGATCCGCACCAGCCAGGAATTCCGGTTGGGGGTCTGGTTATTTTTCACCATGGCCGCTGCCTCCTTTCTGGTCGTCAGACGGGACATGTTTCTTCCCCAGTTTGGCCAGGATGGTATCCTTCCAGTTCAGCATGGGAGTCTTCATCACCGGCCGCAGCAGGTCCTTCACATCCCGGTGGGTCAGGTACCGCTGGAGGGCGCCCCCCCGTGCCAGGGAAATGGTCCCGGTTTCTTCACTGACCACCAGGATCAGGGCATCGGTCTGTTCTGAAAGGCCGATGGCCGCCCGGTGCCGGGTCCCCAGTTCCTGGCTCAGGTTCCGGGCTTCCGTCAAAGGCAAAAGGCAGCTGGCCGCTGCGATCCGGTCTCCCCGAATAATCACCGCCCCGTCATGGAGGGGGGTGTTGGGGATGAAGATGTTCTCGAACAGGGCCGTACTGATCAGCCCGTCAATGGGGATCCCGGTTTCGATATAATCATCCAGCCCGGTTTCCCGCTCGAACACCATAAGTGCCCCGATCTTGTTCCGGCTCAGGTCGTCGGCGGTGGTAGCCACCGCTTCCAGCATGTTCTCCACCTGCATTTCGTTGAGCACCGTGCTCCGGCGGAACAGTTTCCCCCGGCCGATCTGCTCCAGGGCCCGGCGGAGTTCCGGCTGGAACACCACCGGCAGGGCGATCATCACCACGGTCATGAATTTTTCCAGGATCCAGTTGATCACATACAGATTCAGCCACTTGCTGATCAGCATGATCGCCAGCAGCATCAACAGCCCTTTCACCAGGGACGCCGCCCGGGTGTTCTTCAGCATCTGGTACAGTTTATTGAGAAAAAACGCCACCACCAGGATGTCGATTACATCCAGCATGGTCACGGTGTGGATCAGGCCAATTACATGTCCTCCCATACTTCATCCTCCTTACCGCCAATTTCTCTATCTTCATGGGTACAGAAATCTACTTCAATACAATATTATAATTATACGCTGAAGACGAAAAAATGACAATCATCCGTGGTATACTGAAGGAAAATCCCATTTTCACAATCTGCTGTAGAAAGGAATCTGCTTATGAATATCCTTGCCCTGGCCCAGGCGGAATTTCCTGAAACCCTCCGCCTCCGCCGCCATTTCCATGAAAACCCGGAGCTCAGCTGCCGGGAAGTGAACACCATCGCTTTTTTGGAAGCCTACCTGAAGGACCTGGGGATTCCCACCATCAACGTCCCTGACGGAGGGCTTCTGGGGATCATCGACAGCGGAAAGCCCGGAAAGACCCTGCTCATGCGGGCGGACACCGACGCTCTCCCCATTGCCGAAAGTCCGGAAAATCTGAAAGGTCCCAAAGTCTGCCTTTCCCAGGTGCCCGGGGTGTCCCATGCCTGCGGCCACGACGGCCACATGGCCATGCTGCTTACCGCCGCCCGGATCCTGGTTTCCCACAAGGAAGCCTTTGCCGGGAAAGTGGTGCTGTGCTTTGAACGGGGAGAAGAAGAAAGCGGAGACATCCAGAACCTGCTGCCCTATATTGTGAAGGAATCCGGCCTCACCATCGACGGCTGCTACGCCACCCATGTGCGGTGGGACCTGCCGGCAGGGAAAGTGTCCATCACCCCCGGGGCGGTCATGGGAGGCGGCTGTTCCTTTGTGATCCGGCTGAAGGGGACCTTCGGCCACGGAGCCCGGCCGGACCTGGCCAACAATCCTATGGACTGCTTTGCCGCCCTGTACCAGCAGCTGAACGAATTCCGCCAGCGGAAGGTGGATCCCTTTGAATGCCTCACCTTCTCCCTGGGGTTCGTCCACAGCGGAGAAAAGTACAATGTGATCCCGGAAGACCTGACCTTCGGAGGCACCGCCCGGTTCTTCAACTACCAGAAGGCCGGGAAGCCCTTTGAGGACTTCCTGAAGAAGGCTCTGGCCGCCAACGCTGATATTTACGGCTGTGAAGGGGAAATCCTGCACATGCCCGAAGCCCTGTTCGAAGCCCGGAACAATACGGCCTGCGCCCAGTTGGGCCGGAAGGCGGTGGCGGACGCCCTGGGACCGGATGCTCTCCAGGACCCCCAGCCCTGGATGGCCTCGGAATCCTTCGCCCTGTTCCTCCAGGAATATCCGGGAGTCCTGGCCTTCACCGGCATCGCCAACCCGGAAAAAGGCTGCGGGGCCAACCACCACACCCCGGAATTCGACATGGATGAAACCGGTCTCACCACTGGTGCCGCCATGGGAGTGGCCTACGCCCTGGCCTTTTTGAACACAGACTTCGACCCCCAGTTCACCCCCAACCCGGAACCCGTAGAGCGCCTGGCAAAACGGAACGTATAAAGGGGTGCTGCACGCAATGTGCAGCACCCCTTTTTTCTTATATCCGTTCCTTCAATTCTTCCAGCACTTTCTTCTGCTCTTCCACCGCTTCTTTTCCCAGCTTCACCTGTTCGGCGTTGTTCTGGGGAGCAGGGCCGCCGTAGCTGGTCCGGGCTGCCACGCAGTTTTCCGGTTTCAGGCATTCCAAAAGGTCCGCCTCGAAGAGAGGACACATTTCCTTGTATTCTTCCAGGGTCAGCTGACCCAGCAGCTTGTGTTCGGCAATGGCCTTGGCCACCGCCTTCCCCACTACCCCGTGGGCCTTCCGGAAGGGCATCCCCTTCCGCACCAGGTAGTCCGCCAGGTCCGTGGCATTGGAATAGTCCTTGTGGACCGCTTCCGCCATCTTTTCCTCGTTGACTTTGGTGGTGAGGATCATGTCCCGGTACACCTGGAGGGAGAACTTCACCGTGTCGATGGCATCGAAGAACCCTTCCTTGTCTTCCTGGAGGTCCTTGTTGTAAGCCAGGGGCAGCCCTTTGAGGGTGGTCAGAAGGGCGGTCAAGTGGCCGTACACCCGGCCGGTCTTCCCCCGGACCAGTTCAGAGATGTCCGGATTCTTCTTCTGAGGCATCATGGAAGAACCAGTGGCAAAAGCGTCGTCCAGCTCGATGAACCCGAATTCCGTGGAAGACCACAAGCACATTTCCTCGCTGAGACGGGACAGATGCATCATGAGAAGGGACGCAAAGCTGAGAAATTCCAGCACATAATCCCGGTCGCTCACTGCATCCATGCTGTTGCCGTACACCTGGGAGAAATGGAGCTCCTCCGCCACCTGGAACCGGTCGATGGGCAGGGTGGTCCCGGCCACGGCACCGGCCCCCAGGGGCATGATATCCGCCCCTTCCCATACGCCCTGGAGCCGGCGGAAATCCCGGCGGAGCATATTGAAGTAGGCCAGCATATGATGGGCAAAGGTAATGGGCTGGGCCCGCTGGAGATGGGTATAGCCGGGCATCAGGGTCTTCAGATGCTTTTCCGCCATGGTCAGCAGGGCTTCCTCAAAGGCAATCAAAAGCTCCATGATCTCGGTGACTTCCCGTTTCATGTACATGTGCATGTCCAGGGCCACCTGGTCGTTCCGGCTCCGGGCCGTATGGAGCCGGGCCCCGGCGTCCCCGATCTTGTCCGTCAGGGCCGCCTCGATGTTCATGTGGATGTCTTCCAGCTCCGTGCTGAAGTTGAATTTCCCGGCCTGGATCTCTCCCAGGATCTCCTTCAGCCCTTTTTCGATGGCTGCGGCGTCTTCCTGGCTGATGATCCCCACCTTGGCCAGCATGTGGGCATGGGCGATGCTCCCCCGGATGTCCTCATGATACAGCCGTTTGTCGTAATCGATGGAGGCGTTGAAGGCATCTACCAGGGCGTTGGTGTCCTTGCTGAACCGGCCTCCCCACAGTTTCGTCTTGCTCATTATTTCAGTTTCCCCTGTTTCATGAGGGCTCTTACCGTAAGAGGCAGCCCGAACAGGTTGATGAAGCCCTGAGCATCAGCCTGGTTGTACACTTCGTCTTCCCCGAAGGTGACGTATTCCTTGCTGTACAGGGAATAGGGGCTGGTGGTGCCGGCGGAGATGATGTTGCCTTTGTACAGCTTCATCTTCACGGTACCGGTGACGGTCTTCTGGGTTTCATCCACAAAGGCCTGGAGGGCTTCCCGCAGAGGAGAGAACCACATGCCGTCGTAAACCAGTTCCGCATACCGGATGCCGATCTGTTCCTTGTAGTTGTAGGTGGCCCGGTCCAGACACAGGTTTTCCAGTTCGTTGTGGGCATAGTAGATGATGGTGCCGCCAGGAGTTTCGTAAACCCCACGGTCCTTCATGCCCACCAGCCGGTTTTCCACCATGTCGGCAATGCCGATGCCGTTCCGTTTGCCGATTTCATTCAGGGTTTCCATCATTTCCACCGGTTCCATCTTCTTGCCGTTGACGGCCACAGGAACCCCCTGTTCAAAGTCCAGGGTCAGGTATTCGTCCTTGTCCGGAGCGGCTTCCGGAGTCTGGCTCATGATGTAGATTTCAGATTTGGGTTCGTTGGAGGGATCTTCCAGGTCGCTGCCTTCGTGGGACAGGTGCCAGATGTTCCGGTCCATGCTGTAGTCTTTTTTCTTGGTCACAGGTACCGGGATATTGTGGGCGGCAGCGTAGTCGATGGCGTCATCCCGGGATTTGATCTGCCATTCTCTCCAGGGAGCGATGACTTTCAGCTGGGGAGCCAGGGCCTTGATGCCCAGTTCGAACCGAACCTGGTCGTTGCCCTTGCCGGTAGCCCCGTGGGCAATGGCGTCCGCCCCTTCCTTCAGGGCGATGTCCACCAGATATTTGGCGATGATGGGCCGTGCAATGGAGGTGCCCAGCAGGTATTTCTTTTCATAGACGGCACCGGACTTCACCATGGGCCAGGCGTATTCTCTCAGGAATTCATCCCGCAGGTCCAGGATATAGGCCTTGCTGGCACCGGATTTAATGGCTTTGTCATGGACGGGAGCCACTTCTTCCCCCTGCCCGATGTCTGCAGTCACCGTGATCACTTCACAGTTGTTGTAGTTTTCCTTCAGCCAGGGAATGATGCAGGAAGTATCCAGACCGCCAGAATAGGCCAGGACTACTTTTTTGATGTCTTTTTTATCCATTGTACGTCTCTCCTTTATTCGTTCTATCCTTCTATTTTACAGCACCGCGTCGCTCATCAGCAAGGCCATAATGGCTTTCTGCACATGGAGCCGGTTTTCCGCCTCGTCGAACACTGCAGAGTGAGGTCCTTCGATTACATCGTCAGTGATTTCCTCCCCCCGGTGGGCGGGCAGGCAGTGGAGCACCATGGCGTCCGGACGGGCCAGATCCAGCAGATGCTGGTTGATCTGGTAGTCGTGGAGAGCCTTTTTCCGCTCTTCCCGCTGGGCTTCTTCCCCCATGCTGGCCCACACATCCGTATAGAGCACATCCGCTCCCTTGGCCGCGTCTTCCATGTCTTCCTGGACGGTGATGGTGCATCCGGTAATGGCCGCATCCATCTTGGCCTGGGCCACGATGTGAGGATCCGGCTGGTAGCCTTTGGGGCTGGCGCAGACCATGTTCATGCCCACCTTGGCGCAGGCGAACATAAGGGAATGGGCCATGTTGTTCCCGTCTCCCACATACACCAGCTTCCGTCCCTTCAGCACATCCTTGTATTCCAGGATGGTGAACATGTCCGTCAGGGCCTGGCAGGGATGGAGCAGATCCGTGAGCCCGTTGATCACCGGCACCGTGGCGTAGTCCGCCAGTTCCTTCACCGCTTCATGGGAGAAGGTGCGGATCATGATCCCGTCCACGAACCGGGACAGTACCCGGGCGGTGTCCTTGACCGGTTCTCCCCGGCCAATCTGGGAGGTGGATTCGTTCATGTAGATGGGATGGCCCCCCAGTTGATGGAACCCGGTTTCAAAAGAGACCCGGGTCCGGGTGGACGCCTTGGAAAAGATCATGGCCAGGGTTTTCCCCTTCAGGTATTCATGGGGTTCTCCCAGCTTCTGTTTTTTCTTCAGTTTTCTGCTCACATCCAGGATGGTGGCCACTTCCCCCACCGACAGATCATGGATGGAAATCAAATCCTTGTTTCTCAAAGCCATAGTATACCTTCTTTTTTATCAGAATTCTGCCAGAAGCTCATCCAGTCCCTTCAGCAGTGCGTCGATATCTTTTTCGCCGATGATCAGCGGCGGCACGAACCGCAGCACGTTCCCGGCGGTGCAGTTGATGATGAACCCTTTCTTCAGGGCTCCCTGTACCAGGCTGGCACCCGGTTTGGCCAGTTCCAGCCCCAGGATCAGTCCCAGGCCCCGGACGTCTTTTACCTTATCCGGATACTTGGCTTTCAGTCCTTCCAGGCCCTTCTTGAAATAGGCCCCGGTTTCCGCCGCCTTTTTGTCCAGTTCCAGGTCCTTCATGGCCTTGATGGCTGCATAGCAGGACGCGCAGGACAGGGCGTTGCCCCCGAAGGTGGAACCGTGGTCCCCGGGTGCGAACACATGGGCCAGTCTTTCCTGGATCACGAAAGCCCCCATGGGGAAGCCGCCGCCGATGGCTTTGGCCAGGGTCATGATGTCCGGTTTCACCCCGCTGTGCATCCAGGCGAACCAGTACCCAGTCCGGCACACCCCGGTCTGGATCTCATCGAAGATCAGCAGGGCATCGTGCTTTTCGCACAGTTCCTTCACCTTTTCCAGATAGCCGGCAGGAGGCACATGGACGCCCCCTTCTCCCTGGATCGGTTCCAGGAGCACCCCGCACACCTCATCATCCATGACCTTTTCCAGGGCTTCCGTATCCCCGAAGGGCACGTACACGAACCCTTCCGGCAGGGGATTCAGCCCTTCATGGTAGTGGTCCTGACCGGTGGCGGTAAGGGTCTCCATGGTCCGGCCGTGGAAGGAATCCTTGGCAGTGACGATTTTGAACTTTTTCGGGTCCTTGCTGTTCCCGTATTTCCGGGCCAGTTTAATGGCCCCTTCGTTGGCTTCCGCCCCGCTGTTGCAGAAGAACACCCGGTCGAACCCGGTGACTTCGCACAGCTGCTTGGCGGCTTTGGCCTGGATTTCATAATAGAACAGGTTGGACCCGTGCATGATCTTGGCTGCCTGTTCACTGACCGCCTTCACCAGAGGAGGATAAGCGTAGCCCAGGGCATTCACCGCGATCCCGGCCAGGAAATCCGTGTATTTGTTCCCGTCCGTATCATACAGGTAAACCCCTTCCCCGTGGTCCAGCGCAATGGGGCTCCGGCCGAACACCGGGAGATAATATTTATCAGTGGTTTCCATGATTTCTTTGGTATCCATTGTATCGCTCTTCCTCCTTCAGTCTCTTACGACTTCCGTACCCACACCCTCGTCGGAGAAGATTTCCTGGAGAATGGAGTGTTCCTGGCGCCCGTCGATGATGTGGGTCTTCACCGCCCCGCCGCTGAGGGCGGAGATGCAGGCCTTCACCTTGGGGATCATGCCCCCGTCGATGCTGCCTTTCACGATCAGTTCCTGAGCCTTTTCGAAGGTCAGGGTGGACAGGAAGGTGCTTTCGTCCTTGTGGTCCTCGTAGATGCCCTTTACGTCGGTGAGCATCAGCAGTTTTTCCGCTTTCAGGGCACCGGCCACTTCCCCGGCCACGCTGTCCGCGTTGATGTTGTAGGTTTCCCCGTCAGGGCCGATGCCTGTGGGAGCGATCACCGGGATGTAGTCGTTGGCCAGCAGCAGGTTGATCAGGTCCGTGTTCACCTTTTCCACCGTGCCCACATAACCGATGTCCACCAGGTTCACCTGGCCGTTTTCATACACATCCGCCAGATGCTTCCGGGCTTCGATGAGTTTGGCGTCCTTGCCGTTGAGGCCTACGGCCTTGCCCCCCAGGACGTTCAGCCGGCGGACCAGATCCGTGTTGGTCTTCCCCACCAGGGCCAGTTCGGCGATTTCCACCGTTTCCTTGTCGGTGACCCGGAGGCCGCTGACGAATTCAGATTTCTTCCCGGCCGCCTTGAGCATGGCGGTGATTTCCGGACCGCCGCCGTGGACCACCACCGGACGCATGCCGGCGAAGCGGAGGAAGACGATGTCCTCCAGGACTTTATTCTTCAGATCATCGTTGAGCATGGCATTGCCGCCATATTTCACGACCACTGTTTTGCCCTTGAAAGCGCTTAAATATGGCAGTGCTTCAACTAATATGTTCATTTCGTTATTCTTGATCTGCATTGCATTTCCTCCTAATCCAAATTCAGGTATTTGGGATTTTTGTCCGGAATCCGGAACCATATAGAATACGCTTTATCAGGACACGCCTTCCATCCCTGCCTTATGTTGCATTATTATACGCTTTAATGTATAAATTTGCAACTCTTTTTCACAACTTTTTCCAGAGCAGGCCTGTCCTGATATGTGTCTTCATTATAGTACGAAAGAGAGGCTTACAGCCACCTTTTTTCCAAAAAGACCGTACAATTTTGTGAACCCGATTCCATTGGATTTTTCCCGCCATATCCATTACAATGGAAGGAGTAAAAAGGGGGAACATGCGTATGCGGAAACTGTTGTGCATCCTGGTGATCCTGGCGGGGGCCCTGTGCTGGCACATGACCCGGCCGGACACCATCCATGAAAAAGTGGGCGGGCCGGCCCGTCCTGCCGCCCAGGAGACCCGGACCTTCCCCGCCGGCACCCCCCGGCCCCCGGAAGAACTTCCCCATTCCCTCCAGCTGGTGTGGGAAGGGTGGCACATCCGGGAAATCGCCCACAGCCGGATCCCCCGGGAAGACTGGGTGCCTCTGAAGCAGATGTCCCCCTGGCTGCCCAAGGCCCAGGTGGCGGTGGAAGACAAACGGTTCTACTCCCACCACGGGGTGGATCCTGACGGGATCATCCGGGCCACCCTGGTGAACATCCAGAACGACGAAGTGGTGGAAGGAGCCAGCACCATCACCCAGCAGCTGGTGAAGAACCTGCTGCTCACTTCCGACCAGTCGGTGAAGCGGAAAGCGGCGGAAGCGGCCCTGGCCCTGTTGGTGGAAGCCCGGTGCAGCAAGGAGGAAATCCTGGAAATGTACCTGAACACCACCTTCCTGGGATCCGGTGCCACCGGGGTGAAGCAGGCCTCCCAGGTATACTTCGGCAAAAAGCCCAAAGACCTGAGCCTGCCCCAGGCCGCCACCCTGGCCGGTCTCCCCTATGCCCCCACCGCCCTGAACCCCTACGCCAACTGGCAGGGCAGCAAAAAGCGCCGGAACCTGGTGCTGAACCGGATGGCAGAACAGGACATGATCACCCCGGAGCAGCTGGAAGACGCATTGAACGAGCCTTTGGGAATAGGGAAATGAAAAGGGGTGCCGCTGGGCGGCACCCCTTGTTTATCTCTTCTTCAACTTTTCCCCCATCAGCCGCTTGTAGATTTCCACACCCGGCTGATCGTAGGCATCCACATTGGCCAGTTCCCCTTCGTAAGCGATGCTCAGCATCAGGAAGTAGAACAAATGGCCCAGCATGTATTCATTTACATCCGGCAGCCGGTACAGGGCGTTCAGCCGCTGGTCACTGGCCAGGGCCTCTTCGTTGGATTCCATGGCCACTTCCAGGGCCTGTCCCATATCCAGCCCCTCATACTTGTCATATTCCGTGATTTCCGGGAAGGGATTCCGGATATGGACCCGGCCCTTCTCGCTGTCCACAAACAGGAACTGGACCGCCTTGTCCCGGCGCCCGTCCTGGTGGAGCTGGGTCTGGGAATGCATATCCGTGGTGCCGATGGCCACCACCGGCGTCCGTCCGTAGAACACCGTGTTCCCGTCCCGGTCCTTCCGTTTCCCCAGGGATTCCGCCAACAGCTGCACATACCATTCTCCCAGCGCCTTCAGCCGCAGGCTGTAGGGCATGATCACTTCCATCACTGCCCCGTGGTTTTTGGCCCCCAGGTACTTCAGCACCGCATTCAGGAGAGCCGGGTTGGTGTCCAGGTCACTGCCCTGGCAGGCCTGGTCCATCTCCCGGGCACCCCGCAGCAGTTCCTCCAGGTCCATGCCCAGCACGGCCCCCACCACAAGGCCCGGTGTGGACAGGACGCTGAACCGTCCCCCCACCCCGTTGGGCACGTCGAACATGGGCCAGCCGTACTTCCGGGCCAGCCGGTTCAGGGGCCCCTTTTCCATCCGCTTGTCCGTAACCACGGCACAGCTCACCTGGAACAGGCTTTCCTCACCTGTCAGGAAGCTGTAATAATGAAGGAAAGCAGCGGTGGGTTCCAAAGTGGTGCCGGATTTGGAAATGGGCACCAGCAGCACCCGCAACGGACGGTCCAGGTCCTTCCGGCATTTGTCCGCCAGTTTCACCAGCCCGTCCCGGATGTTGTCCGCATCTTCCGGATCCACATTGTTGCCCCCGAAGAACACCGCAGGCATAGGGTCCAGATGACGGTGCCAATAGCTGCTGGCACAGCAGTCCGCCAGCACCTTGCCCCCCAGATAGGAGCCGCCCACGCCGCAGAATACCACCGCATCCTGCTTTTCCCGGACCTGTTCCCCGAATTCCTTCAGTTCCTGGAGCAGTTCCGGGGTGTTGGGAGAATCCGGGCCCGGGTAAGGCAGCCGGGGAAACAGTACCGGTTCCGGAGTCCCATCCTTGGAAAGATGGTTTTTGGCCCGTCCTTCCTTCCGGATCTTTTCCACCCCTTCCGCCGCCTGCCGGATCCGGGGGGCCAGCGCCTCCACCTCCGCCGGCTGGATCCGGCCTTCGCCCAGCATGTTGGTCACATCAAAAGAAAATCCCGATGGTAAAACAATTGTCTGCTGCATGGGTATCAACTGCTCCTTCATCTGTAAAGTTATGACAGTTTATGTAAAATATCATACCATCTTTGCAAAAGAAGTGCAACAAAAAATGTACAGCAAGTGATTATTTTTTAACGATTCCGAATATTCCGTTTGTTTAAATGAACCGGGTTTATTCCGTAGCAGACAAATGACAAGACAATAGAAAAATCGTTCATCGTGAGTCGTTTTGGTATCACAGATCCAACGAGAAATCACAGAAACGGGTTTCTCGTAGACACCGTTCCTGTGACCGTTGTATCCAACATCCGACCCCACCCACATATATCCGCCCTTTGCAAGGGCGGAGGACCATTGCGCTTGCGCAATGGTGGTGGGTTAGCAGCCCCCGGCTGCGTTCTCCTTCAAGAGCATCTGCCTCCGGCAGATGCTCTCCGACCGCATAAGACGTGAGATGCCCCCTCGGCCAGAGGCCTGCTCTTCACTCTTCACTCTTCACTTGCCTATAAATCCCACTCTACCTCCGCACCGGCAAACAGCGCATGGTCCTTTGCCCCCTGTTTGATGGAGGCATACCCCAGCGTCCCGTTGAGATACACCGCGTCCTTCAGCTTCTTCCGTCCCGTAAGCCCGGTTTCCTGGATCACCGGCCCGTCACTGCCCCGGTCCTTCTCCGTCCGCTGGTAGTACAGCCCCAGCCGGTCCGCTCCCGGGAAATAATGGTTCACCCGGGCATAGTACTTCCGGGCGTCATTGCCCATCCAGTCCCCCAGTATGTCCCCGCTATAGGTCCAGCCGTCCTGGTAGGTGCCGTGGACATACCAGTCCTTGTTGGTGTGGGCCATTTCCGCCACCAGATCCCAGGATCCGTCCCGGGTCAGCTGAGGCAGGTACACACCGCCCCGCCAGCCCCAGTCCGAGGGCATGCCGTGAGCCTGGTCCTCCCCGTACATCTCTCCGTAGAACTGGACCCCGGGCAGCCGCAGCCGGAAGTCAACGCCTCCGATGTCGTCCCATTTGTCCTGGCTGTCCGCATTGTGGCCGTAAATCCACTTCCCCCAGTCGTGAGAAGAAAGACCGTTTTCATCCCCGCCCAGCATGGAGATCCGGGAAGCCCCCAAGGTCAGCCACCGGGTGGGAGTCACATCCAGCCGCAGCCCCAGAAGCCCCGGATGGTTGTAATCCTTCCGGCCCCACTGAGCCGCATCCTCCGCCCGTTCCCCGTCCAGACGGCCGTAAAAGGCATGGAAATCCACCTGGCCCAGGAACTTCAGGAAGCCCCCGGCCTGAATGGGTTCATTAAGATGGGCCTGGAGAGTGGTAAGAGGCTTCATCCCGTTCCCCAGCAGCAGATGGCCACTGGCCCCCTGTCCCCAGGTCATGGCCTGCCGGCCCAGTTCCCAGGCCCAGGCCCCAGTCCGGGTCTTCACATAGGCTTCCTCCAGGCTGGCCGTGCCTTCATTGTCCTTGTCCCAGGACGCCCGGCCCCGGATCCCCAGGGCCACCTCATGGCCCAGGTTCCCGGACGCCTCCACTTCCCCGGCCATACTGCCGTTCCGTCCCTTTTTGTGGCCGTTGGTCCCGGCAAACGGAGCCCATTCACTGGCCGTCCGGCTGTCCCGGTAGGAGAATCTGTCCCCATGGAGATACCCGGTGCCCACCTGGAAAGAGCGGAGCCGGAACCCGTCCCCGCCGGTACCGCTGCCCTGGAGAGCCGCCACCTCCGGCGCCACATAAGATTCCAAATCCGCCAGATCCGCCTCCAGGTACCCGGGAAGAGGCTTCTCCGCCGCCTTTTCCTTCGCTTCCAGGGCCCATTGGGCCATCTGGAGACGGCTGTAGGGCCGGGCCCCGTTGGGCAGCGAAGACAGGTACCCCATCCCCGAAAGTTTGTCAATAGTCTCATAATACCGGCTGTCCACCGGCACATTGGCCGCCACCTGAGCCAGCGCCGTCCCCGGCCCCCCAGCCAGGCCCAGCCCCAAAGCAAGCACCACAGCAAAAGTATGTTTCATAGCACAAAAGCCCCCTTTTTCAGCAAAATCATCCCAGTACTGGGATTTGTGTAGACAAGTAATTATACCATATATGCAGGTGAATGGACGAGAAATTGGAGGGGGGATTAAGTGATCACGGGTCCGTAGGGGCCGCACGCCGGGCGGCCCGCCAGGATCGGGAGCAAGATGGAACGGCCAACGGAAAATCCGGCGGCCGTTTGTTCATCGTTCATCGTTTCGGATGCCAGATGCTCACGCATCTGCCTTTGAACATGAAACCCGGCGGCCGGGACGGGCTCCCCTTCGGGAAGCCCCTACCACGTTGGAATCAAAGGACCAACGGAAATTCACAGAAACGAAGTTATCGAAGATTCCGTTCCTGTGACCGTTGTATCCAACTTCCGACCCCAACGCCGTAGGGACGCGCCGCAGGCACGCCCGTCCCGGCCTGCGGTTTTTATACGTTCCCAGGAACCCGCCCAGCAGGTTCCCTCCTGCCGCTAGTGACTAGTGACTGTCAGCTCATGCCTATCTGTCTCCGGCAGATGGTCTTCTTCCGAACACCCACTTCCCTATCCTCCACATCACAATCCCAGCCATTACCCCCACCCCATCCAGGCACACATCCTTCCAGGTGGCCGTCCTTCCCCCGGCAAAATACTGGAAAATTTCATCCATGGACGCTATGGCGATGCCCAGGGTGAGGATGCCCAAGGAAAAACTCTTTCTCCACCGTCTCCAGCTGTACAGACTGGCAAAAAATCCCAGGGAGGAATACTCGGCCAGATGGGCCAGCCGGCGGATCCACCCGTCGTTGAGCCAGATTCCCAACCGATGCCCTGAAAGCAGCCTCTGGACCATTTTCAGCACCCATTGGCTTTCCCGATGGGAGATGCTCCCCGGTTGCAGGGATTGGAGCCAGATGAAGAGGACAAGCAGTAGAAGAAATAGCAGAAGCCCATAACCTTTTCTATTTTTGGGCTTCATTAGGGATACTCGCTTCCTTGTTTACTGACAATGTGCATCCTGCTTCTGGTATCCTTTCCATCAAAACTTAAACGTATCCCTAATCCCCAGCCACTTGGTATCCTTCTCACTGAGATTCAGCGGCGTGCCGTCTTCCAGATGATACCCTTCGCTGCTGGCGGAACCGGGATATTTCCCTACTACTTGGGGCCACTGGATGCCGATTTCCGGATTGTTCCAGGCCATGCCTCCTTCGTCATTGGGATGCCAGTAGTCGTTGACTTTATAGCAGAATTCTGCTACCTACTTATCAAAAGCCCTGCACTTTATATAGACCAGCACACCAATTCAACGCGCCAAATCACCTAATCCCTTACTTCTTTCCATTCCCCTCCAGATACTTCAAACAGAACTCTTCATGGATTTTCAGTATAATCGAAACAACCACAAGAAGTGCAATCATATAATCTCGGATAATTGCAAGTGCAAATTGAACAGTTGTTTTAATCAAGAACATTTATCAAT
>ENA-OROH01001605-OROH01001605.1-human-gut-metagenome-genome-assembly--contig:-NODE-1605-length-20486-cov-4.283148_pt1 | contig 20486 bp, 16 predicted proteins | sample MGYA00242125_ERZ509042 | MGnify/ENA primary metagenome ERZ509042 (study PRJEB26280, sample SAMEA2338738) | human gut metagenome | biome: human gut; feature: human-associated habitat; material: faeces... | reverse complement strand
TGGGACCACTTCACCGGTTGGCCACCGGCACCGTAGTAGTACTTCTTGCCGTTGATGGTCAGCCACTTATTCTTCGGCGCCACGATATTGAACGAGACCGTTCGTGTGCCGGTATAGTTCTTCCCCGTCCCCCGAACCGTTGCCATCGCCTGGCCAATGCCGACGTTGTTTCCATAGGAGATCGTATAGTCCTCCCCTTCCTTTAGCAGCCGGCCGTTGTGCTTCACGGAAACCTGCGGGCGTTGCGCTTCTCCGGCGTACTCGCAGGAGGGCTGCGCAACGACCGCCGTTATCGCACTCGATGACAAGAGCGCGGGCTCTATGCTCCACTGATAGCTGCGGGACTCCCGATTGCCCGTCTCGTCCCACGCGTAGCCCGCAGCAGGCGTCACCGTCGCCGTATAGGTGCCGGCATTCGTCGCCTGAGACGTTCCCGATACCACGTACTTTCCCGCATCGGGCACCGCAACTCCCGTCCGAGGATCACCGTTGTACGTCAACCCACTCGCCACCGAAGGCGCACCCGACAGCACCGCAAAGGCCTCTACGTTGAAGTAGTCGTCAGCGTAGTCAACACGCACGACTGCATCGGATGTCTGGTTGTCAGTGCTCCACTCGCATCGATTCAGTTCGTAGGCCACCAGGTTGTTGATGGGATTCTTGTAGGTGGGCTGAGGCCACGCCGCATTGGTTGCCTTCACCTTGAAGGACGTCACCTTCTGGTTGAGCTGCTGCAGTATCTGGTCAGCTATCGGGTCAGACCACTCAAGGATGTCGCCCGTCCTGATGAAGTAGTTGTTCTCCAGCGAATTGACTTCATACCCCGGCGTAGAACCCACGTAAGAAGGGTTCGCGAGCGCCATAGTGGCATCGTCTAGCCCGAACAGCAAGTGGGCCTGCTGCTCCTTCGAAAGGGTGCCCAACGCCGTCGTATCCGACAGACCGTCCTTCACATCGTCATGGGTCGTGTCCACGTGATACCACTCGCCATCCATCCAGACGGCCGTCCACACATGGCCTCCACCTGTGATGCGCCCCGTTTTCATGCCCGCCGCTTCAAGCAGCTTCACATAGGCGGCGTGATACCCCTCGCAAGTGACCGCCATGCCGGCCAGAGCACGATCGACCCCCAGATTTCGATAGGTGTAGTCGTAGCTTACGTTGTCGATGATCCAGTCGTGCAACGCGAGAGCCGTTTCATAATCGTCCTGATTCCCGTTCGGCAGGCACTCGGCGACGATTTCTCGGGCCCTCTCGTCCGCGTCGACGAAGCCCTCCCCCTCCACGTCGACGCTAATGGAGAAGCGCTTGTTTAGCTTGCCTGTCGGCTGAACTAGAAATTGATATTCGTATCGCCCTGCTCCGACGAACTCGTAACTCAGCACATTTGAATCTTGGGGAGGATCGATCGTGCCGAAGGAAGGATCGTACACATACGCGCCTTCCTTCGAAATGAAGCCCTGCTGATATCGGTAGGGTCCCGTTCCGTTCGGACCGTCTTCAACCGTGATAGTGAAATCCGTTGGCTTGCCCGCCTCGGGCCGCGCATACGACACGAACACGCGCCATCCCTCGGAATTTACCCCGCGCACTTGGGCTTCAACGGTAACAATGTCTCTATCGGCCAGAATGTCCGACCCATCGGCGTAAGCGGTCGGAGGTGCCACCAATGCAGCCAGCACCACTAGCACAACCACCGCAACCAGACCGAATCGTCGCATTTGCCTGAATGCGCCCACCATACAAGTCTCCCTCAGATTCCTGACACACTCTCAAACATCAACGAAGCTTTCAGAGGCCACAAAGGCAACCCTATTTGCATACTGTCAGTCTATCGAAATACGCTAGTTATCGCAAGAGCATTTCCCCGTTTCCGAATCAGCAAGTCCCTCCATTGCAACCTTTGGTTGATTCACAGTCAAAACCAAGGGGTGCAAATGACCTCGGTTTACGCTACTATATAAGTCAAACGAACTGAGTGGCATGCTCGCGATTTAAATCAACGCGTCTGTCCGCAAATATTTTCACTTCGGGAGAACAACGCTAGATCTATGAAGAGACAACTACAGACGAAGCCTGAATGTGCGAACAGCTCTCGCGATGCAAGCCCACACACCTCAACCGAATCATCGAATGATGAGTGGATTCGCGGGGAAGTTGCCGACGCGGCGCGAATTCTTCAAGAACGCAATCTTGCACACGCGAACGCCATCGCCACCCCCGTCTCCCCCGCAAATGGGATATACGTACGCTACGTGAAGCGCATCTTGGATATCGTGCTATCTGGTGCCGCCCTTCTTATCACCCTCCCCATCAACGTAGTGCTCGGCGCACTCACTTTCCACGACGTAGGCTCTCCCCTTTTTTTTCACCAGCAACGATCGGGGAAAAACCTTGAGCCCTTTGATCTTGTGAAATTTCGCAACATGACCAACGAGCGCGACGAGAACGGCGAGCTACTTCCTCCCGAAGAGCGAACGACCAACCTCGGTCGCTTCGTGCGTCAGCACTCCCTCGATGAGCTGCTCAATTTCTGGAGCGTATTCAAGGGCGACATGTCCCTCATCGGACCCCGGCCCCTTCCTGTTGAGTTTACGCCACGCATGACCGAACGCCACAAGATGCGCTACGCAGTTCGCCCTGGTTTAGAGTGCCCATTTCTCAACAATGCCCTATGTGAACAGTACGATTTTTGCCACGCCCGTTTCGAGAACGACATCCTATATGTCGAGAACGTTAGTTTTATCGTCGATGTTAAACAAGCGTTGCGCCTTGTCCGCATGGTACTCGGTCGGGGACAAACCGGTAACTACATCGGAACTGACTCCCATTTTATCGGTTACGACGAGGATGGTCTTGCCATGAGCCAACAGCGATTGAAGAATCCAGAAGGAACTATTCAATGAAGCGCATCCTCATAACCGGTAAAACTAGCTGGATCGGCAACGAGCTGGAGCGACGACTTGCCGCATTTAACGATGAATACGAAGTGACAAGAATGTCACTTCGCGATACTGCCTGGAAAAACGATTCTTGGGAAAAGTACGATTCTATCGTCCATGCTGCAGCTATCTCTCACGATGGAGGAGGAACGGCAGAAACGATGAGAGACATCAACGTCTCACTTACCTACGACGTGGCCGCCAAAGCGAAAGCGGACAGCGTTGGCCACCTGATCTTCCTCAGTTCCTTTCATGTATACGCATCCGACTCCAACGGCAATGTTGTCGTAGAAAAGGACACCCTTCCCTCCCCCACCACTGCATACGGAAAGAGCAAGTTTGCCGCCGAGAAAGCTATTAAACCGCTGGCAGACGATCGGTTCTCTATAGCCATCTTGAGACCCCCTCTTGTCTATGGGCCATATTGCACTCAGCGAAACTTTCCTCGCCTCGTTAAGCTTGCGACCACAACTCCCTGCTTCCCGAACGTCCGCAATCGCCGCTCAATGCTTTATTCACAAAGCCTCGCAGAACTTATGCGCCTTCTTATCGACGAACAGCGCGGAGGGCTTTTTTTGCCTCAGAACAGGAGGCATGTATGCACCGCAGACATGCTTTCCAGCATCGGGAAGCATCTAGGCCACAGAGTGCGCATGAGCAACTTTTTGGCTAAGCCAGCGACACTTCTCGCCTCCCACAACCAAGCATTCGGAAAAATGTTCGGCGATGCTTACTACGAACTAGATGCTAGTGACTGCGGTTTTGACTACCACGTGGGTACTTTTGATGAGTCGATTGAGGATTCGGTTGCATCGGCCAAGACCAATCAAACGGATAGGAGCCGCCCCATTATTAGAGATACGACGTCCTCAACTCCGTAATAGCACGTCGTCGTATAATAGAAAAGCGTGTTCATTCTTAGCTCCAGCAAAATGGAGCGCGGCCAATACGCAATCTCGCATAGCCAATCGGTCGAATCTAGAGAGCAGTCGGCCTCCACTCCAACCGTCAATCAGAGAAAGGCACAGGAGACAGTATGAAGGTAAACGTAATCGGACTCGGCTACATCGGATTGCCCACGGCACTCATGCTGGCGAGCCATGATGTTAAGGTAATTGGCACTGACTGTAACGAGGAACTCGTTGCGACGCTCAATGCTGGCAAGACCACGTTCAACGAAAATGGACTCGACGGCTTGTTCGCAGTCGCCCAGGAAAAGGGCATTACGTTTACAACCGGTTATGAAGCCGCTGACATGTACATCATTTCGGTGCCCACTCCCTACGATAAGGACTCCAAGAAGATTGATCCTTCCTATGTAGTAGCAGCAGTCGGAGCAACGCTCGACGTATGCCCCGAGGGCGCCATTCTCGTCATCGAATCAACCGTATCCCCTGGCACAATGGATAAGTTCGTTCGTCCCGCCGTAGTGGCGCGAGGACTGGAGATCGGCAAGGACATTCACTTGGTTCATGCTCCTGAACGTATCATCCCGGGCAACATGGTCAACGAGCTCCTGCACAACAATCGCACAATCGGAGCCGACGATCCCGCTATAGGCGAGACCGTTAAGAGCATCTACGCCTCATTTTGCAAAGGCGATATCGAAGTCACCGACATCTGCACGGCAGAAATGACGAAAGTGGTCGAGAACACATTCCGCGATATCAACATCGCTTTTGCGAACGAGCTAGCTAAGATCTGTCGTTCTGATGAGATGGACGTCTACGAGATTATCCGCATCGCCAACAAGCATCCCCGCGTTAGCATCCTCTCCCCCGGACCGGGAGTAGGAGGTCACTGCATCAGCGTTGACCCCTGGTTTCTTGTAGGCGACTATCCGGGTCTGGCTAACATCATCTTAGCAGCCCGAAAAATCAACGATTCCATGCCCGACTTCGTACTGGAACGCGCCCATGGCATCATGGAGGAACGCGGTATTGGCTCCCCCTCAAAGGTGGGCATTTATGGCCTGACCTACAAGGAGGACGTCGATGACGTACGTGAATCGCCCACCTTGCAGATGATCGAGTCTATGGAGCGTCATTTGGCCGGAAACGCCTGCAAGGTATACGATCCATGGGTAGAGCGGGATATCGTGCCGGGCCAGGTTCACACTATGGAGGAATTTCTCAAGGATCTCGAAATGGTCATCGTGATGGTCGGGCACTCCGAGCTAAAAGACGACCCCTCCATTCTCGGCGATGTTGTGGTGCTTGACACCCGCAATGTATGCGGCACGGGCGACAACATCTACAAGCTGTAGGTGGACTCCATGGCAGAACGTCGCAAGCGTGTCATGCTCGTCTTCGGCACAAGGCCGGAGGCAATCAAGATGTGCCCGTTGGTGCGCGAGCTTCAGGAGCAGCCCGACGATTTCGAGACGCTCGTATGCGTGACGGGGCAGCATCGGCAGATGCTCGATCAAGTTCTTGAGGCATTTTCCGTTACACCCGATTACGATTTGGCGGTCATGGAGCCCGGACAGACGCTCTTCGACATAACATGCCACGTCCTGCTCAATATCAAAGAAGCACTCGAGACGAGCCATCCGGATATCGTCCTCGTTCATGGAGACACGACCACCTCTTTCGCTGCCGCGCTCGCATGCTTCTACCTCCAGATACCCGTCGGCCACGTAGAGGCGGGCCTGCGCACCCGTGACCTCTACTCGCCGTGGCCTGAAGAGTTCAACCGTCAAGCCGTTGATATTATCTCGAAGTACTACTTCGCGCCCACCGAGCAGGCCCGCCAAAACCTCCTCGCTGAGGGTAAGGCCGCCGAGCACATTTATGTCACGGGCAATACAGGCATCGATGCGCTGCGTACAACAGTGCACGACGGCTACACGCACCCCGATCTCGCATGGGCTCAGGGAAGCAGGCTCGTGCTCATAACTGCCCACCGTCGCGAAAATCTCGGAGCGCCCATGCATCGCCTCTTTCGGGCAATACGACGCGTCATGGAAGAGCATCCGGACACGAAAGCCATATACCCTATACATATGAACCCGCTCGTGCGTTCAGCGGCTCATGCCGAGCTCGACGGTTTTGATCGCCTCCGCATCATCGAGCCGCTATCCGTGCTCGATTTCCACAATTTCCTCGCTGCCAGCCATGCTGTCCTGACAGATTCCGGCGGCATTCAGGAGGAGGCGCCGGGACTCGGCAAGCCGGTTCTTGTTATGCGCGACACCACCGAACGTCCGGAAGGCGTCGAAGCTGGCACACTCAAGCTCGTCGGCACACAGGAGGAATCAATCTACCGCTCCTTCACCGAACTCCTCGACAATGAGAGCGTCTACGAAGCTATGGCTCACGCTTCGAATCCCTACGGCGACGGCCATGCATCGAAACGCATCGCCTCAATCCTTCGAGAGTCGACCTAACACGTCAACTCGACCGAGCGGCAACCGCAGAGGATGCCGCTACTGCGCAGAGGTACCCTCCCCTTCCGGCTTGCGCACGATCTCGCGAGCCGGAACGCCGGCCCAAACCGTCCCATCGGGAGCGTCTTTCAACATCACGGCATTTGCCCCAATGGTCACGTCGTTCCCTATCACAATGGGCCCGAGAACCTTCGCGCCAGCACCTATCGAGCAGTTGTCTCCGATAACAGGTACCTCGTAATGACCGCTCCGCCCTCCAATGGTCACGTTCTGGGAAATCATACAATTGGCGCCGATCTTCACACGTTTATGCAGAACAACACCGATGCCCTTATAGCCAAATGTAGTACCCGGTCCTATTTCACATGAGGCAGGGATAAAGCAGTTGTGAATCAAATAGATCCACATCTCATACAAACGGGCCAGAGGCTTCAAATGGTGCTGCTCGAGCCAATGGGCCCTCCGATACTTGTTCACCGCATTCATGAAGTTGCTCATATCAGCTTACGCTCCCTCCGTTTAAAACTTCTAAAAGAACTCCTATGCAAGCATCCGTGTAGTACTCCTCCGCAGACTCGTATGCGCCGTGCTTGAGCCGATCGAGCTTCGGCCTGTCATCGTCTAACGCCCTCAGCTCGCGAGCCCAGGCTTCAGCGCAATCCTCCGAAACCAAGATCCCTGACAGCCCATCGACTACAATCTCTGCGTTGTAGCAGGCATCGCTGACAATGCTCGGAACAGCCGCCATCTTCGTTTCGACCAAAACCCCCGGCACGCCCTCATAAGGCCACCTCGACGGAAAAAGATGCACGTCATACTGCGCCAGCTCGCAGATAGCATCGCCAGCCGCGCTATCAAAGACACCGCGATAGCAAAGATTGGAAAGCGACCCCGCTTGCACCTTGAACGATTCGGCGTACGCCTCATCCACCGAACCATACAAGCTGAACTCCACCTCAGGAACGAGGCGAGCTACCTCCAGAACGATGTCCGCGCCTTTTTCCACACCGATGCGAGAGAAGAAGACGGCGCGAAGAGGCTCGGAGCGCCCCCGCGAAACAACGCCACTGCAAGACTCCGGTCTCGGGCGGCAGTTGGGCAGGACAACAGCGTTGTGCACCTCCGCCCGATGTGCCGCAGACACCATGCCTTCCGTTTCCAGGCACACCGCACGCATCCGCGCACAGCAGCGGGCATAGAAAGCGTCTTCCTCCAACTCACGACCGAGACGGCCGCCCATACCAATGAGTATCATGCGCCCCAAAACCCCAGGACGCACCGTTCCCAGCACCTTGATGAAACGCCTCCGGAGATCCTTGTTGCCGAATCCAACGACAAAGACGTCTTCCGCTCGAGACAGGAGCACTGTTCTCAGTATATGAACCAGGCTCGTCTCCCGAAAGCTCAGAACCTCGATGGCGATATGCTTTGAAAGTTCTTCGCGCAGCAAGGCGTTCTTCACCGTCACCCCGCCGTAGGGGGGCGGGAACTGCCCTAGGTAGTAAACGGTCATGACGGTCGTACCCCCGAGCGCCCCTCAACAACCTCAGACACGACGAACTTCAGCTTGCCCGCCTTCGTCTTGGGGATGCAATCCACATAGCAGAAGCTGACCGGCACGTCGCAACCGCTTTCTCGCAGTTCCCGACGGGCAATCTCCTCATCTGCCGCCGTGTCTCCTCTAGTAGCGACAACAATAAGCTCAACCGAATAATCGGGTAGCTGGTGTATCTGAGCCTCCCTGAAATGACGGGTGTCCTTGAACACATGGTCAAGCTTTCCGATCTTTCTCCCCGATGGAAGCAACAGGTAGTCCTCGACGCGTCCTTCCACTTTCGCCAGGTATCGATAGCCGCGTTCGTCGGTTGCCTCCTGCGCAACATCCTGCATACGCCATCGCAAAAGCGGCATCGCGTAATTTGTCAGCGATGTTCCTACGATAATGCACTCATCACTACCGTCAACGGGCACGACCTCCGTCACGGCATAGTCTTCGTCAATGTAATAACGCTCGCCCGCTGAGCTCTGGGAAGCATTAGCAACGCCCTCGCTCGATGCATAGTGCATACGCGGCTCAACCCCAAACGCCTCGACCATGAGGCTCCTCTGGTGCGGAAGCAAACTTTCCGCGGCTAACGTCAAATGTCGCAGCGGCCGCGAGAGGCGCTTCCCGCTTTCCACCATATACGATGCGAGAGGCGTGACCAGCGATGGATAGCCGTGAATCCATTCCAGATGACGCGCCTCAATCTCATCAAAGTAATGGGCGATCAGATCGCCCGACTCATGGAACGCGCTAAAGTAGATCTCGCCCAGAGCGGCCTTCGATCGCCAGAACGGAGGTCTTGTCCGACTGGGTGCCACAATGCGGCGCGTGCCAAACATAGCGTGGGTCTTTCCGAACTCTATGCCCAAGCCCTCCCAATATCGCCAAACCACCGCCCATTGCTCGCGATAAGCCGATGGATCCATAACGAACTGAAAGGAACTGCCGGTCGTTCCGCTCGTATGACGATGGATCAGCCTCTTCCCCCTATAATCGTTCGACAGGAAATCATCGGGACAGACCCGCACATCATCCTTGGAAAGAACAGGGAGCAGCCGAAGGTCGTCGATGGTCTTTATCCTCGATGGAGCGACGCCAAGCTCGTTGAAGAGCCTCGTGTAATAAGGAACCGTTCGATAGCAATGGTCGACCATCTTTCTCAAGCGACGGTCGCGATAATCGGCCAAACGATCGGCCGACCATCCTCTTCTCTCGCGATACTCCGCCATAATATCAGGAAAACTTCCCCCATACCGCTCGCGGTAATTGAGAACGGAAACCGAAGCGCACGCCGCGTTCTGAAGCCAAACAGGTGCTTTGAAGTAAATGTCAGTCAAACTCATAGAATTCCTTCTGTTCGAAACATTCCTCGGGAACCGGCAGGAAATACTCGACCAGGCCCACACCCCGAACCTGATGCTGACGGCAAGTTCGGGCGGCGCCAAACTCCGGGGCATAACACGACTCGACAGAATCGACGCCATCCGCAAACGCAAAGGGCTCAGCCATGTGCACCGTCGAAACAAGAGGAACGCACTTCTCTGAGCTCGAATCCCTCACAAGCACCCCTTCAGGGAGAAACTCGATACGTCGCGTGATGGACCTCCCCCGATAGTCGACCATAGTCGCCTCAAGCCCGTTCTCCATCCGTGACCAACCCGCCATGCGGGCCATGCGGGCCATGCGAAACGATGCCCAGCACTCAGATTGCTCGCAGTCCCCAAATCGTGGGGCATTATGTGCATCGGTATTCTTGTAGCGAAGACGAGAGGGGTCTTGGTAGGCAAATGTCCCGCAGTTCACCACCCAAGGGCGGCCGTTGTAGAACAATTCGAAGGACAGCATGTCGCAATGGGCGTGGCCGAGCGCGTAGGCGGGTCCGGGAGCGCCCACATCAATGACGGCCTTAACCTGGGCATTACCCACAGAACGTTCGAAAATGCAGTAGCCGCCCTCGGAAAGCTCGGCTACAAACGAAGGCTCTATCCCGAAATGACGCTCCGCGCATCGCAGGAGGGATGTAGTGCCCTTCGATACATTATCGCCGGAGTCATTGAAAAGGGGGGTTCTCTCAATTCCCCTTTCCAGCGAGTACAGGCAATCGACCATGGATTTCAACGAACGATGCAGCTTAGCATGAGCCCCGGAATCGCAAGTACGGACAACGTCCATGACCCGCATGAGACATTCCAGCATGATCTTCTGGTACATGGGAGACAGCTCGAAGTGCATGCCGTCCGAAAGTATCTGTTCATCAACCTGCTCAACGAAACGCGCTACAGCGAGGTGGAGCGTCTCGACGTCGTCGAAGTACGCGGCAAGCAATATCATAGCCTTGAGGTTCTCCAAGTAGTGATTCGCCAAAATGTCCTTTTCGAGATGGATGGACAGATGGCCATACTGCTCGTACAGAGAGTCGTTGAATTTCCGCAGAAACAACTCGTCCTCGTCGATGGTGTCGTGCGCCTCTCCATAGAAAGCCAGCCAGTTTACTACCCGCATGGAGATGACGTAGGGATCCCAAGGCACTCCCCCCGCCGAGCGGGGATGAACCGAGATCCACGACGAAATGATGTCCTTACCGCTCTCGACGTATTTTTCGCCCCCTGCGTTGCAAGCGGCCTTTGCCAGCGGAAGGATGAACTCGCAGTAATGCAAGTTGAATTCCCAAAGAGCGCTCATTTCCTCGCAAAGCCACGGCTTCTCCCAGTCGATACTGGTGTCGCAGTTCAAAAGCTCGATACGGCCTCGAACAATGTCGTCAGGCGAAAAGCGCCTCAGAAAGACCGCGTCGAAATCGAGTTCTTGCAGCAGCGGAATGCGACCAATATCGGCGCAAGACGGATCGCCCTTGACACGATGACCTCGGCACAGGGGGGTGGCGCCGCCCAACCTACGCCAAAGACGATAGGCGACTTGACTCGGCTTGAGATGGGAGACCGTGTGCAGATACAGCTTTCCTTTCGACATGAGGCTCACGACACACCGCACCCATCAGGATTGACGCCTACCGCATCTCCGAGAACACTGACCACTCGATCAGCAAGTGCACGGCGGGAATAGCGCTCATCCATCAACACGAGAGCTCGCTCCCTCATAGCGGCAAGTTCCGTTTCCCAATCGGGAGATCCGAAGAACTCCCTCAAAACCCGATCGTCCTCGTCGGGGGTGCCCGTCAGAACTAGCCCCACTCTATTTTCGCTCACCAGCCGACTGCACTCCCCTTCGGGGCCCAAGAACAACACGGGAATGCCTCGGGCAAGAGACTGGAACACCTTCGAGGGAATAGTCGAGGCAAACTCCTCGGCTTTCCGGAGACTCACGACGGTCATATCACATGCAGCGTAATGTTTCTCGAGATCGTCTTTGCTCATGCCGTGAAGGAGTTCGCAGAAAGGATAGCGATCCGTCCCGATCGTCTTCTCAATATCGCCGCGTGCGGCTCCCTCGCCGATGATAAGGTATCGAGGCTCCCGTCCGGCAGCGCAAGCAGCTCGCGCAACCCATTCGATAGTACTGGGAATATCCTGGGACAGGCCAAGCGTCCCAAAATATCCGAAACTCAAGACGTCTGGCGAGACCTCCCTCGTCACCGGGCAGGGATCCGCGCCATTGGGCACAACGAAAATTTTTGACGAGGGGACGCCCTCACGCACCAAAATATCGCGAAACCCCTCAGTCAAAACGATAACCCGGTCCCCCCTCTTTGCCAAGCCCAGCTCGGCAGCTTTCATAAGCCGGACACCCAGCCCCTCCCGACGCGAGCCCGTCGCCACCATCTGCTCGAAAGTAAGGTCGCGAAACTCGACAACAAAAGGAAGCTTGAAGCGACGAGCGCAGACAAATCCGAGCCACCCCGCGAAGACCGTGCCCGACGTGCCGAATACCACATCAAAGGGGCCTTTGAAATCCCTTTTTCGAAAAACAGCATTCAGGATCCCAAACCACAGGAACCCCAAGCCGTTCTGGATACGCCTAACAAAACTGGTGAGGGGGCGGGCCACGACGCGGCTACGCAAGACGCGCACAGGGCCGCACCACTCTTCCCCCAGTGCATCCACCTCATAGCCCTCGAAAACCTCGCCCTTGGGATAATGCGGCCAACCCGTCAGCACGGTTACCTCGTGACCTCGTGCGCACCAAGCCCGGGCATGATCGGATGCGCGGAAAGCCCCCGCGACGTTCTCGGGTTCGTAAAGCTGCGTCACGTAGAGTATTCTCATGGGAAGCCTCGTGCAAGGCGCCGCTAATTGCCGAGATAAATGACACCGGCCACCTTGGAGCCGGCCAACCGTAGTTCATCAAGCACCTCAGCGAAGCGCTCGAGGGCATCGCTCCATTGACGTACGCACACCACCGTCGCATCCGATTGGCGGGCGCACCACAAGGCATCTGCGCTGCTGGCAACAGAACCGCAGGGGTAAACAACGACTGCGTCTTGCTGAGCGCCGCACGCCCCTATCCCCGCATCGCGAATACCGTCGGGGGCCTCGATAGAAGCATTACGGCCTGTTGCCCGCACAGCCTGGACAAGGTCCTCCGATATCATCCGCACATCCTCGTCACCCGTGGGCAATATGCAAATCGAACACGGCTCCGATTCGGCGGCAAATTGGATATTCGCCCACAAGACCTCGGAACTCTCTCTCTTCCCGCCCAGAACAGGCAGATCGCACACGGCCTCAATGTCGCGCCGCCCTTTGACCGGCCTTTTGACAATACCGTAAAGAGCAATGCCGCACACGCTCAGCAGAAGGCCGACGACGAGCCCCAGAATGAGAAACTTGACAAGGGACGACCCCTGGGCGGATGCCTCCTGAGCTTCCTCAACATTAAACTCGCAAAATGCATAGGTGTTGGGCACCACCACACTGTTGATGGCATCGATACGTTCATTGCCCAGCTCCTCAAACAGCTGGAGATTGTCCGCATAAGCACGGAGCCGCTCCTCGCCGTTGGCCGTCAGCTCCGCATAAACCCCCTTAGCCTCATCGGCTATCCGGTGGGCAGCGGCATTAGCGACGGCAATGCTCTCCTGCGCCTCGCCCGATGCAGCGGTAAGAACATAGCACTGGCTCGCCGTAGGAGCAGCAGCAGCGCCAGTAACAGTCACGCCGTCACCCGAGGCTTCGCGCTCGACGGTAATACCTATAGCCTCCACGGTGGCCATCAGTTGAGTAGTTGCCACCTTTCCCGACGGATCCGTGGCAACCACCGTGGCCGTCGCCTTGTACACAGGCGCGCTTCCCTTTAGGGAGTAAAGGCCCATTCCAAGCGTGCAAGCCAGCACAATAGCAAGGGCGATGCGCCAGTAGCGACGTGCCATTCCGCACAGTTCGTAAAACGTCAACGTGTTCTCCTCATCAAATCCCAACCAAGCGCCGCGGGTATCTCGGCCCCACCCAGATTAGGCGGATATCTCAAACGATATGCTAGTATAACAGCACCCGCTGACCAGTAGGATGATTTGTATTTCTCAACATACCCAACAAAACGAGGATTCTTTCCCCTACAATTGAGCTATACGTTCATCGCACGCAGAGCATGCGGAAAGAAGGAGGAGAGGGCACGCATGAGACATATTCATCCGAGTCTCACAACTAACCCCTTCTCTCTTGCAGTAGCCTCGCATCACAGCCCCGCAAAACCGCCCAAGACCATCGGGGTGTGAATTGTTGACCTCGATCGCACCCATACGGCAGAGGTGCCTTTATCCCAGCTTGCTTATCATCGCGTTGGTCTCGCATGTTGTTTACTATGCCAACGTGCTCAATGGAACCTACGAGCAGTGCCTCCCTTTGCTGGCTGCAGCCATCGCCGCCTTGGCACTCGGTTATTTCCTCGGCTCCGTCACGTCACCCAACCGCGTCGAGCGTCCCGCGCATCATCGACCGCTCGACGCTCAAAGTACCAACCGCATCAAGAATATCGCCTTCTGCTTCTTCCTCATTGGCGTCGCGGCTCATGTGGTGCACTACACGACGCATCCCTTAACAAGCTATTCAGCCTCTTACGGAGCCAATCAAGGGTCGGGCTATGTCACTGCATTCTTTATCTTCTGGCCTCTGAGCATCATCCTCAACGAATTTGTCATAGCCCGAGGATTCGGCGGCAAGAGCCTGATATGGGTCAACCGTCTCAGCCTCATCCTGTTCTGCCTTACGTACTTCTTCTTGCTGATGAAGCGCCGCCAAATCCTCTTTCTTCTCATTGCCCTCGGCGCCATCTGGGGACCGAAACTCAAGTCGTCCGTCAAGGCCCTCGTCTACACGGGGGGAGCGCTTCTCATTCTGGGATTCATGGTGTTCGGAAAAATACGCGGATACTACGACGTCTACGGCCTGGAATCGTCGATCACATACGCTATCGCCAACTTCACCCCCGAGTGGCTCTCCCTCGAGCAAACTGAGGGAAAGTTCATCTCACGCACCCTCGACGACGTCTTTCGGTATGTGAGCACCTCCGGATACGATCCCTCGGTGCTGACAGGCGTCGCCACCTGCCTCATCCCGCGCTCGCTTCTTGGAGGCAGCAAGCCTCTCGCCTTTCCCGAGTGGTACACCTCTCATTTCTATCCAGACAATTTCGCCGCCGGAACCGGATATGCCGGCTCAATGGTGGCGGAGCTTTTCCTCATCGGGGGGCTTACCGTCGTCATCATCGGATATGCGATATTCGGCGTGCTCTGCGCGCGCATCCAGATACGTGGACGCCGATCGGACGACGCCGTGGGATGCATCGTGTATGCAGTATTCGTCTATACCGTGCTCTTGCTCCCTCGCTATGATTTAGCGAGCCTTCTTATCGACCTTGTCTTTACCTACCTCCCCCTCATCTGGGCTGTCAGCTCATCTCTTCGAGAGGGCGATCCCCGCAAAATCCCGCAACGCAAAATGCTCGAGAAGCAGAGGGATAACGCGAGAAGTCGGCAAAGCGTCAGTGCAGCTCGTCGCATCACCGAGAGCGATAACATCTCATGAACGCGCGACATGACAGCACTCCGCCCTCTTCGCTGCAGGCGGGACGTCGAACCTTCCTAGGCAATACTGCGGCGCTTATGATCATGCAGGCGGTAAAATTCCTTTTTCCCCTGATAACATTGCCCTATCTCGCACGCATGCTTGAGCCAGACGCCTATGCCGTAAGAGCCTACGTCGTATCGTATATGGTGTTCATCCAAACTTTGATAGACTTTGGATTCGCGCAATATGGCACCAAGCTGATCGCGGAAAACGCCCACGATCCTCAAGCCATGTCGTCCATTAGCACCGATGTGTTCGTCGCCAAGCTGCTGCTAGCCCTCCTCGGAGCCGCCACCACGCTCGCTTCCGCGGCCTTCATCCCCATCCTCGGTGACAACCTGGCTTTTGTCGCCTTGTCTTTTGGAGCCATTGCCGCAAAGTCCCTTCTGCCCGACTTTGTCCTTCAGGGACTTGAGAACATGACGGCAATCGCCGTTCGATTCTCCATCACTCAGGTAATTGCCGTCATCCTCATCTTCCTCTTTGTGAAGGAGCCGAGCCAGCTCAATTTGGTAGCTGCCTTCGAGGGGATAGCCTCCGTCGTGGCCCTGGCCTGGACGGTAGCGTATCTTAAAGGAAACTACTGTATTGGAATCGGGCGGATCTCTGCGAGCAAAACGAGGAAGATCATCGCAGGCTCGACACCTTTCTTCATCTCCCTTGCCGCATCAGCCCTTATGTCGAGCACGGTAACAGTGCTGATGGGTGTTTTCCAAACCGATGCACTCGTTATCTCATGCTGGACCATCGCGACGACGGTCATCCAGGGGGTGCAAGCCTTATGGCAGCCCGTGACGAGAAGTCTCTTCCCGCATATGGTCAAACGCCACGACATCTCGCTGGCAAGAAAGCTACTGATCGTCGGAACCCCCATCGCCATTGCCATCGCCGCGGCCTGCCACTTTGCCGCCAGCTGGATCGTGCTCGTAATGGGAGGCGAGGAATACGTCGCTGGCTCCTATATCCTCAGCTACGCGGTGCTCGTCCTCCCCTTCTCATATCCGATCGCCGTGATCGGATACCCCATCACGGGTGCTATCGGACGAGCCTCTGAGCTGTCGGCGTGTATCGGCATTGCGGGAGGCATGCAACTCGTATTCCTCGTCGCAGCCGGCCTCGCAGGCGCGTTCTCGGTAGGAGTAGCCCTTATCGCCCGCATTGGCTCAGAAGCGCTTTTGCTTGTGCTGGAGGCATTCGTTGCGCACCGAACCATCGAACGCGTTCGAGAAAGACAGCCAATCGGCAAAACCAGCTAAAATCTACCAGCACTCAGTAGAGGATGGCATCCCGCCAACCATGCTGCGTTCCCGCAAGAGACCTCCAATAATACGCATGTGTCACGAAAAGCGGCCGTGCTATGGTGATGAGCGCTCCATGAGGCCAATCGCGAGAAAGCACGCCACCGCAACGGCAAGCACTGCCGCGGGGCAGTCGAGACGGCAGCGATAAAAGCGCCTTCATGGCGAACACCAGAAGAGCCGTGCACGGGACTAAGCCGATATCCCCCGCTCAGCCACAGATACAAGAGGAAGCTGTGGGGAGGGGTCGCTGCACGGAATACCCAGTGCCACGATGTTGAACCGAATCGAGGAACCGTATCCGACCAGCAGGCGCTTGCCGACCATAGGGTCCAGCATGCTGTCCCAAATAAAGGTGCGCCCCCGCAAACGTCAGGGTCTTTCCCTGCACGCCTCGATCAGCGGCGAGAAGAACCCCTCCCGCACAGGCCAACAGCGACAGAATTCCGCACGTGCCTAGGCGGCCCAGCCCGCTCATGAAGGGACGTACGCCCCGGAACTGCGCGACCGCCATAAGGGCAGCCAGCACAAATAGCTTGGCTATCGATGTGGCGGAGTACGAGATGAGGCACTGCAGCAACGCTACGATACACAGCAAGGCGGATCTCACCGAGCGTCGACAGCCAGCGAGAGCGTCCAGCAATAGCAATGCCCCCACCGATGGCAGCGCCACGTAAATGGACGAGTTCTTATGCCCGTAGAAGTTCAGCATGGCGCGGGCATGGGTGTCAACGAGGCGCGACCACAGGAAGACGGATGCCAGGTTGACCACTGGGAAAACTCTGGCCACCACCATGATGGGCTACAACAACTCGCAAATTATCCCTGAATCGGTATAGCGCGCGTAGGCGGTCAGTAGCACGGCCGCCACGACAGGCGTCCAGTCGTAGAACCACTGCATACAAATCCACAGGCGCCCCATGCACTCGTTCGCCGCCGTCGCGAGAAACATGAATGGCGCAATGGCGAGGGCAAGCAGGCTGAATTTGTCCTTTGGCGTGCGAAAGACGTACCGCGCGGCAATAACGGCGATTGCGGCGACCTGCATGACGAGATACTTCGTGCCGAAGAGGGGCGATATCAAATGCTTGAGGCCCACCTCCATACCGTATATCTCGGAAAGCATAAAGTGAAGCACGCTTCCAGCAGCAACGATGCTAAGGTCTTCCACGAGCCCCAGCTTAACGAACTTGAATAGGACTGGATTGGAGCGGACTCTATTTGAAAACCGCATCGAGATGATCAAAGTGGATAAGCTTTAGCAAGATTAACGCAAAGTTGTGGCACAACCATTTCAAGTCCAGACAGGTGCCAGCAAAATAGTTGTTCGACTTATATTCAGGAAACCTAAAATACTCGGGATTTCCGCCCTCCAGATATTTGCAATACAGGACACAGAAGTCATCTACATATTCCAGATACTTCCCACCTACACCATAGGCTGAGAGGAATTCTCTCGATAAGACTCCAAGATCGTGAGTTTTGGGGAAATGGTACGTATTTTTGAATAATAGATATTTGAAGCCAATCTCAATAGCCTGCCTTCCCACAAAGACAGTGGCAACTGAATCTGGATGGGTGCCTGTCAACACATTGAAGATATTAATGTACTCAAGCCAGTAATCCCTCCAAAGCGCCGTACGTTCCGCTACGCCAAAATCGGTAGCGGTTCCGTCAACTGAGCGAATACGTTCCACCGTTTCCTCGATAGATAAACCTGAAGAGAAGATGAATTCCTTTCTCGATTCCCAGCTGCTATCTTCATGAGGGGCGCCATTGAACAAGGGGGCTTTGCCGTAGTTAACGTGGGTCGCCGCGAAAGCCTCATCAAGCTGTATCGCATCTTCATAGCTTAGCTCGTTTCCAAAAGACGCAAAGAGGCTCATACCGATATCTCCCGCGACACTAAATACATTTCCTGGACAATCCGCAATGCCATCAATTGCGCACCGTCCCGTGATCGCCATGCCCTGCCACATAGCGTTCTCCCTCTACTCCGTAATAGCCCAAGGCAAGTACAAGAGGCCAGGTAATCGTAATAAGCGATTCCATAAGCCCGACGACAAGAAGACAACCAAAAGCAGACAAAACAACGGTAGAGCCCACACGCGCAGAAACCATCTTACTCGCAGCGAGAAGAATCAATATACAGTACAAGACAACGCCAATGAGGCCGCCAGACACTAAAACATGTAGAAAAAAATTATGTGCGTTATTGTAAAGATAATCATTGAAGAATAGAGCGAATCGAACACTTGCACCATAACCTAGCAACAAATGCCCAGGCGCCATCATCGAGAGCACGCCTTCCCATACAAAAGTGCGCAGCGTGAAAGTTGTCGTCTTTCCCAAAACGCCCACCAAGATGGGGGCGAACAGCTCTTGCACCTTCACCACCATCAGCAATACAACCGTAACGGCATAACCTCCCAACAAGCTAAATCCATTGACCAAGGAGGCGATGCGGGGCAATCTGCAGAGTGCGAGCAGGATGAAAAAGAACAGTATCGCAATGACCGATGTGGCGGAGTACGAAACGAGAAACTGAACGCAACCAATAGCCGCAAACATCACCGAACGCGCAGACAGACGACGTCCCTTCCGACGATCGAGCAGCAACGAGCAGACGATGGAGGGGAGAACGATATCGATCGACGAATTCTTGTGGCCAAAGAAATTAAACGGTTCACGACCGCCGAAGTTAAACCCATCGGGAAAGGCCAGAATAGATACGGTATTGCAAATGGAGAGAAACCCGGTGACCGCAAGAAGCGCGATCAGAAAATCCGTCATGTGCCTTTGTCGAGCATACCCCACTATCAACACAGCTACCGCTAGGGGCATCCAGTCGAGAAAGCATTGCACGTAAATCCATCCCCGACCGAAGCCCTCGTTCAGAAACGTCGAGAGAAACATGACCGCCACTATCGCAAGGGCGATGCCCGAGAAGATATCGAGTCGCTTTCTAACCGCCCCTAAAAAGAGTGTGACGATCGCAGCAAATATTTGTAAACCCAGGAGAACGGAACTATAGTCCAGCCCCAACACATTGAAGAAACCAGTCGGTGGATAAAACGGAATCAGGAGCAACGCAAACATGAGAACGTAGCGCCAGTCTGCGCAAGGACGATTCACGTAGCCGGGCGCACTGGGACGACGCGAGCGCATATTAGGGCGCGCTAAGGTTTCGTCCACATGTCCCGACCCGTTAGACCGCGATCCCGATTCTCTATCTTCATGCCTCGTTTCCAAAATTCGCCTTCCTGTGTTGCGCAATAGACCCCAATAGGTGCTGGTCTATCGAATGATATATCCGCAAGGGCTATCAGAGACAGCAGACACCCCATCAAGCACAAAAGCAGAAGAAGTTCGAAGGCGTTACGTCTGTTCGCAAGGCAGAGAAAGGAGCGTCGGGGAAGTTTATCCAATTTACTTCCCCGACGCATAAAAGGCCACGCTACTTTCCGCAGCATCCGTTCTTCCGACAGGTTATCGGATGGTCGGTTGGCACCCAATCCCGGGGTCGTCGTCAATGATCTTTTAGCGCGCAGCGAGCAGTGCGTCTTACGCTTGCTACAACGGGTCTGCAGACGCCGTTTTCACTTCCCCGTTGAACAGATCAGCAAAATCCAGCAGGCTCTTTTCTGGCATGGGGCTGTAGGTGGCGAAATCTGCTGCAGGGGTAATGATTCTTTTGGCGGCACAGAAGAGCATTTTATGGCGTCGCGAGCCGAAGCGCACGGTCTTGCCGTGCACGCCAGGACGCGGCATCGCCTGCCCGGAGTGCACGGCATAGTAGCGCACGATACCGTCGTTCTGTAGGCTGTCACGCTCGAACATCATCCGCGCCTCGTCTCCGGCATCGGATCCATCGGAGTAAAGCCAAATATCGGGGCCCGCCGATAGTCGTCGGATCAGGCGACGATCGAGGCGGGTCTTCCATCGGGGCACGCGGCCGTCATGCTGCTCCAAAGCTGCCCGAAGGGCCATCCCCTCTAAGCGGTCCACCACTATCTTTGATCCGTCCAAATCCGTCCGCACCGCCACGAGCCAACGATACGCTCGTTGCGCAGTGCATGAGCCGACCTCGCCAATACCTTTACCGACCATGCCAGGGGAATGGTCGCCCCGCCCAGGCGCAACTCGAGCCAGATATCCTCGCTCTCGCCCAAGTCGCGTGCGAAGCTGAACTGGAAGGAACGGCCCAGCCTCACCGTTGCCGTCGGACAGCCCTCCACGGCCTCCGTCAACACCAGAGTGTCCGCGCTGCCGCCGCGATCGGCCTTTCGG